>Ga0209358_10004154_pt1 | contig 10454 bp, 11 predicted proteins | sample LauGreFa1BDMLBSN_2_FD_187574 | JGI IMG/M metagenome (GOLD analysis project Ga0209358, IMG submission 187574) | Freshwater lake microbial communities from Lake Michigan, USA - Fa13.BD.MLB.SN (SPAdes) (version 2) | ecosystem: Environmental > Aquatic > Freshwater > Lake | place: Lake Michigan, USA...
GTAGTTAAGGCGCTTTACATTAAGCGGGGTCTTACCCAAAAGATCGCGCCATGCAACAGGTAGATCTGGGTTCAAAATTACCGCGTCGCACTCAATACGCTGCCCATCTTCTGTGATGACAGCCTTTGCGCGCCCGTTCTGCACATCAACACTTGAAACAGTTGTGCTGTATTTAAATTCCACGCCGTGCTTTTGGGCAGCAGCTGCCATCGCGCGCGGTACTGCGTGCATTCCACCCTTTGGAAAGAAAACACCATTAACAGAATCCATGTATGCAATAACGGCATAGATGGCTAGCGCTTGTTGAGGACTAACTCCGGCATACATAGCCTGGAATGAATACACCTTCTGCAGGCGAGGATCCTTCATGAATTGATTTACCTTTGGTGAAAGTCTGCGGAATCCACCCAGTGCGATTAAGCGGGCAAGGTTTGGAGTTAAGAGATTGAATGGTGAATCAATGTTGCGATCAATGAAGTCATTCATTTCATACTTGTAGAGCTTTGTAACAAACTCAACATACTTTGCATATCCAGCAGCCTCTTCTGGACTGATCTTTTCTGCAATCTCAGCTTCCATCTGTGCAGTGTTTGCATGCACATCTAGTTGCGATCCATCTGCATAAAAAGCGCGATACAAAGGAGAAACTGGCATGAGTTCAACCCAGTCCTTCATATCTTCACCCACGCAACTAAATGCATCTTGAATCAATGAGGGCATTGTTAAAACAGAAGGACCGGTATCAAATGAGTAACCATCTTTTTGCAACAGGCCACTTCGACCGCCAGGAACAGATTCACGTTCAATGACAGTTACCTTGCGACCAGCACCAGCCAAGCGAAGGGCTGCACTTAGTCCTGCATACCCTGCGCCCACGATGACAACATGATCGGTGGGGCCTTTAACGCGTGCTGGCATTACGAACTCCTCTTAGTTGCGATATTTGCAAGCTCAACGAGCATTGCATTTCCATCTTTAGTAAACACTCCAGATTGCGCTGCAGTTAAGGCTTGATCAGTTAAGCGTTCAATAGTTGCTTCAAGTTCTGCTCTGGCACCGGTGGACTCGATGATTTCTCGCAGCAGCTCAACACCTTGGGCATCTAGGTCAGGCTTACCAAAGTGCTTTCGAGCAATTTCTCTTTGAGCTTCTGACTGTCGATCATTGGTCATAGCAATTAAAACTGTTCGCTTACCTTCCCGCAGATCATCACCGGCAGGCTTGCCTGTCACAGATGGATCTCCGAATACACCGAGTAAATCATCACGCAGTTGGAACGCCTCACCCAAAGGTAATCCGTATGCAGAAAGAGCAGCAAAAATTTCAGGTGAGGCAGAAGTTGTCATGGCCGCGCCAAGATGCAGTGGACGCTCGATTGTGTATTTGCCGGATTTGTAGCGAGCAATCTTCATTGAGCGATCAACACTTGTTGTCTTTTGTGTTTGTTCATGGATATCTAAGAACTGTCCCGCCATTAATTCAACACGCATTTCGTTGTAGTAAGGAAAGACTCGAGCAAATTGTTCTGTGGTTAATCCGGCGCTGTTTATCATTTGATCTGACCAGACGAGAGCAAGATCTCCAAGTAAAACAGCAGCTGATAATCCATATTGAGGCGCAAATCCATCTAGTTCGTCTTGCACATGGATCGTTTCAAAGTGACGGTGAATCGAAGGCTTGCCGCGACGAGTATCTGATCCATCCATTAAGTCGTCATGAATGAGCGCACATGCTTGCAATAGTTCAAGTGCGGCCATAACGCGGACAACAGGTTTTTCTAGAGAACCACCTGCAGCTGCAAAGCCAGCGTATGCAAAGAGGGGACGTAAGCGCTTTCCGCTATCTAATAAAAATGCTGTTAACGCATCCGAGACAGGGGAGAGCTCTGTCGAAATCGAATTCAGATAGGCACTTTCAAAGTTGAGAAAGATGGCCAACTCTTCTTCAACGGCGCTACGAACGCTTGTTAACGTTGCTTTTGGCTCTGAACTCACTCGGTAACGGTACCCTCACCCAGTGGTACTTCGCACTTCCTATTCATTCGAGTTCTTCCCTCCAAAGGATGTTGAGGGTGAAGAACGGTTGTGGGCTGCCATTGATGGCCTTAAATCCATAACCCCTGACTTTGTTTCTGTGACCTATGGGGCAGGTGGATCCACCCGAGATCGCTCCATTCGAATTGCGCAAGAAATTACCAAGCGCACCGGAATTTCAACTGTTGCTCACTTAACATGCGTTGGATCTACTCGCTCAGAATTGATCGCAATTTTGCACAGCTATAAAGAAGCTGGCATCACAAGTATTTTGGCACTTCGCGGAGATCCAACTGGTGGACCAAGTGCGCCATGGACACCAACGCCCGGTGGTCTTAATCATGCAGATGAGTTAGTTCAATTAGCCGATGAGTTTGGTGGTTTCACAATTGGTGTTGCAGCATTTCCAGATGGACACCCAGCATCTAATGGTGATTTTGAAAAAGACATTGATGTCCTCATACGTAAAGAAGAGCTCGGTGCCACATTTGCTACGACACAGTTTTTCTTTGAAGCAGATCGCTATATTCAATTAGTTGATCGTCTTGCGGCACGTGGTTCAAAGTTAGTCATTATTCCCGGCATCTTGCCTGTCACAAATGTGAAGTTACTCCACCGAATGGCAGAACTTGGTGGAACTCCGATTCCACCACAAATCTCAGATGCATTTGCAAAGGTTGAAAACGATCCAGCAGCCGTGCGTGCGCTGGGTGTTGAGATAGCAACATCACTATGCCAAGAACTATTGGCGGCCGGGGCTCCAGGTTTACACTTTTACACAATGAATAGCTCTACTGCTACTCAAGAAATCTATAGGAACCTCAATGCTTAGCAAAGATGAGTTCAAGGCAAAGTGGAGTTCTTTGCATAGCGATGCTGAAACTACTGGCATTGTTGGTGCTTGGCTCAATATTTCTTACCGCTTTGGCTTGATCTGCACGCTTCTCCGCATATCTCCAAACACACTTACTTTGTTTGGTTTGTTAGGTGCTGTTGCTACTGCTTTAACTGCGCAATCTCCTTGGGCAATTCTTTTCTTGGTATTTTCACTCTTTTGCGATGGCATCGATGGAAGCGTCGCTATTTTCCAGCACCGTGAAAGTAAGTTCGGAGCAACCCTTGATTCAGTAGTCGATCGCATCAGCGAAGCGCTGTGGTTCTATGCCCTCTATGCAATAGGTGTTCCAGCTTGGATTCCAATTACCTTGTGGTCTGTGGCAGCTTTCCAAGAATATGCCAGAGCAAAGCTAGTCTCACTGGGGGTAAGTGACATTGGTGTTGTCACACCAGCAGAGCGCCCAGTACGTGCAAGTTTCTTATTTATTGTTTTGATTCTTAATCAATTATCGCTGCCTGGTGCAACAGAGCTATCAGTCGCGTTCTTAGTACTTCAAATTTATAGCTTTGTTAGTGTCGTGCGTTTTTCTCGTAGCCGATTGCTTCCGTAACTAAATCTCCACTAATACCAACAAGTGGCAATCCGCCACCAGGGTGGGCTGATCCACCAACTAGATACAAACCCTTGATGGGAGAGCGATTCTTTGCTCGCATAAATGCTGCGCGTGCTCCGTTACTAGAAGTTCCATAGATCGCACCACCTGGTGCACGAACGGCTGCTTCTAAATCTGCAGGAGTTCTAATGGTCAATGATTCCAAGCGATCTCGAACCGAAATCCCACGCGCCTCAATTTGATCGATGATGCTGTTGGCATACTTGCTAGCAAACTCTGTGTTATTCCAATCAAACTGCCCATGGGTTGGTGCGTTAACTAGAACGAACCAGCCTTCAAGATTTTCATCTTTACTCATTAATTCATCTTGCGGAGCGCAGATATAGATCGTTGGCTTTTCTACAGGCTTAGCTTCGCTAAAGATTGCATCAAACTCAGCATCGTAGTTTTCTGGAAAAAGGATTGTGTGGTGATTGAGTACTTGTTCTGGATCTTTGCGCATACCTAAGAGCAGTGAAAATCCGGCAACGGAAACATCAGCATTTGCAATGTTCTTGCGAGCTTTTTTAAGTGCGCGCTTATGCCCGGTAAGGAGCTTGTTATAGACAAGTGATGCATCAGCATTTGCTATGACTGCATCTGCAGTAACGATTGTTCCATCTGCCAAAACAACACCGGAGGCTTTGTTTCCAGTTGTTTGAATGCTGGCAACGGGGGAGTTCAGGTGAAAAGTCACACCAACATCTACTGCTCGCGTGTGCACCGTGGTTGTTAGGTTTCCGAGACCGCCCTTTACATGCCAGGCACCAAAGCTCTCTTCGACAAATGCAATTGTCGAAAGTACTGCAGGGGCTTTGCGGGGATCAGAACCGCTATATGTGGCATATCGATCCATAATGAAACGAAGACGTTGATCTTTCAGAATTTCATCAGCGTGCTGGCGCAGTGTTTTCCACGGAGCAATGATCTTCATGTCACGCATGAAGGTGATGCGTTTGATCAAAGAAAGTGGCGATTTAAGTTCGGATTCAACGAAGGGAACGCGACTCACATCCCACATGCGCTCTGCGCGCTTCATGATGCGATCCCACTGCAAGGCACTTTCTGTGCCAAAACTGGCTGTGATCGCATCTAAAGTTTCTTTGCGTGAGAGATTAGAAAACTTAACATTGCTTCCATCTGCAAAGCGATAATCAAATGATGGGCTTACAGATTCAATAGGACACACAAGACCCATAGGTTTTCCGGTGCGCTGAAAGAAATCTCTATATACGGCAGGCAAAGTTAATAATGATGGTCCGGTATCAAATGCAACTTTGCCAATCCATTCCGTGCGACATTTTCCACCGACTTGATCTGATGCTTCATAGACAACAACTTCATGTCCACCGCGTGATAAACGAGCAGCAGCGGTCATACCGCCCATGCCTGCTCCAATCACAACGATCTTCATACTGTGCGACCCTTCCATTGGATACTTCCGCGCCTTAAGTATGAGTAAGCAATCAGGTAAATCAGTGCAACAACAGATATTGGATGCAACACACTATCTAGTACACGGCCGCGGCTCTTAATTGCACTGAGCACGCGAGTACCAACAATGGCTGCAAAACCGAGCCAGCCATATGGATTGCCAAGCAATCCAAAAAGTATGGGAGCAACACAGGTTGCAATAAGAAATACCACTACAAATACTGCGCCAACAATTGATCCGAATGCTTGGTTCAATGACTTCCCATATCCAGCTTTGATTTCATTCCATGATGCATACATTCGTGTCTGGGCAATGTCTGAACCATTTATCACTGTTCCAGACGAACCGTTTTTCACTAACTCGCGCGCCAAGAACACATCATCGATGACGGCGTGCTTTACTGATTGATAGCCACCGATAGATGTCAGTGTAGAACGTCGCACGACAAAGAATTGCCCATTAGCAACTGCCATGGATTGTTGTCCTGAGCTCTCGGCATAACGAAGCGGAACGGTTGTGAGCCATGACCATTGCAATAGAGGTTGGATCAATCGCTCAGCAAAACTTTGTGCAATCTGACGTGGGTATGGAGAAACAAAATCTAGTCGAGCACTATTTAACGCTGACACTGCTTTATTGATTGCATCATTGCTCAGGCGAACATCGGCATCGATTGAAACGAGGATCTCTTCATTGGAGGCATCAAACAGTTGCTGAAGCGCCCAGGTTTTACCGATCCACTTGTCGTTTAGTACTGCGCCTTTAATGACCGTGAAACGTGAATCAGCCTTAGTAAATCGTTGTAGTAGTTCAAATGTTTGATCTTCTGAGTTGTCATCCAAGAGATAGAAGTGAAATAAACCTTCTTGGGCTGCCAGAGTTGCAACCAGGCCCTCAACGTTTTCGGCCTCATTACGCATAGGGACGATCACGCCAACAGTTTGGGAGAGCTCTGAAGTGCGTTTAGGCGTACGAATCTGGAGAAAGTTAACCGCGCCGATGGTGAGCAGGATGAGAGGAAGTAAGAAAAAGAGAATCATGTAAGAGTTACGGTCTTCCGACCCAACGGTTAAAGAAGTAAGGCGTCAGCAATACGCCCAGAATTAAACCAGAAAAACCTGCAATGCCTGGGCGACCAAAGAAGAACAAATTCCCCACAACTCCTGAGAACCATGTCCAGAACAAGAGAACATCTGCAGCAATGAGAGAGCCGCCAACCTTGCGGCGATCGCGCGGAGTTAAAAAGTGCAACATTGTCATTAAAAACATTCCTGAGAGCAACCAACCAAAGGTATTAGATAAGGGGACTTCAGGTTGAAAAGGAACGTGTGCGCCTTTGACAACCCATGTCCAACGATCCGCTGTCACCATCAGAGGATCTAAAAATAAATCCCAGGCCATCATTAGTAGTGCGCCATATAAAAAGACCCATGACTTACCAATACGACGTGCTGCAACTAAACATGGATGAGCAATCATTACCCAAGCAAAGGGAACAACTAGCGGCACAGAAAAGATTTTTGGACCTAAAGTATCTGAGTAGGTGTATTCACCAAATGGCCAACTAGTTGTTACGCCAAGTTGTTCAATGAAGTAACCAAAGATCAGAGTGATGCCCAACATGGTCCAGGCATAGCGCGCACCGTATGCGGCGATGCCATGGAGAAACATGGCAAAGGCTGCTGTGTAAACAGAGGCAATAGTTATGACGCCAAGAAATCCACCGTCTACTAATGGATAAAGAATCTGCATCAATATCGTTGCACCGAGTGCAACGCCCATGACCTTAACTAGCAGGGGAGATGCGCCACCACGTGCTCTACGTCTTGGGGTGTAATGGCGGATCGACATAGGTGTAAGTCTGCCCTATTCCTGTTTTAACTAGTAGTTAGGCAATGCTCCCGCGCATATCCTTGACTGCAAAGCGTGCAAATAGCTCTTCTGAGTACCAGTTATAGGTTGCTGTGTCAGCAATAGCCTTTTGATGCGCAGCCCCTTTATATGCAAAATCCTTAATGGCAGCAGATGACTCCCACAATGAAAAAGTGCCTTGCAACCCAATAGGTGCCTCACCAATTCCAATTGCAGCCATCAATCCTGGCGCTGACTTAAGAGAAATCGTCACTGGAGGAACTGAACTCCAGAATCTAAAGTTTTGATGCCATTTAATTCGTGCACGCGTTATAGCAGCAACTGGGCCTGTCCAATCTTTCACCGATGCGATGAAGGGTTCTTTGCCGGCCCACTTTCCATGGGATGCAATTGGCTCAAGAACTGCGCGAAACTCATCAACACTATTTTTGCGCCATCGCTTCACAAGCGATGATTGATCAAAAGCGTCAAAGTCATTAACTTGTGCAACCAAACCCCAACGTAGTGAATTGGCATCAGCTGGGGTGAAAGTTTCACCCTTGCCAGTGCCTAAGGATTTATAGAAGCCAACGTTGGCAGAGCTTCGTAATGCAAATCGATCTAGAGCCATTGCAAGTAGTGCGAAAGGGATGGAACTAGGTTTGATTGTCCAGAAGTATGCAACGATCATTATTCGCCAACAATCATGGGCGTCGCACCTGTGCACTCAATTAATTCTGCATAGCTAGTTGGGTAAACAGCGTGGGGGTGGCCAGCAGCTGCCCACACAACTTCGTAATCATTGAGCGCTTGATCAATAAGAATTGTTGCGGGTGAGACCCAGCCGATGGGGGCAACCCCACCAATTGAAAAGCCTGATTTTTCCTTAACGTAATCAGCATCGACACGGCCAAGCTTTTCAATGCCGAGATTCTTAGCAACTAAATCTGTATCAACGCGGTGACGCCCACTGGTAATAATCAAAAGGGGTGATTCATCTGGAAGTTTAAAGATCAGCGATGATGCGATCTGTCCGACCTCAATGCCAAGTGCCGTTGCAGCTTCTTGCGCAGTGCGGGCGCTATCTGAAAGTACGTGGACTTCACCTTCAAGTCCATGCTCATGCAAAGCGGCTAGTACCCGCTTAACAGCAGCTTTTTCCTTTACGCCTTCCACCTTCCTAGATTATCGAACTATTGAAGTACTCTCAGCACGATATGACTACTGATTTATATGCGCTGGGCATGAGAGCGCGAAATGCTGTGTGGGCTTGCTTTTTCTTTTTGGGATTCTTGGGTCTTGCTTGGATTCCACGTATTCCTGAAATCAAGGATGCACTTAACTTAAGTGATGGTCAGTTCGGTCTGGTGCTCCTTGCAAGCACCGTGGGATCAATTCCTGGCGCGCAACTAGCAGGACGTGTAGTCCACATGTATTCATCAAAGTTAGTTGTTCGGATTTCTGGTTTCTTACTACCAGTTGGTGTCTTTGTGATTGGTCTAGCCGACAACGTTCAGGTATTGCTTCTTGGACTATTTATAACTGGCTTTAATGTCGCATTCATGGATATTGCAATTAATGGCCAAGCAGTTGAAATTGAAAAACACACTAAAGGTCGCTGGATGTCTAGTTTCCATGGACTCTGGAGTATTGGCGCATTTGCCGCGACCTTAGTCGGGGGATTGGTTGCAAACTTTGTTTCACCGCGCGATAACTTAATTGCTATCGCAATCTTTGGTTTGTTTGTTTATCAGTTTATTGCGCATTACCTGCTTCCAGCCGAACACGATGGGCACTTAGGTGAACCCGGTGAAGGAGATGCCGGAAAGGTGTCACTGTTTGGAAAAGAGTCATTGATTCTCTGGGCACTTGGTATTGGCTTGATGTGTTCCTTAATTCCAGAAGGTGGCGCATATGAATGGAGCGGCATCCTTTTGCAGGACCATATGGGAATCGGTAAAGGCTTAAATGCAGCAGCTGCCACAACTTTTTCATTAGCAATGATCGCAAGTCGCTTGTTAGGCGATCGTGCCTTTGAAAAGTGGGGCCATGTGAACACAGTTAAATATGGTGGATATTTTGGTGGTGGGTTATGGGGAATAGGTTTGTTTGTGGGAATGTCGATCTCTGATTCGCATCCAACTGCAGGGTTAATCATTGTGTGTCTAGGTTTTGGCGCAGCTGGTTTTGGTATGGGGCCATTTTTCCCAGCATTTAACCTGGCAGCAGCATCTATTCCAGGTATTGCACCATCTGTTGGGTTAGCTCGTGTTGGCTTGATTGCTATTGCTGCCTACTTTGGCGGACCAACGATTATTGGCTTGATCGCAGAAGTTACATCATTGCCAGTCGCATTTGCCTTCCCGGTGCTGCTCTATATGGTGGTTGGTCTTCAATCAAAATACATCAAGGTGCGAGCGCTTAAGCAATAACCCAAGTCTCTGCAAGGGTGAAGATTGCAACCGCGTACAGCAAGAATGCAAATGATTTACGCAGCAATGCTGGATTCATTTGCCCGCTCTTGATTGATGCAAAACGCGCAATAACAACTGCTGAGATCGCCATAGCAATTGGCACAGTCCAAGTGACTAAAGACCAACTTTGGTAGTGAGCAAAAAATGCGGTGATTGAATTGATCGCGATGATTGCAAGTGATGTGCCGGCAGCTTTTCCTTGAGGAACTTTGAAGAAAAGAACAAGAATAGGAATTGCAAGAAAGCCACCACCGATTCCAAATAAGCCCGTCATTGAACCGATCACGAGCGAGATAACTACAAGCCAGAAGAAGGGGACCTTCTTTTCTGTGCCAGCTATTGGCTTAATCAACATCATCGTTCCTGCGGTTAATAAAACAAATGAAAAGCCTGTTGTAATTACTGAATCACTTAAGCGGTGAGCCACGATTGAAAATCCGATATTGGTGACAAGTCCGAGCGCCCAGATGATGGAGGCTTCTTTAAACAGCACTTCCTTGCTTTTTATTTTTGGAAGTAAACCCGAGATGGCCGCACTTAAGACAACGGCGATCGCTGCAGTGGTTGCAGCTTGGGGAGTGAAGTTAAAGATGTAGAGAAGGATGGGGACCGAGAGCATCGCACCGCCGGCACCGATGAATCCAAGGACCGCGCCGATAAAGGCTCCGGCCAGCAACCCACCAATGATTTCCATGGGGTAAGTGTGGGGCACCTAGGCCCCTTGGCTGCCTAGGCTCAACACGCTCACGGGCTTGCTATTTGTCGGTGGCAAGGGCTATTTTTCGAACATCTGTTCGAATACCCACAGCCTTGAAAGGTAGCCTTAAAAATGTCAGCCAGCCAGGTTAACTCCGCCCTCGATGTGACTATCGATGGGGCAACAACTCCTATTGAGTTCACCTATAAAGGAAAACGCTTTCGCATCCATGCGGTGTTATCTAGATGGTGCGAGGCAGGTGGCTGGTGGAATCGCATTAGCGATGGCAAGTATCGCCCTGATGATCAAGCACGTGCGCTGTGGCGGGTAGAGGCAGCTCCTATCGGCGCGCTCACAACCTTTGAACTAGAACGTGATGAAGTAACAGGTCAGTGGATTATTCGTAACGTATGAGTTTTATTCACCTCAATGTTGCCAGTGGCTACTCATTGAAATACGGAACAACACAACCTA
>Ga0209358_10004155_pt1 | contig 10452 bp, 8 predicted proteins | sample LauGreFa1BDMLBSN_2_FD_187574 | JGI IMG/M metagenome (GOLD analysis project Ga0209358, IMG submission 187574) | Freshwater lake microbial communities from Lake Michigan, USA - Fa13.BD.MLB.SN (SPAdes) (version 2) | ecosystem: Environmental > Aquatic > Freshwater > Lake | place: Lake Michigan, USA...
CCTGAATTGCAGGGAAGGAGGCGCCCAGCGATGGGGTGAAATTAACAAAGGGCATTCCCAGATCAACTGCAGCCCAAGCATACATCGAACTGGTGGGGAGAACATTTTCGCCCGCATCCAAAGCAGCATTCATAGCTTTAAGGGTTTGATGCTGAACACCGGTTTGAAAAGGCGGTTCGGTAGAAGCAACGCTCATCACAACCACATGCTCTAGATCGTTGGCTTTTTGAAAGTTTTTAAGATCGGTTTGAATGCGTTTAATGGTTTGACGGGGAGTTTCTTTAACATTGGCTTTTTTCAAATCAGCCATCTTTGCTATGGTTGATCCCGATTCAACTGCAGACCCAGGCTTAATATTCTTGCTCCATTCTGCAAGATCTTTCTCTGAACCTGCAAGCATTGCTGCATCAAATATCTTTGCCTTCAGATGCAATTCCTTGGCGGTTTCCATGAATGATCCTTTGCGGATTTCATGACCACCCACCACAAATGAATCTAAAGCATCTAGCTTTAAAGTTTCAAAAAGGGGCAACTCTGTCACCAGCGATGTGGTGTCAGAAAGTTTATTGCGAATGGCAGCAAGGCCAAGCGCTGCTGTTGTTCCAACACCACCACATGCACCTATCAACCACAGACCCACTTTTTTCTTAGCCATGAAATTCAGCTCCAATGATGATTTAAATATCAAGAGGAAGGATAGTTAAAGTGGCAGCCTGCCAAGCATTTCCAAACAAATTTCTATTATTATCAATATCGCATACCCATAGGGCAAGCATGAACAATGATATGAAATAATCTGTGGAGTGCTACAATAATAATAAGATAGTATTTTTCCCGCTGTGGAGTCATGAATGTCTGAAGATAATTCGATTTATTGTTCGATTGATGAAGCAATCGAAGAACTCCGGCAAGGCCGGCTTATTGTTGTTGTTGATGATCTAAATCGTGAAAATGAAGGCGATTTAGTAATCGCTGCTGAAAAAGCCACCCCAGAAAACATCAACTTTATGATGCGTAACGGTTGTGGGCTAGTTTGCCTGGCTATGTCGACTTCCATTTGCAACCGGCTTAACCTCGATGTTCTTCCCTCACCCCATTCCGAGGGCATTACCACCCCTTTTACCCCGTATATTGATGCTCGCACTGGAATTACAACCGGAACATCATCTTTTGATCGGGCCCGCACGGTGCAAGTTGCAATCGATGAAAACTCAACCCCCCACGACTTAATTCGTGGCAAAGGCCATGTGCCCGGCCTTAAAGCTCGCGATGGGGGCGTACTCGTTCGAGCAGGCCATACCGAGGGCAGTGTCGATCTTGCTAGACTTGCAGGCCTCAAAGAAGCTGCGGTTATTTGTGAAGTTGTAAACCCAGATGGCACTATGGCTCGAGTAGCAGACTTGATCCCTTACTGCAAAAAACATGGTCTTAAAATGTGCACCATCGAAGACTTGATCAAACACCGCAGACAACGAGAAAAATTAATCCGCAGAGAAATCGAACTCAAACTTCCTACAAAACTAGGCAACTTTGATCTCATCGCTTATTCTTCCGTGGTTGACCCTGAACCGCATTTGGCTTTGTGCGCAGGTGGGATTGGCGTATCCACCAATGGCCAAGTTGCAATCCAGGAAGAACCCGTACTTGTGCGTATTCATAGCCAGTGCCTGACTGGCGATATTTTCGATAGCCTGCTTTGCGATTGCGGTTCGCAGTTGCATCATGCTTTGCGACAAATCGAAAAAGTAGGCAAAGGGGTGCTTCTTTACATGAGGCAGGAAGGGCGTGGTATAGGCCTGCTTTCCAAATTAAAAGCCTACAAACTTCAACAGGAAGAAGGCTTAGACACCGTAGAAGCCAATCAGAAGCTTGGATTTGGAGCCGATTTGAGGCATTATGGCATTGGGGCACAAATTCTCAACGATCTTGGAATCCGGGACATTAAACTGCTTACCAACAATCCGAAAAAAGTCGTCGGCCTTGATGGGTATGGTTTAAGAATCACCGAGCGGATTCCCATCCAGATACTTGCCAACGATAATAATCGGCGCTATCTAGAAACGAAAAAAACCAAACTAGGCCATATTCTAGACGGGACGAATTTAAAAGAGGAATAAAGATTAACGCCCGCCCGGTTTGGGCGCAGCGACCGGCATAGAAACACCGCGGTTAAGAACGATCTCTTTTACCTTCCAATCAGGTGGGGCATTTCCATCTGCTTTTTCCTCGCCTGTTACTACAAACGCAGCCTGCACAAGATACTTCGGAAATAGCAATATCAAGCAATCAAACTCAAATTCAATTTTACCTGCATCATTTCGATAACGCGGGACAGTTCCATTTTCTACCCTTATCCAAGCCCCGCCACCAGAAAGCTGCATCGGGGGAGTATGATCAGTCATTGGCCTGAAAGCCTTGGAGAGAAGGTCAAGAATCCCCACCTTCATAATGGGATCAGACCAGAAGTTTTCACCAACACGAACAAACTTCCCATCAAATAATTGTTGCGATGCTGCAAGGAACGCTTGGCGTTCAGGGGATTCTGCAGCTTGAAGGAGTGCCCCGCCTACTACGCCCAACCCAAGAGGCATGGAAGGGGTAAAGCCCTTCATTATTTGATCGCGGTCTTTTATTTCTGCTATACCGTATACTGCGGGCTCCCAAATTTTATTTGCAACCGCCATGCACCAACTTGCAGCAAATTCCATTGCGGAAACAGAAAGCTCAAACTTCTTACGGGATTCATCGTTTGTTTTTAACTTTTGAACCATGGTAGTTCCATCTACCAGCACCTGCCATTGCCTGCCTTTATATCCACCAGAAGGGCTTTCCTGCCCAAGGGCGACAACTGCTACTTCCATGATGCCATCTGGTATTTCCACTTCATAAATAAGCCTAACCAGATACCCGCCCATTTCATAAATAGGGGAGCTTGCAGATTTCATCGTAAATTTGCTCGCAGTATCGCCAGCAAACTGGATCAATCGCACATAATCCTTCACTTTGAAGGCAGAATAAGCCCCCTTAGTCAAAGGATCTGGTGCAATATTATAAGTGATTTCGAAAGTGGTTCTTAGGTTGGAATCTTCGGAAGGACGAGGTGGTTTTAAGGTAAGCAAAAACGCCTTGTCAATCTCACCCTTTGCGATAACACCAAGCCATTGTTTGACAAAAGCATCCGCTTGATTTCTTACTGCAAAGTAAGTGCCTGCAAAATTAGCAAAGTAGCACAAAATGAAGATGGCTGTAATCTGCATCGACCAAAGGGAAAGCTTTTCACCCCCCATGGTATTATCTGAAGCTTTGATCCGAGTATATGCAACGAAGCTTAAAAGGATGGAAAAGGCAGGCCAAAAAATGATCCAAGGCGACATGATCCAAGGGGTGCCAAACAAAAATGCCGCACCAAAGCCCCCTGCAAGGGTCAGCACAAACAAGCCACCCAATACTGCCCCAAGAATTGCCAGAATCGATAATGGCTTGTAACCATAATCCTGATCGCTCGGAAGGGAATCAGTAAAAACAGGTTCACCAGGGAAAGAAGAATATTTCCCAGATGAACCTGCCGGCTTTTCGCTGGAATCACTCATTCGATCAACCCCGTCGAGTAAAAATCCCTCAGCTTAATTAATCAGCACCTAATTCACCCGAAATATCACCTTCCATCGCCCTGCGTGTTGCATCCATTTCGTTCTTCGCACGGGCTTGAATCGCACCCGTCTTGTCTAGAAATATTTTGTCGTCCAGAATTTCCTGCAATACAATTGCCATCTTGTCGGTATGGCGAGTGTTAACCAAAGGCTTCGCACCCTGGCTAAGCATTGCAAGCCTTTTCTGAATCATGGTGGAAAGCTTGAAGCGGCCACCAACTCGGTTTACAATGGCTTCTTCTTTAAGTTCATCTAGCATTAGCATCACCTTTCTAAAAACAACGGTCTAACAAAATCCTTGATCTTTTCTACAGCTTTTTCCAAGTCATCATTGATAACTTTGAAATCATATTCCACTGCTTGTTCCATCTCGTGTTTCGCACTTGCCAACCTTTTGACTAGCGTTTCTTCAGTCTCGGTACCCCGGGCTCGAAGTCTAGATTCGCATGCCTCCATATCAGGAGGTACCACAAATATACTTTTACTCACCGAACCGGTCTTTCGAATCTGCCCCGCACCTTGAACGTCGATTTCCAGTACCACCCCGGCACCGCGCCTTCTTCGCGCATCTACCTCTGAAATCAATGTACCATAATAGTTGCCGTAAACCTCGGCCCATTCAAGAAAAGAACCCTTGGCGACTTCCTGTTGGAACATTCCTTTGTCCCAGAAAAAATAATCGACGCCATCCACTTCAAATTGCCTCTTAGTACGGGTGGTTGCAGAAATCGCACCTTCTAAAGGCATCGACTTATCCTTGAGTAATTCCTTTACCAAGGTCGATTTACCACTGCCGCTCGGCCCTGATATTATAATCAATGGCCCAAAAAAGGCTTGTTTTGTACTATTCGACATTCTGGATTAACTCCCGAATGCGCTCCAAATCGCCCTTAATCTCAACCACATGGCGGGTGATTTTCACATCCGCAGCTTTAGACCCCATGGTGTTGGTTTCACGCACCATTTCTTGTGTAAGAAACTCGAGCTTTCGCCCAGCCCCTTCTTCCTGCTCCAAAACTTTGCCAAATTGTTCCAGATGGCTATCTAACCTAGTAACTTCTTCTGCAATATCGGAACGCTCTGCAAAAATCGCAACCTCACGGATAAGATCGGAAGGCTGAATCTGCGCCTCGGTGCTCTCCAGCAATTTCCGCACCCTATCCAGCAATCTATCCTTATACGCTTCCATTACCTGCGGGATCAAAACTTTGATCGAAGCTAGATGCTCGCAAATCTTATTCCTAAGAGCCATTAACTCTTGCGCCATCACTCCACCCTCGGTACTGCGCATCGATTGAAGCTTACCTAGGGCTATCTCAAGGGTTTTCTCAATTTGAGGCCAGTCTTCATCCAAAGTTTTTGCACCAACCTGCCCCTCGGGAACAATTCCGGGCAGATGCAAAACATTTCCCATCAAAATATTACAAGCTTCCTGAGTAAGGTTTGCTTCTTGTGCAACCTTGGCCACCTGAGTCAAATAACCTTTGAGAACATCTAACCTTAAAGGCTGCTCTTGCGTTTCTTTGACCCGATGCACTCGAAGATTTACCTGCACCGTCCCCCGACGCACCAGCTTACGAACGGCCTTTTCAAATTCAGGTTCCAAAATCTGATAGGATTCTGGGGCCCGTAAAGACACCTTCAAATATCGATTATTTACAGAACGAAGCTCAATCGCAACCGCCAAGGTTTTCCCTTGGTGGGAAGATTCTCCGTAGCCTGTCATGCTATAGAGCACGGGCTTTCACATGCCTTTTAAAAGGCTGTGCCTCACTTAGTTCTTTTTAGTTTCAGCCTTTTTATCATCCTTGGTATCGCCCTTTGGCTCTACCTTGGGGGCATCCTTGACTGGTTCTTTTTTGTCGTCCTTGGCATCGCCCTTTGGCTCTACCTTGGGAGCATCCTTGACTGGTTCTTTTTTATCGTCCTTGGATTCAGTTTTAGGAGATTCTTTAGATTCGGGTTCAGCCTTTGGAGTAGGATCCACAGGAGCACCTTCTGCAGGCATTCCTTCCTTACTAATTTGCTGGATATCCGTCGGGCTGGAAATTACGATTTTAGGCTGAACCAGCCAAATCATGATAACAATCAGCGCAACCCATATTCCAGCAACATAAAGGGTGATTTTTGTGAAGGCATCTGCGGTTTTTGAACCGAATGCACTTTGACCCCCTGGACCGCCGAAGGCTCCGGCCAATCCACCACCTTTTCCCTTTTGAATCAGAATCAAAAGGATCAAAAACACACTGACTAACCAAATCAGGATGTTTAACACGGGTGGAAACCATTCCAAGATTGCAAAGGTTGGCGCCATCATTCTTTTTCAACCTGCTTTTTAAGTATGGGAAAAATATTACCATTTGATTAACAATAGCATGAAACTCAAAAAGAAATTATAGAAATCTCAAGGGCATCCGAGAAGATGCATAATGTTTAAGTTGTTTGACCAAGTGCTTTTTCCAACGCTTTAACCACCCTTAATATGAAGCTTTGGTCCAAATCTTCTAAAGGTCGGGTCTCCCCAGACGCCGTGGTGATCACAATATAATGCACCCATTGCCTCCTTTTTCGCGAAACCCACCACATTAATATTTGACTTAAGACTATACCCTGTATAGTAGTTAGGAATAACGCAAGCGAAAAGTTCAGGACACTCTCCGCATTCCCAGACGCAATCCCACGCCAAACTGCCAAGGGGTTTACCCCCATAAACCAAAATTCGAAGTTTGCTACCATCACCAAAAAGAAAAAACTCTCCAATAAGACAAAACTAATCATAAAGATCAGAACCTTTTTCCCACTGGCATCCGGATACACCGGATTACAGCCACTTCTTACCGAAGTTATTCCTGCAAGCGTGATCGTTTGCTGGGGCAATTTCAAAAGGGTTTCTGTTATTACAATCCCCTTTTCCTCAAACATGATTTCTGGGTTCCTTTTCAGACATGCGCCCTATTTCTGTAAACGCAAAATTAATCCACACCTGTTTGTGTTTACACAATTCCAATTGAAAAGATTCTAACAAATACCATCAACAGGGTACGAGAAAACCAAGAATTGTATATTCAACATTGGATATTGCAGGAATAAACCCCTGAAAACCACGAGCAATTCTTGGCTTTCTGCCTCTCTGGTTTTCCGCCTTCGTGAACAGGATGAAAAGAGTTCGCCAAGTTTTGTGGACATCCTTGCGGAATTCAAACTTGTGTGTGGTACAAAGGATGAAGATTGACCACGAAAAAAATAGGAATAAAACTTAAAGAACTATTTTTCCTGCTCAAAAGGAGAGAATCATGCAAACGACGATGGCCGTGGAAGACTTGAAACTGACGCTGCCCGAACTCCTCGACAGCCTGACTCCTGGGGATGAAGTCATCTTGACCCGTAATCAGCAACCCGTGGCGAAACTCCTCGTTCCACCTCCCGCCCCGCAGCAACTGCCCCGGGTGCCCGGAAATTGTAAAGGCATGATTACGCTACTCGTCGAAGACGATGAACACCTAAAAGATTTTGAGGAGTACATGAAATGAGGTTACTCCTCGACACGCATGCATTCTTGTGGTTCATTACCAATGATTCGCAACTCAGCGCTGCTGCACGGGTGCTCATCGCCGACCCATTACGATGTTCACTTCTGGAATGGAATAGGAAGAAGTGCTCTCCCCCAAAAAGCTTCCTGAAAAACCAATTGGTGGGCAGTTTAATGAAATCACTTTCAACTCTTTGAAAGCTACCAAGCTCAGGGTTGTTTTCACTCACGCAGGTAAAGCCCACAGTGGCGTCTCTGAAATGCTTGTTTGGAATGAATAGAAACCTTCCAATTGTTCTTCAATCAAGTGCTGAAAAACAAGGTCAACATTTTAAAACTGAAAAGCCTGCCAAGATTGTTTTGATGACTTTAAAAAATCGAGAAAAGTATCAATTTTCATACTTTTAAGCAGGGTATTACTTTTAAGGAGCTAGGCATATTCCCGTTAATAAAAGTGAATAGGTATATTTGTCTATAAATTAATTGCAAAGACAAGTGATTTGCTTAAATGCAAATGAATTGAAAATTTCTTACCTTCTTAATTTCTATTGGTTATAATACAAAGCTTGCTTGATTGTTTTTAGGCGAATCCACACCATGAAAAATTTCTTCATTAAACTCACTTTAGTTACATTTGCATGGATCATGATAGATGATTGGTTCACTTCGGTTTCAATTGGCGAAGAACCGTCCAATTCCGTTGTTATGGATTCCAAACACAGGCAAATCCTTGATATGTATTGCCTGAAATGCCACGATGAGCGAAATCAAAAGGGGAAATTTCGTCTCGATAACCTTCCCTACAAAATAAGTGAGATAGAAACCGCAGAGCGCTGGCAAAAAGTATTAAATGCGATCAATTCCGGCGAAATGCCACCCGAAAATCAAAAACAATTGCCTTCAGTCGTAAAGACTGATTTTCTAGACGACCTATCCAAAGCTATGGTTCTTGCAAGAAAAAGCCTTACTGACCAGAAGGGCATTATTACCATGAGGCGACTTAATCGCCGCGAATACAAAAATACCCTTAAAGAACTACTAGGTGTGGAAATTAATGTCAGTGAACTTCCAGGTGACACGGGAACTGGTGGTTTTGACACGGCAGGCCAAAATTTATTCATGTCAGGGAACCAATTTGAACAATATCAGGCCCTTGGTCGTGAAGCCATTGAAGAGGCTTTTCTTTGGCAAAAATCTGCTGGTGAACAAAGAAATTTACGCTATGAATCTGAGGATTCCTTGAAACGGATACAAAAAAAATACCAAGACACATTAGATGAACTGGAAAGGGCCAAAAGTTGGGCAAAAGCTGTAGATAGTGCTGCCTCACGTCCCGAAAATTCAGAGGTCGTAGAAAAGCTGCGCAAAGATTCAAAAAACGATGCAACATTCCGGCGTTCCTGGGAATTGATAAAAGGTGCCCCTGCTCCAGAGGAATATGGTTTTCGCACTGTTGAGAACAATGCGGACAAAGCAAATGGCGCCCTGAATTACGAAACCAAGCAGGGCAGCGGGTACATGAGACCATACCATGAAAATTATCTTCGCCAAAAACACCTTGATACCGGAGCATACCTAACCATTATGGCGGGCGATTACGGAAACGACTTCGTAAGCCTCCAAGTTCCCTATGGTTGGCCTGTTGGAAATTACATGGTAAGAATCCGAATCGGTGCGCTTGAAAACTCTCCCTTGGAACGACGGTTTATAGAATTTGGAATCCATCCTAGGAACGGACAGGTGATGAGCACCCACCAGGTCACAGGCACTATTGGCAAGCCCCAGATTATTGAAATTCCGCTTAAAATTACCAAGGAACATTTCACCCGAGACAATCGCACCTTGTTTATCCGAGAAAAAGGCAGCAATGACCATTACTTGCAAACAAGGCAGATTTTCAATTCCGGCAAATCAAAAAATGGGATTGGACCAGAGCTTGCCCTATGGGTGGACTGGATGGAAATCGAACGGATTACAGATGCTGGAAAAATCGTGGCCCCAATGCCTGCAAAGTTCCAGATCGGTGATAACCGGCAGTTAAATTCCATATCGGCACCGGGGCTTTCAAAGGTTCGCTATGAATGCGAAACTGCTAACGAAAAGGTTTCCAAGTATGTGTCCAGCCAAATTCAAGATCGTGATCGGGCCAAAAACTGGGTCAAGGCGGTGGAACAGGCCGCAGCCCGGGCAGAAAATAAAACCATGGTTGAAACAATCAGGAAAAACTCCAAAAATGATGCAATATTCCGGCGCTCATGGGACAAAATAGCTGGGGCCCCATCACCTGAATCCTTTGGGTTTCAATCCACCGAGAATAATGCTGATAAAGCAAATTCCGCCCTTGCTGAAAACTGGCAAAAATATCACGAATACTATTTGAAACAGCCTAAATTGGACAGTGGCGCCTACCTTGGAACACCCACCATGCACCCTGCGGTAATGGCTCTTGGGTTCCTACAAATGCCAGTTCCAAACGATTGGAAAAGTGGTGACTATATCTTAAGCGTGAAAATTGCAGCCTCCGAAAATGCAAAGCCAGGGCAGCGTTTTCTGGAAGTGGGCTTTCATCCAAGAAACGGAATGGTAAGGGCCACTTTTGAAGTAACAGGAACTTTTGAAAGTCCACAAGTGATAGAAATGCCCTTCAAATTAAACAAGTCACAAACTGACAGTGGAGACCGGACCTTGTTCATTCGTGAAAAAGGCACCTGGGATAACAACGAAGATGGGGGAAGAAAGCGCAGCGAGGCCGTGAAAAAAAATGGAATTGGTCCAGAGGCCGTTCTTTGGATTGATTACATCGAAATTGAAAGAATTAATGACGCTTCGAAATTGATTCCCCCCGGTCTCGAAGCAATTGGCATGATCCTGGATGATAATGCCAAAGCACCTTCTACCGACGAGGTGAAAGCAGCATTTTCACGGTTTGCAAGAGAAGCATTTCGAGGCACCGAACCCCCACCAAGCTATTTGAATCAACTAACCACGATTTATTCTAACCAGGTAAAATCTGGGTTAAAACCGTCAATCGCCTTCAAGGATACCCTTGCAATTATCTTAGCTTCCCCGATGTTCCTGTATTTGGCGGAACCATCCCCTGACAATCGAAGCCGGCCACTCACAGGATCTGAACTTGCCTCGCGACTTTCCTATTTCCTATGGAGTGCCCCGCCAGACCGGGAATTGCTCGAACTCGGTAAAAATGGCGAGTTAATGAAAGCCAATGTGCTAGCTGAACAAACAAACCGACTTCTAGATGACCCAAGATCGATG
>Ga0209358_10004156_pt1 | contig 10452 bp, 9 predicted proteins | sample LauGreFa1BDMLBSN_2_FD_187574 | JGI IMG/M metagenome (GOLD analysis project Ga0209358, IMG submission 187574) | Freshwater lake microbial communities from Lake Michigan, USA - Fa13.BD.MLB.SN (SPAdes) (version 2) | ecosystem: Environmental > Aquatic > Freshwater > Lake | place: Lake Michigan, USA...
GTTTGGATGCGGTTTGGATTGATCCTTCTCAGCGCGACTTGGCTCGCACTTTGGGTTACACCGTGGTAGACGCCAGCACTGCAGTGGCCACGCACTTGAACAAAGTTTTGCGCGACAACGCTTCCGATTTGCTCAGCCATGATGAAGTGCAGCAATTGCTCGATAAGTTGGCAGCCAAGTCACCTAAGTTGGTGGAAGACTTGGTGCCTGGCAAGTTGTCTTTGGGCGTGGTGACACGCACCTTGCAAAACTTGTTGAACGAATCTGTATCGATTCGCGACATGCGCACCATTGTCGAGACTTTGTCTGAAGTGGCCAGCCGCACGCAAGAGCCAGATCAATTGACGTCTTTGATACGCCCTAAGTTGGGCCGCATGATTGTTCAGAGTTTGGTGGACGAGACCAATGGCCTGTCTGTCATGACTTTGGACCCCAGCCTTGAGCAGCTCATTCACAACATCTTGCAACAAACTGCCCCCGGCCAAAGCATCGCCATGGAGCCAGGTTTGGCCGAGCGTTTGTTTGGTGCTTTGCGCGATGGCGCACGCGCTGTCGAAGAAATGGGTCACCCCGCTGTGTTGGTGGTGTCACCCGTGATTCGCCCTTGGTTGTCCAAGGCTGTGCGGTATCGCGTGAACGACTTGACTTTGTTGTCATACAGCGAAATTCCAGATGATCAGACCGTGAAAGTGGTGCACACCGTGCACGCTGAAACTCGCTGAAGCAAGCGTGATTCACCAAGAACACAAGCAGATACAACCATTAGATTGACGAAGAGATAAGACCATGGAACTCAAACGCATACTTGCCCGCGACACTCGCAGTGCCACTGAAAAGGCAATGGCTTTGTTTGGCCCCGATGTGTTGATCATCTCGAACAACCGCGTGGAAGGTCAAACAGAATTGATCGTGGCGCTGGATGTGGCTGAAGCCTCTTCCGATGAGTTGATGGCAGAAGAGATGGGCGCAATTGAGCACGGACAAACAGCGACGCCTTACCCGTCTGGTGTAGCTTTGTCTGGTGTTAACAAGCGCCTTTCTAGCACCCCATCTTCAGTCAACCAGCCATTCAGTGACCATTTGCATCACTTGTTAAAGACAGGCGGCCAGGGCGAGTTAAACGGTTCACGTGATTCAACTGCAAATGATTCAGGCGATCACCTTCTCAGCCAAGGTCGCGAACAAGCTCGCAGCCAAGAAATTGTTTCATTGGTTCGCGAAGAGTTGGCAGCCTTGCGTCAAGAATTTAGACTGAGCCAGCAAACAGCAAGCTGGCAAATGAATCAATATTGGCCCGCACACATCCAACCGCTTGTGCAAGCCATGACAGAGGTGGGCGTGCCAACAGCATTGCGTGCTTTGTTGCAAGAAGGTTTGCGCGAGCAGCCTACTTTAGACAGCGCCTTGGACAGCATTCGTGCTCAACTCACCCACAATCTAGAGCGCCCTCAAGAGGGTTTCCCAAACCGAGGCATTCATGTGATGGCTGGTTTGTCAGGCTCTGGCAAAACTTTGATGGTGGCCAAGGCCGCACAGCAATTGGCCATGCAATACGGCAATGAATATGTGGCCGTTGTGAGTTACCACGACATGCGCGCCGGAGCATGGAGTCAAACGCAAATGTTATGCGCCCAACTGGGTGTGGAATGCTACCGTGCAAACGGCGCCGACACTTTGAAGTTGTTGCTCGAAGAATTGTCACCCAAGAGATTGATCCTAATTGATACCCCAGGCGTTCAAATGGAAGACCGTTTGGCTGAAATTTTGCAAGTTTGCCCAGAAGCTGGTTTGCATGCTGTGGTGCCCGCCGATTCGTCGGGCGTGACTTTGTCGCGCATCATGCTGAAATCAAACCTGAATTGGCAGTCTCTCATGATCAGCAAACTTGATGAGTCCAATTCACCTTGGCCATTGATCCAATTTTTAATTGCAGAAGGTGCTGAGTGCGTGGTTTCGGCCGGGGGTGGTTCTGACAAAATTTCAGATGGCTTGAAATCTTCAGGTTTGCAAAAACTGATCAACATTGCCATGACCCATTTGACCCCATCTTCAGATGCTTTTGCACCAGACACGATGGAAGAGGCCACAAAACCTGCGACACTAGATGCTCAGGTTAACGAGGCAGATGCTACCAATGTGCCGCTGACCCATACTCTGGGTCTGAGCCGCCCCAATTGGTCGCTTGAAATGCCTCAAAGTGAACTTCATGGATAAAGCAAAAACGACGCAAGTCATTGGCATTGCCAGTGGCAAAGGAGGAGTGGGGAAAACCACGGTCTCTGTGAACTTGGCTGTTGCGCTACAAGCCATGGGTCATCGCGTCATGTTGTTTGATGCAGACATGAGTTTGGCCAACGCCCAAATTGCATTGGGATGTCGTTGCCCTTACAACTTGAGTCATTTTTTAAGTGGCGAAAAAACCCTTGCCGAAATCATTGTGACCACCCGCCAGGGCGTCAAACTGGTGCCTGGCGCCTCTGGCATTCAAGAAATGGCCGCGCTTGGTGAGATTCAGGCGGCCAATATCGTCAGAGCTTTTAGTGCCCTTGACGATGACATTGACTACCTCATTGTTGACATGGCTGCAGGTATTTCTCCTGAGGTTTTGGCCTTCATGGCGGCCTGTTCAAGGCGCTTCGTGGTGGTTCGCGACGATCCGTCCTCCATTGCCGATGCCTATGCCACCATCAAGGTGCTCATTCAAGACCAGGGGTTGGACGAAATTTACCTGGTGCCCAATGGTGTTGGCAGTGCTCAAGAAGGCTATCAACTGTTTGAGCGAATCAATCAGGTGTGTGCACGTTTTCTGAACCGAACCGTGCGCTATTTGGGCTCGATTGAAAACGATGAACTCATTTTGACGGCGCTGAAAAAATACCAGCCCGTATCTGAATTTGCCCCGGGAAGTGCGGGCGCGCGCGACTTTAGGCGTTTGGCGGAAGCCGTTCGTCAACTGGAGCCCATCGAAGAGGCTTCGGGTGGCTTACAATTTTTTGTGGAACGTTTGGTGAAAACCAGCGCATAAACAAGATGGCCAACTCCACTCGACTTTACGAACAGGTTCAAAATAACAGCGAAGCGCTGGTCATGGCCCATTTGGGCATGGTCAAGCGCGTGGCTTTGCACCTGAAAGTCAGGTTGCCGCCCTTTATGGAGTTGGATGAACTGATTCAAGTGGGCATGATTGGCCTGCTTGAGGCTGCGCGAGCTTACAACCCTGGCAAGGGCATTGAGTTTGAGAATTTTGCCCACAGCCGTGTGCGGGGCGCCATTCTGGACGAAGTTCGCCGCTTGTCATTTTTGCCACGCTCTGCTGTGGCCATTAACAAGTCGCACAGTACGGCCACCCACGAGTTGGCGGCCGAGTTAGGTCGCACGCCCACTCAGGCCGAATTGGCCGATCACATGGGCAAGGACATTGAGTTGTTCCACAAGGAGCGGACGCAAGCGCGTCGGTTTGAAACCTATTCCATGGAAGTGGTGACCGAAGAGGTGATGAACATTGCCACCGATGCATCGCAGCAGCCTGAGGCCATTGTGGAGCACGAGCAGTTCATGGGCGCCCTGACGGAAGCCGTTGCCGATTTGCCAGAGCGCGACCAATTGTTAATGAATTTGTACTACGTTGAAGAGCTGAACCTCAAAGAAATTGGCGAAGTTTTGGGTGTGACCGAGTCGCGGGTAAGCCAATTGCTGACTGCCGTGGTCAAAAAGTTACGGGGCACCCTGAACGTGGAGCCAGCGCACGTGGCCAAACCCAAAGCTGGAAAGGGCCGATGATGCGCACAAACCCCCTTATTTCAGAGTTTGGCGCCCGTCAAATGTCATTTCAGGCTTCTTTTGCCCAAGAAGACTCAAGTTTCCCGATGTCCCTCCGATTCCTGCTGTGTCAGGATCATAAGGAACAAGACATCATGCGAGTACATTTCAAAGCAATGGAGAGCTACGGCGAAGGCAACAGTGCATCACAAGCACTGGTGGCCGATAAGGTTGAACTCATTCAGATGCTGTTTGACGGCTTGATTGACAGCTTGGTCACGGCCAAGGGTCATATTCAGCGTGGCTCTATTGAAGATAAAAACAAGAGTTTGGTGCGCGCTGGCCGCATCGTCTTGGGTTTACAAGGTGCTTTGGATATGGAAAAGGGCGGCGATTTGGCCCGTAACCTGTACGAGTTGTACAGCTACGTCACTCGCCGTTTGGTGCATGTGAATGCCCGCAATGACCTCGATGCATTGCAAGAAGTTCACACGCTGTTGAATGAAATTCGCCAAGCTTGGCGTGATGTTCCTAACCTGTTACCTAAAACTGCGCCTGCTTCGGGTGTGGCAATGTCTGCAATGCATTGAGCTTTTGCCTGAAAGGGCAAGGCTTTGAGGGAACAATAACGGGCGCAGCTGGGAAGCCAGCCGCCCGTTTGTTCGTTTTTGGAGAGAAATATGAATGCGATTATTGGTATCGTTGTTTTGATGGTTTGCGTGTTCGGCGGCTTTATCATGGCCGGCGGAAGCATGAAGCCGATTATCAAATCTGCGCCGATTGAGACCTTCATTATTTTGGGCGCTGGTATTGGCGGTATGCTGATCGGCAACAGCATGGACATTTTCAAGGGCGCCTTGGCTGGCATGGGCAAAGTGTTCAAGGGGCCCGCATATCACAAAGAAGATTATTTGAGCACCATTTTTGTGGTGTCAAAAATCATGAAAACGCTTAAAACCGAGGGCCCTGTGGCCCTCGAGGCGCACATTGAAAATCCAGAATCCAGTGCCATCTTTGGCGAGTACCCCAAAATTTTGCATGACCATGCCTTGTTGGATTTGGTTTGCAACACAGTTCGTTTGATGGTGGTGTCCACCAGCCCCTTAAGCCCTTATGCGGTGGAAGACGTGATGGACTTGTCCATCAAAACTCACCACCACGATGCCCTGAAAGCACAAACTGCTTTGGCCACCTTGGCCGGCGCGCTGCCTGCTTTGGGTATTGTGGCTTGTGTGTTGGGTGTGGTGAAAACCATGGACGCGATTGACCAGCCGCCAGCAGTGCTCGGCGCCATGATTGGTGGCGCTTTGGTGGGTACCTTCTTGGGCGTGTTCATGGCCTATGGATTCATTGAGCCCATGGCATCGCGCTTGGCTCAGATCATTGACGATGAAGGCCAAATTTACAAAGTGGTGAAACAAATCATCATTGGTACTTTGCATGGCCACCCTATGCCTTTGATCATTGAGGCCGCGCGAGCGGGTATCAGTCATCACAATCAGCCAAGTTTTGCTGAAGTGTTTGATGGCTTGCGAGGAGCCTAATCGCCATGGCTGAGGCAGTTTTAGAAGCGCCGACAGACGAGGCCCAGACCCTTGACGCAGAGGCCCCTGTTGCCGATGGCGCAGCAGAGGCCGAGGCGGATGCTGCCCCCCTGATTCCAGAAGAGGCTGCAGTTGATGCGCCTGTGGTGGTTGCGCCCAGTATCACCATTAAAAAAATCATGGACGATGGGCACGGCGGTGCTCACGGTGGTGCATGGAAAATTGCGCTGGCCGACATGATGACGGCCATGATGGCCTTCTTCTTATTGATGTGGCTATTGGGTGCGTCCAATGCCGACCAACGCAAAAGCATTGCCGACTACTTCAAGCCCACATCTCACAGCAATGTGACCATGGGTAAATTGGCAGGCTCCGACGGTATGTTGGGCGGCCGCTCTGTCATTGATCCTGACGGTTTCCCTTTCTCTGCCAAGCAAACCAGTGCTTTGAACATGGTCACACCGCGTTCACAAGGCGGCCCCACAGAAAACGATCCTTCTCCCAATGGCTCGGACAGCAAAGAGTCTGGGCAAGATGGCGATCCAGGTAAAAAATCTGCCGCAGCTGCAGACGCCGCTAACTTTGAGAAGATGGAAAAAGAGATCAAAGAGGCGCTCGCTAAAAATCCAAAGCTAGACAAGTTGAAGGACCAAGTTCAATTTGCGCGCGACAAAGATGGCTTGCGCATTGAGATCATCGACAAAGCCGACTTCGCCATGTTTGGCTTGGGCACCACCACCATGACGCCCAGAGCGCAGGCGCTGCTCACAGAAGTTTCGAAAACCCTGGCAGCTTTGCCCAACAAAGTGGCCATTCGAGGGCACACCGACAGCGTGCAATTTGCCAATACAGATGACCGCAACAACTGGTCATTGTCGGCAGAGCGTGCCGAAGAAACTCGAAAGATCATTGAGAAAAAGGGCATACCAGGCAATCGATTTGCCAAGATTGAAGGCGTGGCCGATACGGCGCCCTACAACGCCAACGACCCCAAAGATCCGCGCAACCGGCGGATCAGCATCACGGTAATGAACCAATAACCTCATTGAAAGCAGCTTGAACAAGCTGCTTTTTTTTGGCCTTGACCAACACAGTCAGAATGACCATAATTATTTCAAGCTTCAACTATTGAAGTTGAAACAATATACATACCAGTCTGAAACAAGGGATCTGATCATGAACATCGTGTGCTTAGGCGGCGGGCCCGCTGGGCTGTATTTTGGCTTGCTCATGAAGTTGCGTCACCCTGAGCACCACATCACGGTGCTAGAGCGCAATAAACCCTATGACACTTTTGGCTGGGGCGTTGTTTTTTCAGATGCCACCATGTCAAGGTTGCAAGTGGCAGACCCCACGACGGCCTCTGAAATATTGGGGTCTTTCAACCATTGGGATGACATTGCTGTGCACTTCAAGGGCGAAACCATGCGCTCAGGTGGCCACGGTTTTTGCGGCATTGGCCGAAAGCGATTGCTCAATATTTTGCAAAAACGCTGCGAAGCCTTGGGCGTTGAGTTGGTGTTTGAAGCAGAGGTTGATGCCCATGCAGACATCGGTGCGCAATACAAAGCCGACTTGGTGATTGCCTGTGATGGCATTAACTCCAAGGTCCGCAACCGGTTTGCCAGTACCTACAAACCAGACATTGATGAGCGCCATTGCCGCTTTGTATGGCTGGGCACGCGAAAGTTGTTTGACGCATTTACATTTGCCATTGAGGAAACAGAGCACGGATGGTTTCAAGCGCACGCCTATCAATACGATGGTGACACTTCGACCTTCATTGTGGAAACACCCGAGCCTGTGTGGAAAGCGGCAGGCTTTGAAACCATGACGCAAGAAGAGTCGGTGGCTTTTTGCGAAAAGCTATTTGCCAAATACCTTGATGGCAATCCTCTCATGACCAATGCCCAGCACCTGCGTGGCTCTGCACATTGGATTAAGTTTCCGCGTGTGATTTGCGATCAGTGGGTGCACTGGGATACCGCTTCCGATGGCCGCTCTGTGCCCTATGTTTTGATGGGCGATGCTGCGCACACAGCGCACTTCTCTATTGGCTCTGGCACCAAGCTGGCGCTGGAAGATGCCATTGAATTGGCCGATACCTTTGAGCGTTTTGGCCACGAAGTGAAGGGCATGCCAGAAGTGATGGCGGCCTACCAAGCTACGCGGTCCATTGAGGTTTTGAAAATTCAAAATGCCGCGCGCAATTCTACGGAGTGGTTCGAGAATGTGGCGCGTTATGTCAATTTGCCACCGCAGCAATTTGCTTATTCATTGCTCACCAGAAGTCAGCGGATATCGCATGAGAACTTGCGCCTAAGAGATGCTGAATTTGTTTCGGCCTATGAAAGGTTCATGGCTTCAATGATTGAGTTTGATCACAACTTGAAAGCCAAATCAATACCGCCCATGTTCTTGCCTTTGCAAGCACGTGGCATCACCTTGAAGAATCGGGTGATGGTGTCGCCCATGGCCACTTATTCGGCCACAGATGGTGTGCCGGGTGACTTTCATTTGATGCACTACGGTGCGCGTGCAGTAGGTGGCGCAGCTATCGTGTTTACCGAGATGACTTGTGTGACACCAGAGGGTCGTATCACACCGGGTTGTCCGGGTTTATGGAACGACGAGCAACAACAGGCATGGACACGCATTGTGAATTTTGTGCATGCGCAATCGGAGGCCAAAATCGCATTGCAATTGGGGCATGCGGGTCGAAAAGGTTCAACCCGTCGGGCATGGGATGGCATGGACATGCCGCTTGCCGATGCAACCAGAGATGGTGCCAATTGGGAATTGATGGCGCCCTCTGCTTTGCCCTACATGGAAGGCGTGAGCCAAGTGCCGCATGAAATGACGCGTGCCGAGATGTTGGCCGTGTTGGCCGCCTTTGTATCGGCAGCAGAGCGTGGCGCGAAAGCTGGTTTTGATTGGCTGGAGTTGCACTGTGCACACGGCTATTTGTTGTCGGGCTTTATTTCACCTTTGACCAATCAGAGGCGGGATGAATTTGGTGGCTCGCTAGCAAATCGGCTGAAGTTTCCGTTAGAAGTTTTTTCAGCCCTGCGCAAAGTGTGGCCCCAAGACAAACCCATGTCGGTTCGCATTTCGGCGCACGATTGGGTGGAAGGGGGCATTACGCCAGACGACGCCATTGAAATTGCCAAACAGTTCAAAGCAGCAGGCGTTGACTTTGTCGACTGCTCCTCAGGCCAAGTGGACAAGCGAGAGAAGCCTGTGTATGGCCGCATGTTTCAAACTCCCTTTGCCGATCGAATTCGAAATGAAGCCGGCGTAAGAACCATTGCCGTAGGCGCTATTTCTGAAGCCGATCATGTGAACAGCATCATTGCGGCTGGACGTGCCGACTTGTGCGCCATAGCACGGCCGCATCTGGCCAATCCCTCATGGACGATGCAAGAAGCGGCACGCATTGGCTACACCGATTTGAACTGGCACAAGGCCTATGTGTCGGGCAAGCGGCAAATGGAGGCCAATTTTGAGCGAGCGAGCGCCATGACCGGATCACCTGCATCATCCGCAGCCAACAAAGGAGAAAACTGATGAGTGAAATCCTTAACGCCGACCACGAATATAGAGCGCATGCCGATCAGCATGCTTCTTTGAGATTGTGGCTGCGATTGTTGTCTTGCACCACGCGCGTGGAAGACAAGATTCGTCAAAAGCTGCGTGAGTCTTTTGATATCACGCTGCCGAGATTTGATTTGATGGCCCAGCTTGAAAGGCACCCTGATGGCCTGAGCATGGGAGAGTTGTCGCGGCGCATGATGGTTACGGGTGGCAACATCACCACCATTGTGGACCAGCTTGAAAAAGAAAAATTGGTGGCCCGCCAAGTGGGTTTGAGCGATCGAAGGTCATTCACTGTGAAATTAACGGCAGCAGGCCGTGAAGCATTTACTGAAATGGCATTTGCGCATGAAGAGTGGGTGGCCGATATTTTTTCTGGCTTGTCCAACAACCAACATAGTCAGATGTTCACCTTACTGGGTGCCATGAAAAAGAATTTACAGAAACAAGAGGAGATGTCATGAGTCAAAAGTACTTACCTGGCCAGCCACAGCAATTGCCTCGCCACAACAACAAGCTGGCCCATTACAAAGCCGAGCATGTGCTGTTTGAAGTGAAGGAGGGTGTGGCCACTTTGACATTGAATCGGCCTGAGCGAAAAAACCCATTGTCATTTGAGTCTTATGCCGAAATGCGCGATTTGTTTCGGGCGCTGGCCTATGCGGAAGATGTGCATGCCGTGGTGGTCACGGGTGCAGGTGGCAACTTTTGCTCGGGCGGCGACGTGCATGAAATCATTGGACCTCTGACCAAGCTCGACATGCCAGGCTTGTTGGCCTTCACACGTATGACCGGCGATTTGGTCAAGGCCATGCGCGCTTGCCCGCAACCCATTATTTCTGCCATCGATGGCATTTGTGCCGGCGCCGGTGCCTTGTTGGCATTGGCCTCTGACATGCGCTATGGCACAGCACGCAGCAAAACTTATTTCTTGTTCAATAAAGTGGGCTTGGCAGGTTGCGACATGGGCGCGTGTGCTTTGTTGCCCCGTGTCATCGGACAAGGCCGTGCCTCTGAGTTGTTGTACACGGGCCGTGGCTTGCCAGGTGAAGAGGCCGAGCGCTGGGGTTTTTACAACCGAGTGTGCTCACCTGAAACTGTGTTGTCAGAGGCGCAAACCATTGCTCAGACCTTGGCAAGTGGCCCTACCTTTGCCAACGGCATGACCAAGAAAATGCTGCAACAAGAATGGAACATGGGTGTAGACGAAGCCATTGAAGCAGAAGCGCAAGCCCAAGCCATTTGCATGGTCACCAATGATTTTCACAGGGCCTATCACGCTTTTGTGGCCAAGCAAACGCCGGTGTTTCAAGGAGATTGAGCATGAATTCAGCTGCACATTTGGCCTGGCCGTTTTTTGATGAACAGCACCGCACGTTTAAAAGCAATTTGCAAAAATGGACTGGGCAACAATTTGCAGGCCTGCATGGTCACGATGAATCGCGAGAAGCCATTGACCGTGAATGCATCAGCTTGGTCAAAGCTTTAGGGCAAGGCGGTTGGCTCAAGCCAGCCATTGCAGGCATGGCGCATGGTGCAGCGGCCGATGTCATTG
>Ga0209358_10004160_pt1 | contig 10447 bp, 20 predicted proteins | sample LauGreFa1BDMLBSN_2_FD_187574 | JGI IMG/M metagenome (GOLD analysis project Ga0209358, IMG submission 187574) | Freshwater lake microbial communities from Lake Michigan, USA - Fa13.BD.MLB.SN (SPAdes) (version 2) | ecosystem: Environmental > Aquatic > Freshwater > Lake | place: Lake Michigan, USA...
TCCCATCGAGCGGAACATCCTCTACAATAGCGGTGGGACTCACGACGTTATACACTGCATCAGGTGGTGGGCGTGGAGGGGTAGGCGATGGCGGAACGGGATTGTCTGGCGGATCAGGTGGTGGTGGTTCTGGATGGAATGGAGGCGGCGGTGGATCTGGCACTACTGGACAAGGGTCATCTGGCGGAGCTGGAAGCACATCACTAGCCGGATATCCGTCAGGTGGCGGCGGTGGCAAAACCAGTGCAGGGGTGGCGGCCGCCACAAATAAGGGAGGGAATGGCGGATCGGGTATGGAGTGGCCACCATCATCCGGAACGTATTACGCTGGAGGTGGAGGTGGAGGAGTCGTCGGAACCGGAACAAAGGGGACGGGCGGAATTGGCGGCGGTGGCGATGGGTGCATATCCACGGGCAACTCACCTGGATCTAATGGCACGGCTAATACTGGAGGCGGGGGTGGTGCCGCTAATGGGTCTGGAAAAGGCGGCAATGGTGGGTCTGGCGTCTGTGTGATCCGGTATATTGGAGGAACGAGGGGAAGCGGCGGAACAATAACATCATCAGGTGGGTACACGTACCACACGTTTACATCATCAGGCACATTCGTAGGGTAGCAACATGGCGCACTTGGCAAAGATCAATAATGGTGTAGTGGTAGAGGTGATAGTGGCAGAGCCAGATTTTTTTGAGTCGTTCGTCGACTCTTCACCTGGGCAATGGATACAGACATCGTACAATACACATGGTGGCGTGTATTACGATCCTGAAACAAACGAGCCAACATCAGACCAATCAAAGGCCCTACGGAAGAACTACGCCGGCATCGGGTATTCATACGACGCAGAGCTCGACGCATTTATACCGCCTCGTCCCGGTGATGAATACAAGCTCAATCCGACTACATGCCTTTGGGAAAGATGATGATTATTTCGACATACCCCTTTTTTTTTGTATCTTGCTCGTCGCTGTGTGTCTGAATCCTTCGAATATACCGATCATCGATACCTAGAGCATCTGCGATTCCGTCTTGACCAGGTTTAAATGCCGCCTCAACATTATCATGATCGCTTCCCCATCGATTATTGGGGCGGGTGTAGGTAATATTGATGGTTATTCTATCATTTTTTTTCCATGTTTTTTTTAATGCTTGGATGTCAGCTTGCGACACTTTCGATTTTCTCATGGCCTGTTGTGTGAGCGTTCGCAACAGAATCCTGTAGTCAGCCTTAGCCGATACGCGCGGCCACGAAAACGGACGATTGGGTGACAATATCGAGGGAGGAAAATCGCAAAAAAACGGACCAATGATCAATGTCTGTAATGGCGGATACTCATTACGGCGGGGATATGAGGATTCCGCCTCCCCTAGGACGTGCTTCTGAGAAATCATCATGTCACGCTTCCCCGATTCCAGTTTGTGCGGGGGGGGGAAATCCCCGCACATTGCTACTGGAGATAGCGTCTTTTTTATACCACGGCTTGACATTCGATTGCAAGCGGAATATGTCCTCTTTCTTGACCGTACAAACAAAAGCCCTCATATGATTCAGCCTCGATATGATTCTTTCGCCAAGGTGTTCACGCAACACCGCATGTGCCATCGATGAGGCCATAATCAGACCCTTCTTCTGCAGGTAGCGCGAGTCGATGACTCGGAACAGTATCGACTGAACGGAATCCCTGATGCCATGCACATCGTCGATGAACAGAAGATCGGGAGATGTGTACGCCTCCATGATATGCGTGACATTATCACGATTCCTTGAGCCGTCGATGACTCGCCTGGTCATGTCTTCCAGCGTGGTATACCCTACCACAACGCCTCCAGGCGTTGAGTTGCCATTTATCATATACTCATTAAGCGTGATACACCCAATCATAGTCTTGCCTGTACTCCGCTGGCTGATGATGATCATGGGACGCCTGAGGCCTTCGTAGGCGATCCTGTATGCATACCCATTTTTGTTGGCAGAATAGGCCACCGAATGAATGCGGTGATCAATCGATGCGAAGCGACTGCCACGAAAAAGTGGCGGGACTGCCATGTATGGGTACATACTGTCGTACCTGATTGCCCGAGAATTGGTTCGTATCTGTATAGACACATCCTCGGCTATGACATTCTCTACACATATGGGGCACCTGCTTAGAAGCTCTTTGCCATTGAACACCGCCAGACATTTTGCATCATAGGCACCATGGGTTGGACACACCTGCTTTGATGTTGTTGTTTCGTTCATGAATTTCCCTTTTTGCTGCTATCTCCGAAAGATAGCCAGACTATACCCGCTGATTATATCGTATGTCAACACGCCGCTAATTGCCCTTATTTCGACATTCTTTCATTCGTCTCATATCTTCACACTAATTACTTGAAAAAATTGAATAATGGCGGAAAATCAGGGCACTGGTGCGACGCATTGTTTTTATTTACACCCCCAAAAAACAAAAAAAAAGAAAAAAGTGGTGTGACGCTATGGACATGATGCCGTGGTGGGTGATGGGTGCATGTAAGGGTATCTTAGCAGTTTTTAGATTTGTGACTTTTCTTTTTTTGATTTTTCTTTTGTACTAACATAGTATCTTAGTTAACTCTTTTAACATAGTATATTCTCTCTTTTTTTTAGTATATTAGAAAATGAATATAAATACACCACTAAAGAGTCAATAATAAGAATCAATATTATATATGCGTACTTATCCACAAGTTATACACAGGTTATCCACAGAAATTATGATATGATTTTGCAAGATGGTATTGACGTTATGATGACTACGTGATACAATGTTCCCAACAATCAATGATGCGGGAGCAATCAGCGATTGGGAAAAAAACTGGAGGTAGCAGAATGATAGTAATAAGGACAATCGAAGAGCTTGAGGCCGAACGGGAACGGCAGACTAAGGCATGGATTGAGGCTGGGAAAAAAGAAATCGAACGCCTTAATTTGGTCACTGATGCGTTTTTTATGGCCCTTGATATGGCTAATTTGAGTGAGGCGAATTTGGAGGGGGCCGATTTGAATGGGGCAGATTTGACGGGGGCCGATTTGAGTGAGGCAAATTTTGAGGGAGCCGATTTGACTGGGGCGAATTTGACGGTGGCAGATTTGGAGGGGTCAAATTTGGAGGGGGCCAATTTGACGGGGGCCAATTTGATTGAGGCAGATTTGAGTGGGGCCTATTTAAAAGGGGCCGATTTAAGTGGGACATATCTGTGTCAATCCGATTTAAGCTGGGTGATTTTGCGGGACGCCAATTTGCGTAAGGCTAATTTGATTGAGGCAAATTTAAAGGGGGCCAAATTACAAGGGGCCAATTTAAGGGGGGCCTATTTGCGTGAAGCGAATTTGAATGGAGCTGATTTGCGTGGGGCTGATTTAAGTTGGGCCAATTTAAATGGGGCAAAAATCAAAGACACCATCATCACGCAATCGCAGTATGACCAGCTAGCCGATTTTTATAGCCATGAGTTTATGGGCGGATTTGTTGTGAAGCAGCTCGACGTATAGATCAGAACGTTATACAATCGTATAAAACCAATACTGGAGGTAGAGATGGGAATCAAAATAGTTCATAAAACACGTGAGGATTGGCTCGCCGACAGAAAAAAAGACATCACGTCGACTGATGTGTCAGCACTTTTTGGAGTGTCTCCGTATAAATCATATCGACAGCTGTGGGAACAGAAGAAGCACGGGCATGATGATTCGATCGAGGAAACGGAGCGAATGCGTGCAGGCCTATATCTTGAGTCTGGTATCGCATCCTGGGCAATCGATGAGCTGAAGCGTGATCATGGCCACATCATCGGAGAAAAGGTAGACACATACGAACGAGATGAAGCCGACAGAATGGGGTCATCATTCGACTGGATGTTGATTGATGCTAACGGCAAAAAAATGATACTCGAAATAAAGAACGTAGACGCTTACATTTTCAAACGGAATTGGGGCGTAGATGAGAATGGTGGCATTGTGGCGCCGCTGCATATCGAACTACAGCTACAGCATCAGCTAGAGTTGACTGGCATTGATGTTGGTTACTTTGGCGTATTAGTCGGTGGCAATTCGCTCAATATCGTCATGCGTGATCGGAATCGAATGGTAGGGCAGAACATACGACGAAAAATACGTGAGTTTTGGTCATCGATTGATGCCGATGATCCGCCGGCGTACGACTACAGCATGGACCACGCATACATACTAGAGAACGCAAGTAGTATACATGCGGTAGGAGAGTGCCAAGCAAGCGAAGAGGTCGAGTCATTGATGGCACAGTATCTTGAGGCAAGGCGAATAAGCAAGGAATCAGATGACACATGCAAGGCACTTCGTGCACAGATCACACATATGACACAAGACTATAGTAAGGTCATCGGTCGTGACTGGGTGGTCGATACGAGACTTGTTGGTGAGTCCCCTGGCAAAGCAGTGACGCAAGACATGGTGGGGACTGTAGTAGGCAGCAGATCCGGATACAGGCAGTTCAGGATAACGGAGGCATAAAAATGATAGTCATAAGGACAATCGAAGAACTTGAGGCAGAGCGGGAACGTCAACTTAAGGCGTGGATTGACGCCGGAAAAGAAGAGCGTAAGTTCTATCTCAGCTTTGAGGGGGCCGATTTAGAGGAGGCCAAGTTGAGTGGGGCCGATTTTACTGGGGCCTGTTTTAGTATGACCAATTTGAGTGGAGCCAAGTTGAGTGGAGCCAAGTTGAGTGAGGCCTATTTGAGTAGGGCAAATTTGACTGGGGCCAAGTTGATGGGGGCCAAGTTAAGGGGGGCCAATTTAAGTGCGGCCAATTTGAGTGGAGCCGATTTGTATGGGGCTGATTTGAGTGGGGCTCATTTGTATGGGGCCGATTTGGTTGAGGCCAATTTGAAATGGGCTGATTTGTATAGGGCCGATTTGCGTGGGGCTAATTTGAAAGGGGCCAATTTGAGTGGGGCTGATTTGAGTAGGGCCGATTTGTATGAGGCCAATTTGACTGAGGCCGATTTAACTGGGGCCAAGTTGACTGTGGCAGATTTGCGTGGAGCTGATTTAAGTTTGGCCGATTTGAGTGGGGCCAAAATCAAAGACACAATCATCACAAAATCGCAGTATGACGAGCTATACAGACTGTACAGCCATGAGGTTATGGCAGGATTTGAAAGAACCTGGAGGTAGCAGAATGATAGTCATAAGGACAATCGAAGAACTTGAAGCCGAGCGTGAGAGGCAACTCAAGAAATGGATTGAGGATGGAAAAGAAAAGGATAGGTTCAGACTTAAGTTTGTAAAGGGAGATGCAGATTTTCGTGAGTTCAATTTGCATGGCGCCAATTTTAATAAAGCCATTTTTGTTGAGGTCAATTTATATCTGATTGGTTTGGAAGGGGCTGATTTGAGGCGTGCTTATTTCGAAAATTCCGATCTGTCTTTTGCACATTTGAAGAGGGCTGATTTGCGGGAGGCTTATTTGAAGCATATTGATTTGAGTGTGGCCAATTTGGAAGGGGCCGATTTGAGAGGGGCCAATTTGGAATGGGCTAATTTGACACAGGCCAATTTGCGTTTTGCTGATTTGAGGGGGGCTCATTTTCGATCTTTTCAACTTGGTGCTTCGAATCTCTACGACACAATCATCACGCCGTCGCAATATGACGAGTTAGCAAGACTTTTTAACAGCAATTTTATGCATTTTTTTATTGTGAAAGGGCTATATGAGGACCTATAAGATGATTAGAATAAAAACTGTGAGCGAACTATCCGAATACATCGAAGCAAGAAAAAGTGAGTGGATCAGATCAGATACCACGGGTTATTTTTTCCCAAAATTCATCAACGTAGACTTTACCGGGTGCCATCTTGACGGTGTTTCATTTGAAAAAAGCACTTTTTTTTCATGCGTGTTAAACTCCGGTAGCTTTATTGGTTCTGATTTTTCCGCATGTTCATTCATGCGTTGCACGGCGATTGATGCAAACTTTACGGGGGCCATCTTTTTGGGTGCAAAAATCGAATATTGCAAAATGAAAAAATCACTATTTAGTGATTGCGATTTTTCGGATGTCGACTTTTCAAAAACTGACATGGAATATGCAAAAATGAAAAATGCCAAATTAAAAAACGTAAGACTAAAAGAGCTCGAATTGTTCGGTGCTGATATATCAGAATGCGATCTTCGTGAAGCTGACATAGAAAAAGCGTCATTCATCGGCACGAAATTCATCTTGTCAAAAATCACAAGTGCGCAAAAAAACTCTATATTAAAAATGAAGCTTAAAACCGTCGAAGCGAACATGTCGCTTTTTATTGTTGATGATGGTGTTGACGTTTTGATTGATACGTGATAATATATCGCCATCAATCAATGAGCGGGAGCCATCAGCGATTGGCAAAAAAAAACTGGAGGTAGAAAATGAAAAAAAAAGTTCAAAAAATTATATTCTCTATAAAAGCAATAGAGATAAAATCATTAAGCTAGTTTTAAATGACATTAAAAAACAGCTACACGAAGAATTTACAGATGATTTCCTTGATCCAGCACAGAGTGCTGAGACGGAAATCACGCTTAGATTCACATTCAAGCCGGAAGAAATTAAACACTCAATTACATTGAGCCCAAAAAACTGGAGGTAACAAAATGAGTTCCAATACGTATCACACAGAGGTCGAAGTAAGTACTGTTAAGCCGCTTACGGTTGAGCAAAAGAGAAATCTGCGTGTCAAAGAAGTGGAGACCAAACTGTCAGATGTTGTCAAATCGTATATTCCAGCGAGAAACGGGCAACCAGTAATCAGCCCAGAAAATTTTATAAAGTCGGCACTTAACTTCGTCAAGAATTTGAGACATGACGATATTGATAAAAACACCATCGTGTCTGCACTGCTACACTGTGCGTCTGATGGCCTATTGCCGGATGGGAAACAATCGACACTGATCCCTTACGGGGGAGCATTCACATATATCCCAATGTATCAGGGGCTGATTGAAATTGCGTACAGAGGAGGATCGATCCGATCAATTAACGCGCATATAATCTGCGATAACGACACATTTGAGGTTCAGATGGGAACAGAAGAGAAAATAACGCATATTCCGAACATATTTGAAGCTGGGAATAAAATTGCAGTCTATGCAGTTGCTACCCTTAAAACTGGCGGGAAAGTCTATTGTTTTCTGCGAAAAAAAGAAGTCGAGTCAATAAAGACAGACATGACGAACAAATTGAAAAAAAAGAAAAAATCAGATAACCCAACCATCAGAAAAAAGGAAGAAGACGATGAGGCCGAGAGGATCGAGAAGTCACCGTGGACAAAGTACGAAGACGAAATGTGGAAAAAGACCGCCATTCGAAGGCTATTCAAGATGATACCGAAGTCGAATAATGACATCGTTCAGCAGCGATCCCCAGAGGAGTACGAGGGGTATGTTCCAGTCATTCACGACGATTTCATTGATATTTCGCACATGAAGGAGGCCCCAGCCACAATAAAAGTCACTAATGTCAACGCAACCCTAGAGGAGATTACCCATGCCTAAGATTGAAGCATGTAGATACACGATCCGTGAGCTTAATAGACAGTATTTTCACGACAAGCCAATGAGGCTAAGCTTATCCATCAGCTTGTTGGGCGAACATGGCGGTAATGCGACCATTGTAATTGATAGGATCGGAAGTGATCCTATCATCAAGCCATTCGTCGAGCTGTCTTACGCAGATAAAACATCGTACTTCATATCGGAGCGGCTTCAGTATGGTGATTATTATTCGGTGAAGGCTGATGATTCGTATGTGATTCAGTTTTGGACCGAATTTGAAAGGGAGAATAATGTATAGAGTAATACTGAACGGTGCTGATATGAGTCAATACGGCGTCAGTGCTGATGACTATGATGGTGAGTTCTATCTGAATTTGACGCCAATTTTAAAAAATTCGGTGCCATGGGCGAAAGCCACAATATCAGATGTAGATGACTCGATAAGCATCACAATTGATTTTAGGGCATTAGAGGCGGCCACCAAAAAAAACAACAACTTTCTGAAATCGCTTAAGTTCAAAGGGAAGACCCAGGGCAAGAATATTGACGGCGAGGTTACGCTTGAGACACAGGTAGGCAACGTATCATATGACACCAGGACCCAGGCGGTTGGCTTCGAAGGAGAAATCAAGCTGTGAGCATTTTTGATAGCATGTCTTTTTGGGCGATTGGAATTAACGCACTTATGATGCTTGGCATTTTTTTGGCGTCGGCTTTTGTTGCCTTCAAAATTTTAAAAATAGCTAAATATTCAAAAATGGAGAAGTTTCAATGAAGAAAAAGCTGAATCTCAGCGTGTACATGTTCTGCTTTTTAGCGTTTGGATTGTTTTTTGTTTTTTCGGGCTTTGGATTGTTTTCAATCTTTGCTGCGTTTGCGATCACTCTGTTCGTGGCTTTCTTTATTTGACGTCTTGAATTTGATGTGATATTCTAAAAAAAAAACTGGAGGTATATTATGAGCGAAAATCTATTCAAGTCCTATCTACAAACGGTGATAAAGCCAAATGACCGTTTTTTATCGGACTATGAGTCCGAAAAAGCAAAGAATGAGCCACGTTTTTATTCAGCTGTTCCGTGGCCGATATACTACGAAATCGAGCAGCTATCGAAGTGTCCAGCCAGTGAGCTGGGAGAGACCATTACGACACGAGCCCTATGCACGCGCATCCTGCAAGTGTTCATATTGACAGCAAACGCCAACGTAATGAGCAGGGAGTATATTCACCCATTGGCCGACCATGTGGAATCAAACTACCACCTAACAGAGGAACAGAAGAATGAGCTGATCAACAGCTCAAAGATGACAAAAACCGGACGCTACTGGCTACGTATTCCGATATGCTCGAGAGGAGCCGGCGAAAAGAACCGGCAGCTACTCTTTGACGCTTTGATTCGGATAGCGTACAACACGACGCCCGGCGGTGTCGGTGATCGGATATATTCACGCACCTACATTCTATGCCTAGCCCTCGCATCGTTCCTAGATGATTACGAGTATGAGCAGAAGCAGGGTGATGAGCGGACGAAGTATCTAGATCAGGCATTATCACGATGGACGGCGGATGGATTTAGATAAGACACTCTAATTTATTTTTAATTTTTTTCAAAAAGGGGAAAAAAATGAACTTTAAGAATGACCTCATAGTATCATTGGTTGGCATCTTATTGGTTGGCTTTATCTTTTTATTGAATGAAAAAATCGAATCAATACATGAATCAATGCAACATAATGAATCAGTTGCATACGACGAAATTTTAAGAGAGGTGATGGTGGCAAAAAATGAATAGGAAGAAGATGATCGCTCAATTACGTCTTCATGAGGGTGAACGGTTAAAGCCGTATCGATGTACGGCTGGAAAACTGACAATAGGGGTCGGGAGAAACCTAGATGATAGGGGAATCACATCGGATGAATCAGCGTACCTTTTAAGAAATGACATAGATTCACACTGGAATGAATTGATCAAACACATCCCATGGGTTGAAACATTGGACGATATTAGACAGCGGGTCATGCTCGACATGGCATTCAATATGGGAATATTCGGGCTGCTGACATTTCACCAAACACTTGGCCACATCAAGGTGGGGAACTACGCATTAGCATCATCAGCGATGCTAGAAAGTAAATGGGCTAGGCAGGTAGGACAACGAGCCAAGCGATTGGCCACCATGATGAAAACCGGGAAAGACTACATCAGATAGTAGATTGATCATTGACGTCGAAATGTATACGTGATAATATATCGCCATCAATCAATGATGCGGGAGCATTCGGCGATTCGAAAAAAAACTGGAGGTAGAGATATGATAACAATAAAAAATATCGATGAACTTGAAGCAGAGCGAGAACGGCAACGTAAGGCGTGGATTGATACTGGAAATGATGCTTCAGATTTTATCTTAAACTTGACTGGGGCAGATTTGAGTGGAGCCATTTTGACTGGGGCCAATTTTTGTTTTGCCAAGTTGATTGGGGCCGATTTTAGGATGGCCGATTTAACTGGGGCCAAGTTGAGTGAGGCCAATTTAATTGGGGCTGATTTGTATGGGGCCAATTTGAATTGGGCCAATTTGAGTGGGGCCAATTTGACTGGGGCCTATTTGACTGAGGCTGATTTGAGTATGGCTGATTTGAGTATGGCTGATTTGAGTGGGGCCAATTTGTATGGGGCCGATTTGAGTATGGCTGATTTGAGTGGGGCCGATTTGTATGTGGCCGATTTGAGTGAGGCAAAAATCAAAGACACAATCATCACGCAGTCGCAGTATGACGAGCTCGCCAAGCTGTACAGCCATGAGGTTATGGCCGGATTCATCGTCAAGGAACTGGAGGTATGCGAATGATAAAAATAAGAACCATCGAAGAGCTTGAAGCCGATCGGTCACGGCAACGTAAAACGTGGATT
>Ga0209358_10004161_pt1 | contig 10446 bp, 9 predicted proteins | sample LauGreFa1BDMLBSN_2_FD_187574 | JGI IMG/M metagenome (GOLD analysis project Ga0209358, IMG submission 187574) | Freshwater lake microbial communities from Lake Michigan, USA - Fa13.BD.MLB.SN (SPAdes) (version 2) | ecosystem: Environmental > Aquatic > Freshwater > Lake | place: Lake Michigan, USA...
ATCCTTGGCGAGCTTGAAGGGTTGGGTCTCGTTGATGCTCGCATCCACGGCTCGGATGATCGAGAGTGCCGCGTCGGCGGCCTGGTCGAGTTCGAATGCACGGTAGTGCGCGAGTGCGCGGTCGCGCGCTTGCTCGACGAGGGCCCGCCATGTCGGTGACCCGGGCGCAACCGACGCCGGGCGGTCACCGTCCGGCGCGCAGGGCAGGGTGCCTTCGAAGTACTTGCCGATCATGGCGCTCGTGCGGCTGGCGCAGTTCGCGTAGGTGTTGACCAGCTGCGCGGTGTACAGCTCGTGGAACTGCTTGGGCACGAAGTCCGCATCGGTCGCACCCAGCGGACCCTGCGTGACCATGGCCCAGCGCCAGGCATCGAGGCCGTACGCCTCGACGTAGCGCTCGATCGTCGGCAGGTCGATGAAGTTGCCCAGCGACTTCGACATCTTCTGCCCGTTGCTGATCCAGAACGAGTGCGCGTACACGCAGGTGGGCAGCGGCAGCTCGAGCGCCATCAGCAGGGCCGGCCAGACGACCGCATGGAACCAGAGGATCTCCTTGCCGATGACGTGGTAGCGGGGCGGCCACCACTCGCGCCTGGCACCTCCGTCGGGTTCGGCAAGGCCCAGGGCCGTCGCGTAGTTGAAGAGCGCATCGATCCAGACGTAGATGACGTGCTCGGGATCGTTGGGCATCGGGATGCCCCAGGTGAAGTTGGTGCGCGTGATCGGCACGTCCTGCAGTCCGTCGCGAAGACGACCCTTGACCTCGTTGAAGCGCGCCTCGGGCCGGACGAAGCCCGGGTGGGCGGCGAAGAAGGCTTCGAGCCTGGCTTGGAATGCGCTGAGCCTGAAGTAGTAGTTCCGCTCCTTCGCACGCACGAGCGGCTTGCCGCTGACCGGGCTCAGGTAGTTGCACTCCTTGGCGCGGGTCTCCGTGACGTACTCCTCCTGGCTCTCGTCGTACCAGCCCTCGAATTCGCCGGCGTAGACCGCACCCGTGGCAAGCAGGCGACGCACGAACTCCTGCACCTGCCGTTCGTGACGCGGCTCGGTCGTGCGGATGAAGTCATCGTTCGACAGCCCGAACGTGCCGAGGACCCGCCTGAACTCGGCGCTGTTCTCGTCGGCGAGCGCCTTGGGCGTGATGCCCCGCTCCTGCGCGCTCTTCTCGACCTTCACGCCGTGCTCGTCGGTTCCGGTGAGGAAGAACACGTCTTCGCCGCACGCCCGCATCGCGCGCGCCCAGACGTCGCAGAGCGTCGTCGTGTAGGCGTGGCCGATGTGGGGTCGGTCGTTGACGTAGTAGATCGGCGTCGTGATGTAGGCGCGTGCCATGGGGGCGCGATGGTATCGGTCGTGGGGTCGTCACCCCTCGGTGCGCCGCGCCCTGCTCCGGATCACGGTGAGGTCGTGATGCCTTGGTCCGGTGCATTCGCGCCGGCGAGCACCTGGGTGAGCAGGGCGGCATCGTCGCCCATGACGATCCACAGCAGCCCGTCGTTCCGCCAGGCATAGACCGAGGCCTCCTCGGTCGTCCCGAGGTCGCCGACCAGCTCATCCGGTCCGAGGGGGATCAACTGGCCGAAGCGATCGCAGACCGCGAACTGTCCCACGTCCTCGGCGATGCCGATCCAGGCGCTTGCACCGTCGTGTGCGTCGCCGTAGGCGAGGAGCGCGGACTGCTGTGGTGCACCCTCGACGGCCACCTGTGCGCCGACGAGCACGAGTCCAGCCGCCGAGAGGTCGGGAAGTTCGAGCGGCCTCGCGAAGGCACGTTGCACGCGCAGCGCCATCGTGCCCGGTGCGTCGGCGACGAGGCTCGCGGGCCTCAGCCGCTCCTCGGCCATCGCCTCCATCCTCAGCCGCTCGAGGCCCGCGACCACCTCCCCGATGGGCACGAGACCATCGTCGGGCCGGCCCTGGCGCGTGCTCGGCACGACCAGCCCGAAGGTGATCGCCATGGCCGTCAGCGAGAGCACGGCTGCGACGGCCCACGGGTTCACGCGATCCTGTGACGGTCCAGGCATGGTGCAACCTTATACTTCCATCGTGCCACGCCTTCCGCTCATGTCCGCCCTGATGGTGCTCGTCGCGGCGTCGTCGGCCCACGGCCAGAACACGCTCGACTCGAGCATGAGCCGCAACGCGACCGCCCGGCAGGGCACGACGCTGGACCGGAACCTGCGGCGCGGGTCCTCGGGCGTGAACGAATCCAGGCGCTCCGGGTACAGCAAGGAAGACTGCGACTACCGCAACCTGGTGGTGACCGGCGGTGTCGCGGGCGGCTCGCAGTTCAGGGGCAACGTGGGCTACACCGCGCCGATGGACTTCCGCGGCGGCACGACCAACTTCCTGAATCCGGGTGCCTCGGGCGGGACGGCCCGCGTCGGCACGGTCGAGGGATTCCTCGCGGGTTCGGCGCTCAGCAACCCCGCCTTCATCAACAGTGCCCGTGCGCAGGACCGGTTCCTGCTCGCCAACGGCCTCGGCCAGTTCCAGTGGCGTCCGTACCTGACGCCCGACCCGGTCGCCCTCGCGAGCGTCCCGGACTGGCGACGGGTCGACAGCCAGGTCAGGCTCGACGACGTCGTCGGGACCCAATCGCTCACGGCGTTCCGGTCGGGGGCCCAGCAGATGCGCCAGTTGGCGTATGCCGCCGACGAGCGCAACCGACCGAGCTACGCGACGTTCTTCCATCCGGTCCGCGGCGCGACGACGGTGGCCGTCGAGAACCGCACCGACTTCTTCGCGCCCAGCCCCTACGAGGCCGCGCAGGTCCGCCAGGACATCGACCGCGGGCTCGTGCCCTTCGAGCGTGCGCTGACGGCGTTCGATTCGCCGTACCGACGCCGCCTCGACGAGTCCGAGCGATCCGGCCAGCCCGTGTCGAAGGACTACCGCGCGCTCGTCGAGCGGCTGAAGAACCGTGCGGCCGACGAAGCGCGGCAGCGTCGCGAGCGGGGGGAAGGTTCCGCCGCGCCGTCCGCCGACGATGCCGCCGACCTGCTCGAGTCGATCCGTGAGCAGTTGCGGTCCGGCGAGTCGGGTGCGGAATCCAAGGCCGCTTCGCCCGATGGGGCCCAGCGTCCGGTGGATGCTTCGTCGGCGCAGGGCCCGAAGCCGCTGACGCCGCAGGAGACGGCGATGATCCTCCGCCACGGCATGACCGTGAAGACCATCGATGCCGAGACGGGTCAGCGGATCGATGAACTCCTGCGCATGGCCGCGGCGCAGCTGCAGCGTGGTGACTACTTCCTCGCCGAGGATTCGGCCCGGACCGCGGTTGCCCTGGTGCGTGACCATCCCACGGCGCTGGCCGTGAAGGCGCATGCCCAGCTGGGCGCCGGACTGCTGCGCAGTGCGGGGCTGTCCCTGCACGACCTCTTCATCAGCAGCCCCGAGATGATCGACACCCGCTTCGATCCCTCGCTGCTTCCGCCGCCCGCGCGGATGCGTGAGGTGCTGGCGCGCGCGAAGGCCGAGGCGCCCCGGCAGGCAGACGCCTTCGATCTCGGTCTGGTGCAGGCCTACCTCGGGTTCCAGCTCGGCGACGCCGATGCCACGGCCGCCGGCCTCGACGCGATGGACGCCGCGGCCACCAACCCGACGCTCGCCAAGGTGCTGCGTGGCGTGTGGCTCGCGCCGCGTTGAGCGATCACCCCGGCCGCAGTTCCGCGCTCGTGCGGGCGCCGAGGGTCTCGTAGATGCGCCGCGTGCTCGCCGACTTGTTGAGCGTGTAGAAGTGGATGCCGGCGGCGCCCGCGTCGATCAGGTCACGGCATTGCTCGGTCGCCCAGTGTGCGCCGACGCGCGCCACGGCGTCGTCGTCGTTGCCCGCCCGGGCGAGCGCACGCAGCAGCTTGGCCGGGAAGCGCGTCCCCGCCGCGAGCTCGGCCATGCGGCGCAGCCCCGACATGCTGGTCACGGGCATGATGCCTGCGATGATCGGCACGCGGATCCCGGCCAGGATGCAGCGCTCGCGCCAGTCGTGGAAGGCACCGTTGTCGAAGAAGAGCTGGGTGATGATCGCATCGGCGCCGGCGTCCACCTTCGCCTTGAGGTGATCCATCTGCACGAGGGTGTTGGGCGTCTGGGGGTGGCCCTCGGGGAAACCCGCCACCGCGACGCCGAAGCGCGTGCCGTGCCCGTGCCGCCCGGCGTCGTTGAAGCGCTGGACGTGGCTGACGAGGTCCGCCGCGTGCGCGAAGTCGCCCGCGGGGGCGCCCGGCTGCGGGTCGCCGCGCAGGGCAAGCACGTTGCTGACCGAGGCCGAGGCGTAGCGTTCGAGGATCCCGTCGATCTCCCCGGCGGAGTGGCCCACGCAGGTGAGGTGCGGCATCGGATCCAGGGTCGTCTCGCGCCGCAACCGCACCACGAGGTCGTGGGTGTGCGCGCGGGTCGATCCGCCCGCGCCGTAGGTGACCGACACGAAACTCGGTGCGAGCGCCTCGCACTCGGCGATGGTCGAGTAGAGCGACTCCCACCCGGACTCGGTCCGGGGCGGGAAGTACTCGAAGCTCGCGCACATCGAGGGGCCGGCGAGGATCTGCGCCAGGTGCATCGCCGCAGTCTATGGCCGCGCACACGGGCTGCCGTACACTCGTCCGCATGTCGCAACGATCGCGCGTGCCACGGCCGGCAGCCCGCCGGCTGAGCCTCTACCTGCGGGAGCTCAAGCTCCGCGCACGTGACGGCAGCGCCACGATCAGCAGCCGCCAGCTCGGCGAGGCGCTGGGCCTGACCGACGCGCAGGTCCGCAAGGACCTTGCCCACTTCGGGCACTTCGGGCAGCCCGGCGTCGGCTACCGGTGCATCGACCTGCTCGAGCGGCTGCGCATGATCATGGGCATCGACCGGCCGTGGCCCTGCGTGCTCGTCGGTGCGGGCAACATCGGCCGCGCGCTGCTCTCGTACCGTCGCTTCGAGGAGGATGGCTTCCAGATCAAGGCCGTCTTCGACCGTTCGCGTGAGGTCGTCGGGACGACGGTGGCGGGCCACCGGGTGCGCCCGGTCGACGAACTCGTCCGGGGCGTGGGCAGCCTGAAGGCCGAGATCGGAATCGTCGCGGTTCCCGCGGACGCCGCCCCGGCCGTCGCGGCGATGCTCGTCGAGGCCCGCATCCGGGGGATCCTCAACTTCACGCCATGCCGGCTCGACGTGCCGACGGCGATCTGCGTGCGCAACGTCGACTTCAGCGTCGCGCTCGAGCAGCTGGCCTTCGACGTGAGCCTTGCCTCGGCCCAGGACGACGAACCATGAACCGAACCGCATGCCTCCTCATCGTGACCCTCGCCGGGTGCTCGGCCACGGTCGTGTCGCCCTCGCCCAACGACGCGTTGCGCCGGGACATGCAGGCCGCGGTCGATCGGTCGCAGGCGCTCGAGCGGGAGAACCAGGAGCTGCAGAACAAGTTGGCGGCGGCGATGGCGGCCGGCAGCTTCTCGCCCGAGGCGATCAAGGCCATGCCGACGGTCACGAGCCTGGTGCTGAACCCGGCACCCGTGCTCGAGCATCGCCCGGATGGGTGCTGGGTCGTGGTGCGGGTCGAGACCCACGACGGCAAGGGCCGCTTCACCCAGGCGGTCGGGACCATGGGGTTCCGGGTGCTGGCGCTGACGGCCCCTGCAGGCACGCAGCCGCTGCTCGCCGAGAGTTTCGCGGGGCCCCTGCAGGTCAGGGAGTCGTGGCGGGGCGGGGTCATGGGGACCTACTACTCCTTCGAGATCCCGTTGCTCGCCGGCGCCGCGTGCCAGGGGCCGCTGAGCGTGCTGGTCGTCTACGAGGACGCCCTCACGAAGGCCCGCATCGAGACCGTCGGCCACACGGCCGCGCAACCGATCCAGATGGGCAAGTGACGGCCTGCCGTCCGGACCGACCACCATTAGCATGGCCGACATGCGACAGCCGACACGATCCATGGTGCGACCGGTGCTGCTCGCCGCGGCACTGGCTGCGTGCGTGGGCGGCTGCCAGCGCGTGCTGTTCAACCCGGACGAGCCGTACAACCAGTACGACCGGTACGACCGGCTGCGCGACGGCTTCTCGCCGAAGGAACTTCCCGACGAGTACGGCGTGCCGCAGCCGGCGCTGCGTGCGCGGCTCGGTCCCGACTCCTGAGGACCCCGTGCGCCGGGCGCGGTGACCAACGCTGTCAAGGGGTCATCTCGAACAATCGTTGCAGATCAGGCGACTCGTGGCCGATGAACTCCATGAGCCGCGAACCATGTCGTACTCACCCACCAAGCCGAGCGCCTCGACCCGACGGACCCGCATCGTGTGGTCGGTGTTCATCGCGGCCATGACGCTGACGGCCGGCTTGCTCATGCTCGGCGATACGGGTGCACCTCCGATGACCATGGCCGTGAACCCGGCGCGCATCGGCGGCGCCGTCGGACCGGTCGAGCCCCGGCAGGCGCCGGCCGCTGCCTGGAAGGGGATCGTGATCCATGGGTCCGGGACGGCGGGGGGGGACCCCGATCTGCTCACCCGGCAGTCCGGTGGCGCGAACTTCCACTTCATCATCGGCAACGGCCAAGGCATGGCTGACGGCGGCGTCCACGTGAGCCCGGCGTGGGACCGGCAGGAGGTCTGCCGACACATCCGGCCGAGCGCTCCCGGTGGTTTGCTCCGTGCGGCCCAGGATCCAGCCACGCTGGCCAAGTCGGCCGAGCGCGCCAGCGCCACCACCATCTCGATCTGCCTCGTGGGCAACGGCAACCGCCGGGCGTTCACGGACCTCCAGATGCAGGAACTCGTGACGCTCGTCCGGGCGCTCCAGGACCGCTTCGCGATCCCGGCCGACCGGGTGCTGCTGCGCAGTGACGTGGACGGCACCGCGAGTCCGGGCGAGTACTTCCGGCAGGCGGATTTCGAGGCCCAGCTGCGGCGTTGAGCCGTCCTCGGGTGACCCGGCGTTCGGTGAACGCCCGGTCAAGAACGCCCATCCTGCGGGCGGGCGGGGGTTGAGCCGACCGGTGCAGGACCGTAGACTCGCGGCTCACTTCTCTCTCCGGGCCAACTGCGCGTGGGCGGCTGTCCCGCCGCGCCGTCTGGCGGCAATGGTTCGCAATGTCTTCGCTCGCAGTCAAGGACATCTTCGGCTTCAAGGTGATCGCCCCGCTCGGCACGGGTGCCGCCAGCATGGTCTTCGCCGTGCAGGACCCCGCGGACAAGCAGATCTACGCGCTGAAGCACGTGGTCAAGAACAGCGACAAGGACCAGCGCTACCTCGACCAGGTGGAACTCGAGTACGAGATCGGCAGCAAGCTGGCCCACCCGAACATCCGCACGCTCCACAGGATCCACCGCACCAAGAAGCTCTTCAAGGTGGTGGAGATCGCCCTCACCATGGAGCTCCTCGATGCACCCACGCTCGACAAGGCCCTGCCCAGGACGATGGTTGACGCGGCCGGCATCTTCGCGCAGATCGCCCGTGGCCTCGCCCACATGCACGAGAAGGGCTTCTGCCACGCGGACATGAAGCCGATCAACGTGATGATCGCCGACGGCGGCGTGGTCAAGATCATCGACCTCGGTCAGGCGTGCGCTCTCGGCACCGTGAAGAAGCGCATCCAGGGCACGCCCGGGTACATGGCGCCCGAGCAGGCGCATCGCCAGGAAGTCACGGCGCAGACCGACATCTACAACCTCGGCGCGACGATGTACTGGGTGCTCGTCGGCGACACCATCCCGACGGCGATCCCGTCGAAGGCGGATCCGAAGGCACTCGGCGGTGACTTCACGCCGGTGGCGGTGAAGCCGCCCGTGCCGCCCACCAAGCGCAACAAGTCGATCCATCCGATGCTGTCGGACCTGATCCTCGAATGCGTGCAGGTCGCCCCGTCGGACCGTCCCGCCTCGATGCAACTCGTGGCTCAGCGGCTGGAGGACCTCCGCACGCTGTTCGCGGCGCAGCCCGGGGGCGTGATGCTCGACACGAGCGGGTGGGGATCGAGCGAATCCTCGCAGGGGTCGTGGGAACGCTGAGCGCCGGTCGCGTCGCCCCGGCGGCGGCGGTCCTCGTGCTCGCCTGCCTCGTCCCGTCCAACGCGTCAATCGCCGCAGCGACATGGTGCACGCCAGGTGCCGCCGCGATCGTCCCCGGCGACCGGGACCTTCGGGATGCCGATTCGCTCGACGACCTCCGCGCCCTCGAAGGGCGGCTCCGCGAGTTGTCGCGGATCGCCCGCCCCACGCAGGTCGCGATCCGGGTGACCGGACTCGGTGGGGGCGGATCCTGCAGCGGGACGATCATCGATGCACGGGAGGGATGGATCCTCACCGCGGGCCACTGCTTCGAGAAGCCCGGGCAGGATGTGGCGATCGAACTGCCCGACGGGCGCACGATCCCAGGCACGACCGCAGGCCTGCACTGCGAGGGCAACAAGGATTGCGGCCTCGTGCGGTTCGATCCGGTCGAGGGCATCGTGGCCGCACGGCTCGGCGCATCGGACGCGTTGGTCGCCGGTGATTGGCTCGCACCCTTCGGGCACACGCACGGATTCATGCGGGACCGGGCCGCAGCGATGCGCGTGGGGCGCGTCGTGAACCAGCGCGGGCATGCGATCGACCTCGACGCGCCGATGTCCGGCGGCGACTCGGGTGGAGGCGTCTTCGACCTGCAGGGTCGGCTCGTCGGCGTGGTGAGCACGACCTCGGGCGAGCCGACGCTCGGGTCGATGTGCGCGAGCACGTTCGTGGCGTCCTGCCTCGATGCACTGAAGGCCGGCACGGTCACGGGCGGGCGGACGGCCGACCCGGAGAAGCTCATGGCGATGTGGGCCGGTGAGCGCGGTGAGTTCGCGCCCGAGGGTGACCGGGGTCGCAACGCCGAGGCACTGCGTGAGGTCACCGGCGAGGTCACGATGCCGTGGCTCCAGGCGGTGTGCCGTGTGCTCGTCGACAACCGACCGGTGGGCTTCGCAACCGTGATCGACGCCTCGGGCGTGCTCCTGGCCAAGGACAGCGACGTCGGCAGGTCCAGCGATGCCATCGACGTCATCCTGCCGATCGGCACGACCGTGCGTGCGCAGCGCGTGGCGCGTGACCGGACGCTCGACGTGGTCGTGCTGCGGATCGAGGGCGAGGACCTCGTTGCCGTCGAGTGGGCCGGCGATGCCGTGCCCGGCTCGGGAACCATCGTGATCAGCGCGTCGCCGGAGTGGAACCGCGAGTCCTGGGGCATCGTGGCGCTGGACATGCTGCGCGAAGGCGCGATCGACGGCCTGTCGGGCTTCCTGGGCATCCGCGTCGAGCAGGGCGCTCCCGACGGACCGGGGCTGCGCATCGAGCAGTCCACGAACGGTTCGCCCGCGTGGGTCGCGGGGCTGCGCGCAGGCGATCGCGTGCTGCGGCTCGATGGGCAGCCGGTGTCGGCGCAGGGGGACATCGGTCGCATCGTGCGCAGCTACGGCGGCGGCGAGCTGCTCCTGATCGACCTCGAGCGCGACGGCTCGCCCATGTCGGTGCTCACGCGCGTGACCGTTCGGCCCGATGACCGGCGCATCGCGCAGAGCACGCAGCTCTTCCCGGCGAGCCGGCGTGCGAGCGGGTTCGGCGCGGTCCTCCAGCACGAGACGCCGCTGCCCTGCATGAGCATGGGCGGGCCGCTGCTGGACCTCGACGGCCGTGCGGTGGGCATCAACATCGCGCGGCCCGATCGGACGGCGACCTATGCGCTGCCCGCATCGCGCGTGACGCCGCTGCTCGGCGCATGGATCGAGGCCGCCAAGGCCGGCACGACGCTGCCGTCGATCGCGCCGATCGACCTCTGGCCGCCGATGGTCCGTGACGGCGCGCGCTGGATCGGGCATCCGGCGATGGCCGAGCTCGAGGGTTCGTCGCTGGTCTACGACTTCGACCAGCGCGAGGATCCTGGTGTGATCGAGGGGTGGACCGACCCGCTGGCGCGGTGCGCCTGGGTGGGGGACCTGCCCGTCGGCACCTTCGACGTGTTCATCGAGGCGGGTCTCGTCGGACCCGAGGACCGCACGGCCACGATCGACGTCGGCGCCGGTGACGCGACGACGCGCGTCACCGTGCATGGCACCCAGCTGCCCGATGCGCCTCGGACCGGCCGCATGAAGCTCGAGACCTTCCCGGCAGGCCGCATCACGGTCACCGAGGCCGGGCCGCTGGTGGTGTGGGCCGGTCGACCGGGAGCGCCCGACCTCGTCATCGGTCGGCTGACCCTCCGACGGGTGGACGGCGCGACCGATCGCGGCGACGATGCGCCGAAGGCCGATCCCGATGAATGACCACTGGCACCAACGCTTCCTCGACCTGAGCCGCACGATCGCCGGATGGAGCAAGGATCCATCGCGACAGGTCGGCGCGGTCATCGTGAGCCCGTCGAAGCAGATCCTCTCGACCGGCTTCAACGGCTTGCCGCGCGGCGTCGCTGACCGTCCGGAACGGCTCGAGCGCCCGGTCAAGTACGACCTCATCTGC
>Ga0209358_10004162_pt1 | contig 10446 bp, 1 predicted proteins | sample LauGreFa1BDMLBSN_2_FD_187574 | JGI IMG/M metagenome (GOLD analysis project Ga0209358, IMG submission 187574) | Freshwater lake microbial communities from Lake Michigan, USA - Fa13.BD.MLB.SN (SPAdes) (version 2) | ecosystem: Environmental > Aquatic > Freshwater > Lake | place: Lake Michigan, USA...
AAACTATCAAAAGCTTGTTGACTTAATAATGTAGGGTCATTTTTAACCTCTTTATCTGCTAAGAAATTTTTAATCTGATCTGTAACGTAAGTTTCAGTTTCTGCTTTTTGTTCAAACACTCTTTCATTTACTAATGATAAAACATCATTAAGTGAAATTCTTCTTTGTACTTTTTCTTCTATAGGTCCTTCAATACTAACTTGACTTGTAGGTTTACCTTCTAAAGCAGCAAGAGTAGCTCTAAGTTCTTTTTCTAATTTTAAAACCTGTGTTATATTATAATTAGATGCCATATACCCAGAATCTTTTGATGCCTTTTTTCTTTTTTCAGGTATTTTTTCAATTTCAGCACGAAGATATTCTTTGAACTTTTCAGTTTGTTCAGGAGATAATTGTGATATAATTTTATCAAAATCTTTATATGTTATGTCAACTATTCTGCTGCCAGTTTCACTTGTGCTTACTCTTATTTCCCCAGTAACTGTTTGGTAAAAATTAGGTGTTACATTTTTACTTTCCCCTTCTAAAGCAGCTAGTTCTGCATAAGCAACACTATCTTTTCTACCAATGTCTTCAAGAGCTTTCATAGCTTGCTCTTTAGTCATTTCTCCTTTCTTAACAGCATCTAAATATTCTGCATCATATTTAGTGTTGATTTTATTTTTAGATTTTTCAAAACCGCTTCTTTTTGTACTTTCAAAAAACAAATTTGGAGACATTGCTGTATTGCTCCATAATCCATTACTTTCATCTAATTCTTGTGGTCTTCCTGTATTTTCATTTATTCTATATGTTCTATTTGTAGCGTCTCCTATTATTTTAAATTCACCATCTTCAACAGTTGGTTTTTTGTCATAAACAACTCTTTCTTTTAATTCCTCTTGTCTTCTTCTTTCTATAGCTGCTTTCTTAGCTTCATTAGAAACAGGAGTTGTAGTAGTTGGACCAGTAAGGGCTTTTAGTTTTTCTGATAACTCATTATAAGTATCTTCTGTAAAACCAGGAAGATTTGCTTTCTTAAGTTCAGATATAAAATCATCAACAGAATTATTTTTTGCTAATGTATTATTATATATCTGAGCTATTTGATCTCTTTGTTTTTCTTGATACTTCTCACTTATTACTCTTTCAATTTCTTTATTGACTTTCTCAAGTTTGTTATCATTAACAGTATATTGATTTGTTGTTTCATCAAATGTAATGTCACCTTGCTGATCAATTACTTTAGAAACCTCTTTAATTACTTTTGATCTCTTTGGAGATTCTTTAAAGTTTAATTTATAATTTAAATACTTATTGGCAAGAGCAAGATTAAATTCTAGTATTGCAAGATTTTCTCTTTCTTGATCTGTAAGATCTGTTTTGTCTTTTAGTTTCTTAATATCTGTTTCTATTTTCTTTATGTTAGCTTTAATATCCTTTATGTCAAGATCTTTAAAGTCCTGATCCTTACCTCTTACTTGCATAACAGGCGGCTCTACCTCATCTAATTGTTGAGCAGTTAACTTCTCTTTCATTTTGTTATTATACTGCTCAATAACTTTTTCTGCTCTTGGATTATTTTGAATAAAATTATCTAACTCAGATAATAGTTTTTCATCAGATACTTCACTTAATTCATCAGCAAGACCTTCTGTATCTTCTACATATTGATTAAATGCATTCTCAAGTTGCTTTCTCAATGCTTCATCCATTAACTCAAACTTTGTATTTTTTGTAAATGGAATAAATGTAGAAGCTTGTGTTAGTTTCTCAGATTGAGCTCTTGCCGTTAATTCTTGAATTGCATTTATTTTTTTCTCAGTAAATTCAGAATTTATTTTATCTATAGCAGCTTTATCTGCAACTAATTCTAATGTATATTTCTTTCCAGCTTCAAAACCTTGCTTAACATTATTCTTATTAACTAGTTCACCTGTTGGACCATTATATCTTAAACCTTCTTTTGATTTGTACAAAATAAGTTCTCTTACTCTTAATCCTGATTTATATTTTACCTCCGCGTATTGTCCAACATTCATCTGAAGATCTACATCATTAATTGTTGCTTTTGTCCCCTTTGGTATATTAATAGGTCCTTTTTCTACACGTTCTTCTGTTTTAGCTAAAGCATCTAATGCAGCTTTTCTTTCAGCTTCCAATCTTGCCAAAGTAAGATTTAAAGCAGTATTATCTGCAGATCTCCCCTTTGGATTTAACTTTCTTACAGCAGCAGCTCTTTCAAAGAATATAGCATAATTGTCATATTCTGGATGACCTTCTTTAATAACTACCTTTCTTGTGTCATCATAAAATTCAGTAGGTATAGTTGCTGTTCTTAAAAATTCTGCAGCTTCATCTTCACTAATATATACATTTCTATCTGCTAATTCATTTAGCAATGCGTTAAGCTCTATATTATCAAGTTGTTGATTAACTATGTTAGAGAAGTAGTCTCTTCTATTATTGTAGAGATTTTTCATCCAAAGATAATTTCTTTGGACATGATCCATAAAATCTCTTGGATTATTTAATACGTTTACATAGTTTGCAAGAATAGAAGATTCTTTACCCAACTTGTAATTATCTAATATCATTTCAAAAGCAGCCTCAGCCTCTTCTGATAAATAAATATCTCCTGTAGAATTTGCAATAGCTTTTAAATACTCTTTGTATGCATTTTCCAAATTAGCTTCAACTTCTAATCTATTTTCATTAGTTCTTTCACCAACTCTATTTGTTCTATTTATTTCTTTTCTGAGTTGAACTTCTGCTTCATCTATAGAAATGTTATTTTCATCAGCTATATTTTGTAGCTCACCTGATTCTTTAAACTTTTCTATGATTTCATTTACTTGATTATTTTCAAATTTATCATAGTTTTTATATGCCTCTGATAATGCCTCAAGTGCTTTTAACTTATTTTGTTTCTTTCTAAGTTCTTCTGGTGATAATACATTTTTTTGAGCTTCTATTTCTTCTTTTAAAATATTACGCTCATTAAACATTCTACTTGGTTCTAATAATAACTGAATCTCAGAGTCAGTCATTTTAGATAATGGTTTGGATGATTTAATTTTAGTACTAATATCCTTCATTCTCTTTACAGCATCTTGATAAGAAGACCCCATAAAGATTGCATTCATTTTTGCTACTTCCCAAGCCTGACTAAATAACTGTGCCTGTTTATATGCATCTGTTCCTTTTTCATACTGTGAAATATCTATAGGATTAACATATTTATCATTTATTTTATCATAGTTAGTTTTGATTTCATTCATTCTTTGAACTATACCATCTATTCTTGATTGATATTTTAATCCCTCTCCTTTGGGAATATTTTGAACAGCATCTTCAAATTCCTCTGGCGTTAAGTCTCTAAATGATTCAATTCTTTCTTTAAACATATCAAGTGTTCCAGATCTCAATGCTGTTACAACTTGTGATACTAAAGCAAAATCTTTAGCATCTAATACATTTTTTCTTCCACCTTCCTGAATAATCTTTGTAAGTATTTCTTGATTACCAAGATTAAATAATTTAGAATCAAAAAATTCTCCTGGATTCTCATTATATAATTTAGTAAGTGTTTCCGCAATACTTTCACCAAATGCATTCTTTTTATTTTTATAATCTGCATAGTGTTCTGGTCTAAACATTCTGTTATAACCATTAGATGCCCAGTTTGGAAGATTATTAATTGGACTAGCAAAAGCACCCATTATAAATCCAGTAGCAAATGTTTCAAATCCTTGTTTTGTAAATGGATTTTGATTTGCCCATGCATCTTTAAAGTAAGATGCTTTACTTCTACTTGCATCTGCAATAGCTCCCTTAGAATATAAATGAGCTTTAACAGCATCTGAGTTAAAAGTATTTACATAATAATTACCTAGAGCTTCAGATATTGTTTCCTGAAAGTTTTCTTGTAAACCTTCTCCAATATTTGCTTTAAAATATTTTCCTAAACCAACAACAGATTTTGCAGAAAGATTTTTAAAACCAGCTTTAAAACCATCCTCTCTAAGTCTTTTTATACTTCCCCTTATACCATTTTCTACATATGTAAACTCACCCTTTGCAAGTTTTTTACCTTCTTCTTTTATTGTTTTAAAAACTACCTTGCCTCTTTCAAGATTTAAAATCTCTTTAGTTCTTGCACCCAAAATACTTGCTGTTCCCTTTCCACCTGCAATACTTGGAAATACAAGTTTGTTAGATAAATAGATAACTCCTGTATTCCAACCTAAATTCTCTAGACCAGCTTTTTCAGATTGTACCATCATATCATACATCTGTTTGTTAGATGGAGCCTGCCCAGTATTTTTGTAATGCAAATTATATAAATCATAGTAGACTTTATTTTGTTGCATACCACCTTCTAGTTTAGCTTCAGTAACAGCGGCATTTATAAATTTCATGTCTCTATAAAAGCCGCCAGCAGTCTTTGAAAGTTTTGCAAGAGAAGTTAAATTACCAAAGGCTTGAGCCTTTCTAATATCATTCATTGCATCAAGTGTATTACCCAATGGATTTATAAATTTTCCAATTGGTGTATTTACTGCTTTCCAAAAGTTTCTTGCTGTTTGACTTGATTCTAATGTCTTTACTGCTGTACCAAAAGCTTTATCTAAGTTTCCAAATAGTTTTCCAACTTTAGCAATCTTTGCAACTGCAGAAGCATCAGCAGTAGCCTCAAGAGCACCTGCTGCAGGTATACCAGCTCCAGTAGCCACTAATCCAGCTTCTAGTGCTTTTGTTGCTGCTTGTTCAGCTATTGTTTCAATAATAATACCGGCTGATAATCCAAAAGAGTTAAGAGCATTGTTTATAAATCCAAATGCTCCTCCCTTAGTTGACATACCTATATTAGAATACTTTTCAAAGTCTTCTGCATTATTTAAATCAATAGAAGTAAAATCTCCCTGAAGCATATCAAGAGTTCCTTGTGCACCAGATTTTATTCCTAGCCAAAGACCCGGTAACAATGAATGATTTACCATTCTTGTAAAATCATTCCACTTAGTGGTTCTTTCATTATATATTGCTTCATTATCTCTAAATGGTGAGAAGCCTACCTCATCCATTTTTTTAGACCCATATGCCGCATATCTTTTATAATAGTTATTACCATCTGGTCCTGCGTTATATCCAAATATTCTTGAATACTCATTTTTGTCCTGATTGGTTTGAAATATGGATCTCATATAAGAATCTGCAGCTTGAGCAGATTCTTCAAAAGACACATTCTTTTTTGGACCTGGTGGATTTGGAGGGTTACCTACAACATTATCTCTAATACTTCTTTGTGGATTTGTTAATGATCCATAATTAGGAATTACATTAGTTAACTTAACTTGATCTATATCTAATCTTTTAAACCCATAAGGATCTAAGTTAAGTGGATTAGTAACATCCATATTAAACTTACCAATAGATGGACCTAGTGGTGCAAGAGGGTCAAAGTTTGTATTATCTTGAGCCATACTGCATTGTTTGTTCGTTCATTTTTTTTATTGCTGGCCAACCTTGTTGCAAGGCTTGAAATCTTATATTAGTCAAATTATTTCCAGCTGTAATAGTATTATCATTAGTTGTTGCAATTCTAAAGTCTCCAATTGTAGGATCCCAAACAGGATACTTTGTTGTTATACTATAATCTCCCATACCTAAAGGATTTTTTTGAATCTCAAATTGATATCTACTATCCAATGGATCAGTATAGGTGTATGTTTGATTAGGACTATTATCTACTCTTAATGCTAAAGGATCTTTAAAATTTTCTTGATATAAAGGATTTTGTAAATAATCACTATTTGCAATTATACTTATTCCATTTTTTAAAGCATCTTCATATTCAGTTTTATTTAATAGATTATTATTATCATCAGCATTTGTTGATTTGAATTTTTTCAAAAACTCTGCAGATGGTTTTATAATAATTGCACCAAGATTTGCATTACCACCAGCAACTACAGCAGACGATAATTTAAACATATCTGTTTTACTAGATGGTCTTGACATTTCCCTTTGTATCTCATCTATTATAGCTTTATATTTGCTTCCACCAACTGCATTCTCATAATCAGCTTCACTACGGCCTGTAACAGATATTCTAGCCTGTCCCATAAAATCTGAAAAATCCAATTTATTTACATCACTCATTACACCATTCCAATAATATCTTCCTTTACTACTGTAAGGGTTTACCATGATTGATCTAATACCCATTGCTGCCATACCAGTACCTGGGTCAGTGGTTTTTTCATAACCAACCGGAGGAGTTTTTATTAATCTTGAATCACTCCAAACCTCTTTGTCTGCAGTAGATACAAGATTCTCATATAACATTTTTAAATTTTCTTCTGCACTTGGTCCTTCAAAGAAAGAGTTAATTATTCCTGCAACTCCACCAGCAAATGCACCAAATACAGCACCAGGAGCGGCACCTACTCCAAAAAAAGCAGATCCAGCTGCTGCTCCTCCCGCAGCTCCTCCTGCTGCCCATGTTCCTGTACTAAGTGCTGCATCACCAAGAGCCTCCAAAAAACTTCTTTGGTCTCCAATTTCTATACCGGTTCTTTTAACATTTGCTGCAAAAGTTTCTGCAGACACTTGGTTACCATTATCATCATATAATAATTGAGTAATGGCTTTATCTGCAATACCTCTTCTTGCAAGTTCTGTTTCAGTTACATTTGCATAATCTTTTTTCCATTTAGTATTAGCTCTTACATAATCAATATAATCTGTAAATTCTAAATTACTTTCTTGTAAAGCTGTCATGTTATTTTTAATAACAGAAAGATTACCATTGTTTTTTAAGAAAGTATTGAAATTGGAGTTAATCTTTTGTAAACCATCTGCTCCTGTTAAACTTGCAAAACCAGCTAGATTACCTTTATGTTTTTTAAGAAAATCTGAAAGAGATTCAACTGGTGCATTTGGTGTACTAAGTATTTGACCAGCTTGTTTCTCTGTCATCTGACCACTCTTTATTAATTGCTGAAGTGTATTTGTAACATTATTTATATATGGAGTAAAATACTGGTTAGCTTTATTTTTAAACATTTTATTAGAAAGCTCATATTGATTTGTTTCATCAGTAGAAACCTCTGAATCACTTTCTAAAAATGTAAAATCTTGATTTTCAAATGGTACATACTCACCCTTTTCATTAAACATTCCTCTACCAAGTTTAACATTCTCTTTATCCACCATCATCTTCCTCTCAGCAGCTACTTTAATACTTAGTATTTCTAAATCATTTTTATGTCTTTCAGCAATCTCACTTAAATTATACTGATGTTTATCAGCCATAATTGCATATGGATTTGCATCCATATCCACTTTAGAATTTCTATAAGCGTATATATGTGCTGCTTGGTTTAAATCTCTAGCAAGTAATGAAGCAGAAACACCATTATCAACCATATATCTTAGTGTCTCAATATCCTCATATGGATTTTTAAAACCAGTTGAAGTAGTTGCAGTACTTGACTGACCACTATTCATTTTATCTAACTGCTTCTTTGATTGAGATAATACCTCATCATTAATAGATTTGTTTTCTATATAAGCATCTAATTGTTGCTGAAGCTGTGGATCTTTATTACCATTATCAATTTGCTTTTGAAGATCTTTGATTTTATTATCATATGCTATAGAAGATTCATTTAACTGCTTGTATCTTGACTCACTTGATCTCTTAAGAGTATTAAAGTTTTTCTCAAGATAATCCATCTCTGCAGCATTCCTATCTCCATTAAATTCACCCGCCCTGCTATATGCATAATCTTTTCTATTTACATATGCTTGCGTGCTATATATAGCTTGTACCTGTGGATCATTACCCAGATTTGCTTCAAATAAATGTTGTAATGGTTCTTCAAGAATTTGACCATTGGTTCTTTTAATAACCCATCTTCCATCCTGACTCATCTCAACACTTTCTATATTTCCAAATTCCTTTGCAAGTTCAAGTGCTTTATCTTGAACATTTACATAAGGTGTATATAGTACATTTTGAAAATTAAGTGCTTTTTCTGCACTAGCATCTTTAAATTCCCCCCTTCTATATTCAAGTTCTTTTAAGCCGGTATCCCAAAACATTGCTCTATCTTTTTCATTTGCAGAGCCCTGGAAACCTTGTGCTTTAAGAACTTGCATATTAAAGTTCTTAGTCCAAGCCATATCTTTCATTAAACCTTTATCTTCATAGAATGGCTTAAATACTTGTGTTGCTTGACTTACATTCTGCTGTAATGAAAGATCTAATCCCGCTAATCTACCTACATTAAAGTTAATTTGATCTACTAAATAATCTTTCTTCTGAATATTATCATCTCTTGTAAGATCTGCATAAAAATATTGACCATATACTCTATTTAGTGATTTCCAGTTACTATCATACTGATTCTGTTTATTTTGTATTAGATTAGAATACAGATTAAGATCAGGTTGATAGGGCTGAAGTTGTGGTATAAAAGTGGCTGATGTAAAAGTTGCCATAGTTTTTTCTTTCTATAGTATAAATATATTAAAATATTTTAAGTTTAATAAACCTTAAAAGTTTATTCATAGTAATAAAAAGGATAAACTGTGTCTCCATAAACCATTCCACCTACCTGATATACAGGTCCTCCATATCTACCATATCTAGTTTTATATACTAATTCCTGCATATCTTCTGGAAGACCACTTCCTTTTAATTGCATTGCATATTCTAAAGCATCTTCAGGTTTTTCAGGCTCTAATGGTTTACCCTGCTTAAAGATTTGCACTCCAGTTACAGGATCAATTGCATATTGCTCACTTTGAATATTGTATATATCAGCAGCATTTTTAATACCCTGATTCATCATTGCTGTTTTTAATGCATCTTTTGCATTTAATTCACCTCTATAGAAGTTTTCAGCAGCTCCAACTTTATCAATATACTGATTAAAAATATTTGCTCTATTTGCAGCTTCACCCATATCAGCTTGATAATTTAATTGTCTTTCCTGATTTTCTATACCAGTATTACCAGCCTGTGTTTGAAGTATAGGATTTTGTATTGCACTAATAAGATCACCTTCTAATGAAGCAGCTATAGCTTGTTTTGCTGTAGATGGTGTTGCTGTTTTCCCTATTAAATCTAAATTTTTGGCAGCTGCCGCTTGTGCTGCTTGAACAGGGGCAAGCCACTCTTGTTTCTGCAAACTTATTTCAGGTGCTCTAGGAACCATTGCTGTAGGGTACTCAATTCCAGTTCTTGTTCTCATTGCAGTAGCAAGATTTAACTTATCTTGAGTTGTCCATTCTGGCCAGTATGTTCCTCCCGGAGCCTGTACATCTGGAAACTGAACTTGTGGTTTTTGTTCCTGTTCACACTCACACTTACCATCTTTTAATGGAACTTCTTTTTCCACACCAGTTATAGGATCAGGACAAAAACATTTCTTTATTGTAGTTGGTGGAGCAAATTTAACTCTCTGTCCTAATGTAGTATTTGTATTAAATTGATCAATACCTGATACCTGTCCTTTTTTTCCTGCTATTTCTTCATCACCAACACCAACTTGGAACTGACCATATGGTTTATATTTTTCAGTTCCTAATAAATTTCTATATGCAATATATGCTGCTTGACCTTTAAAGCCGCTAGAAAAATCTAAATCACCAAGTCCATCAGGATTTTTTTGTATTAATTTATTTGCTGCAGCATTAGTACCAGTACTTCCTGATACATTTTGTTCTGTTTTAGAAGCATCTAAACCAAAAGCTTCTAGCCTTGCATTTCTTTCTTCTTGCGCTAGTAATTGATCTACAACAGATTTTTTATCAAGCTTTCTTAATTCCGGTGCATAACCGGTATATAGTTTTTCTCTTTGACTCTTAGTATAGTTTTCTTTATTTTCTATATCTTTTTGATATTGTGTGTACAAGTCATTTTGAAAATCAACATTTTCTTCTATTGCTCTTTTAGTATTTATAAAATCAATGTATGCTTGTTTCTTCCCATTCCATTTTTTATTAATTACCTCTAAGTCTTCTTTTGTTAAATCTGCTTCAGTAATTTGTCCTCCTCCTTGAAATGTATTTAACTTACTTGTACTTCCACCATTTTGCATAATTAATGGCATATTAGTACCACCAATTATAATGCCTTCTCTGGCCATAAATGGACCGCTTCCTAGCATTCTTTCTCTTCTTCCTAAATAGTTATTAGGATTACCTCCACCAAGAGAAATTCCATATTGTGCAAATGGCATTTCATAACCACCCACTGTCATACCATACATAGCCATAGGTGCTTCTTGCATTTGTTCTGGAGACATTTGTTGTGCACTCATCATCTGTTCTTCCATAGATGGTTGTGCAATTGGTTCTCCAGATGGCATTTGCTGTGGCATTGGTTGCTCTTCCATTTGTTCTTCTACCATTTCTTCTTGTGGCATACCTTCTTGCGGCATCATTTGTTCT
>Ga0209358_10004164_pt1 | contig 10442 bp, 7 predicted proteins | sample LauGreFa1BDMLBSN_2_FD_187574 | JGI IMG/M metagenome (GOLD analysis project Ga0209358, IMG submission 187574) | Freshwater lake microbial communities from Lake Michigan, USA - Fa13.BD.MLB.SN (SPAdes) (version 2) | ecosystem: Environmental > Aquatic > Freshwater > Lake | place: Lake Michigan, USA...
ATGATGTTTTGCAAGCGATGCCAAAAAAAGCACAACATTATTTTTTGGTAAAATGTAGTTCGCGTGTATTTGGAGAGGAGTCTAATTCATCAAATGGTAGAATATCTTTAACTAATTCTGCTTTATTGGATAAATTAGATATTTATGCATCAGAGGTTTCTGTTGAAGCCATATCTAAAGACACTATTGTTTATAAATTAAATATGCCTGCTGATGTTGCTGACGCTGTGAAAAAAATACCTGATGTAATTTCAGTAATTCGGAAAGCTGAGCAAAAAGGTTTCAGAGAGTTTACGGTTTTTCCTCATAATAATTCTTATGCATGGAACAATGATTTTTTTGGGCCTTTAATAATTCCAAAAGCAGGCATGACCTTGCCAATTGATACACATAATTTATGTTTGTATAAAAAAATATTAGATACTTATGATGATGGAATTCATCAAGTAATTAGTCAAAATGGGCAAGTCTTGTATGATCAGAAGCCAATAAATAGTTATACATTTAAGCAAGATTATTATTTTATGATGGGAGATAATCGTCATAATAGTGCTGATAGTAGAAGTTGGGGTATGGTTCCGTATGATCATATTGTAGGTTCGCCATTTTTTGTTTGGTTTAGCATGAAGTATTCTGAAAATAATCCAGTAAGCGGAAAATCAGTAATTAGTTCTTTATTTAAAAATAGCAAGGATGGAAAATTCCGTTGGGAACGCTTTTTATGTTATGTTGATGATGGTAATTTACATTCCATAAAAATTCCTTTTATTTTATCTATACTTGGTATTTGGGGTATAAATAAATGGAATAATCGCCGAAAACTTAAATTGAAAAATAAATCGACATAGGAAAAAATCTTGTTTAAAATAATGAACGTATTATTGGTTACCTCATATTGGCCTAACTTACATTATTTTTTTTATGTTCTAAATGCAAGTATCATCAACATAGAGCAATTTGATAATTATAGCAAGCAAAGTTATAGAAATCGAACCCAAATATTATCAGCAAACGGTATATTAAATTTATCTATACCAATAAAAAAAAATAAATCAGAAAAAGTAATTAACTCCATTGAAATTTCTTATAAAGAAGATTGGCAAAAGAATCATTGGCGAGCGATAACAAGTGCTTACAAGAATTCTCCTTATTTTGATTTTTTTGAAGAGGATTTAAAAGTGTTTTATTCTAATAAATATAATTTATTAATAGACTATAATACAGAACAACTAAAATTTATTGTAAAAGTATTAAAACAAAAAAAAAATATTCAATTAACGAAACAATATGAAAGAAATCCTGATTCGTTTATTGATTTAAGAACAATTATTCACCCTAAGCATAGTTATTCAAGTGATAAATTACTTGCTAATAAATTAGATCAATCCTATTATCAAACATTCGAAAATAAAATTTCATTCACTCCAAATCTAAGTATTTTAGATTTATTGTTTAATAAAGGATTACATACAATTGATTATTTGAAAAGTATTGATTTATGATGATTGTTATACTATTATTAAGCATCTTGTTTTTTATTATTGGATTTATTCTTAACCAGAGTAATGCAAAATATTTACTTTCTGGATATAATACGTTGTCTGTTGAAGAACAATCTAATTTCGATTTAAAATCTTATTTAAATTTTTTTAAAAAGTTTCATATTTTTTTAGGCATTTCTTTTTTAATTGGCGGATGTGTTTTTAAATATTTTGTGAGCGAAAATGCAACCGGCATTTTTTTAGGAATTTATCCTATAGTTGCATATTTGTTTTTAATAATTCGTTCTAATAAATATTCAATTGGGCAATATAAAAAGACAAATAGAATAGGAATTGTTATTTTACTTTTTACTTTATTTGGTGTTATTTTTCTTTTATTTTTAGGATTTCAAGAAGATCGCTTGTTAATAGATGGGGATCAAATAGTTATTGAAGGATTTTATGGAGAGCGTTTGCAATTTAAGGATATTGATACTGTTTTATTATGTAATTCAAAACCTGAAATCGCCTTTAAATCAAATGGATTTGCCTTAGGAGAAATAAAAAAAGGATATTTTAAAACTAAAAGTGGAGAGGAAATAAAATTAATTTTAAATTCTTCACAGATACCTATGATTTTAATTGTAAAAAAATCAGGACAGAAAATTATTTATTCTACAAAAAACGAAAATAATATAAATTTAATGGGTTCGATTTCACATTTTTTAAAAAATTAATTTTTTATAATTTTATTTATTGTGTTTAAATTTCCTAATTTATCTTGAGCTACAATTTTTAGTTTTAAATTTCCTTTTGGAATATTTTTGTCAAACACATATTTTACTAATTTGTTTTTTGCATCATATTCAGCAAGAACCCAGGAATCGTTTATATAAAAATCGCATTTTAAAATGCCACTCAAATTGTCATATACAAAGCAAGAAATTGAATTTTTTTCAGAGTTTTTATTTATTTTTATTTTAGGTGGAATCTTGTCTATAACTAATTGAAATGTGCCAAAGTTTTTGGATTCAAAATATAAAGAGTCGTTAATTATTTTGGGGATAATAGTATTATTTTTATTAGTTATAAATAATTTACGTTTAAGGTTTATTAATTTTTTTGGCACAATGTGTCCGATTATAAATGCCGAATTTAAATTTATAGTAGAAGGGTATATGGACAATTTCCCATCAATTTCTAAGGTATTTTTAATGGTTATTGGGGATGAATTATAGAGAGTGTTGGAAGGTATCTTTATTGAAATATTATTTTTTGAATAATGAAAATCTTTAGAACAAATAATAATAGAATCACCTTGCATTGAATTATTTTTATAGATACTTTTTATGTTTGATCGAATATAAAATTGTAATTCTTTTTTGTTTTTATATTCATCCTCAACAGATAACCTTACAACATTAAAATCTGAATTATTAAGTTCAATTCTACCTTTATTAACGCAAGTTTTATATAATGTTTTAGGGAAAAGAGTTGGTAAAAAACATTTTTGAAATTTTTGATTGTACTTTTTATCACAATATTCATTTACATATCGATTATCAGCAAAGTGGACTCCATTAAAAACGTGTGAATAAATAAGATTTCCGTTTAGAATTAATTTTACTTGGTAAATACTAACTTTATTGCCAGTTGATGTTAAATCATATCCCGAAAAAGCAATTCCTATTTTTGAATAATTTAAATTTATGTGATCGTTTTCTAACAACAAGGAATCATTTTTATTTTTTTTAATAGTTAGATGTTTATCAAATTTTGGTGAAATAGTGTCTGATATGTCGTAAAAAGCAATTTGACTTATAAATGGCGCAGAAGTATCAATTTTTTTATAAAATTCTAATGGATTAATTGGTAATTCTGAAAGCTCATCACGAATTTCAAAATGCAAATGTGGGCCTGATGTATTTCCAGTATTTCCTGAAAATCCAATTAATTCATTTTTTTCAATTAAAAATGTATTAGGTATGGGAAAAATATCTATTTCAAAAGATTTTTTTAAATATTGTTCATTTTTTACTAGTTCTGAAATCTTATAATTATAGGAATTTAAATGAGCATATACGCTAACTTTACCATTTTGGTGAGTTATATATATTGAATTTCCATAGCCACCAGAATTTACTTTTAATCTTGATATGTAACCTGATTCAATTGCGTATAATTTTTGATTAATTTCTCTATTTGTTGAAAAATCTATACCTGAATGAAAATGATTAGACCTTATTTCGCCATAATTACTAACTATTTGTAGATTTGAATCTATCGGCCAAGCATATTGAGACTTGGTTACATAATTAAATAAACAAGTTGATATAAATAATATGATTTTATTTTTTTTAATCATTTATATATATTTTACTTTTATTTATCAAGCAGAAAAAAAATACAAAAAATAAAACACCTGCTGAAGTTTGGAGCATACTTTCTACAAAAAAATTCAAACTAATTATTACAAAAAAAACAAACATTATTATATTTTTATTATTGTAGGCAATAAATATTTGTCCAATACTAATTATACATAGCAATATGAATCCAAATAAACCTATTCCAATAAATGTTTGTAAAAATTGATTATGTGCATTTAATTTTTTGTCATACGCGCCTTCTATCCCATTTAATTGATATCTTTTATAGAGTTCATCGTTAGCATCACCAACTCCGGTTCCTAGAAGGAAATTATTTTTTATTAAGTTTATTGATTGTTTCCAAATGAGTATTCTTAATGTAGTACTTTCTGAACTTTTTTTATCTTGATGTTTTGATGAAATATTTGTTAATGAATTAAATCGGTCTAAACTATTAGGCAAAAGTTTGTTTATTGTGATTATTATTAGTGATAAACTTAGAATAAATACCCCTATATTTTTTAAACTTAATATTGTTTTAAATTTATAATAGAATAGAATTATAACGATAATTAAAAGCGAAAGAATACCAATTTTAGATGAGCATAAAATAATACAAACACTAAAGATAAATACAAATGCGTAAGAACTGTAAATTATAGATTTTTGTGTCTTATACCATTTATTATAAAAAACTATTATGATTGAAATTGCAAAAAGTAAATACATTGAAAAATATGCTGTGTGCATAAATTTTGAAAATAATGAATAAAAGAAGTATTCTGAATGATTATTTATTTTATAAGTTATTGCTCTTAAAATTAGGAGCGAACTTGCAAAGAAGCAGCCAGAAACAAAAGATATAAGGCAGCGTTTAATTAACTCTACTGGCCATTTAAAGCAAAAAGTAAGGTATGGAAATATTATGAAACTTAACTTTATTTCTATTGAAATAAGAGATTCAATTTTATTCTTAGATATTATTGCACTTAAAATCGTTATAATAAAAAACAAAAGACATAACTGAAGTTTTCTATTTAATAATCCATTTTTAAATTCATCTTTATTAATGTTAAAAAAAGAAATAAAACACCATGTTAAAATTATTAATGAAAGATAATGGCTTCCAAATGGTAAACAGAAACTAAATAATAATGGATGAAAATAAAATAATTTTTTCATCAGTTGTGACATATTATTTGACTCTATCTTCATCCAATTAATTTAATTTAAGTTTGATTAAACGATTATTTATATTTAAATATTTACTAACATATTATTTCATAATCTATTAATTTTCTGAGCCTTTAATAATTAGACGAATAGTTTTAATGTCTAATGGAATTTTAAAATCTACTTTTGATTAAATGTTGTTATTTTATATTTATTTTATAATAAATTCAACTTTATCTTCAAATCTTTTATTTGAATTATTCTATTATTTATTTTAATTTAATCTCTATTTTTTTGAAGCTGTATATCTAATAAATTAATGCTGTTTTGAATTAAGTTAAACTTTATAACAAATTATTTAATTTTCATTTTATCATTTTTTTAATACCTATAAAATTCTTCATGTATTTTACCTCGAATTCCTAATTTTAGTAATTTATTTTCATCCGCATTAGGATAAACTCGATTGCATAAAAAAACAAATATAAGTTTGTTTTTAGGGTCAGCCCAAGCAAGTGTTCCTGTAAAACCGCTATGTCCAAAGCTTTGAGAACTACATTCGCTTGTTACTGGATTAATTTTTTTTTCATTTTGTTCAGGTTTATCAAAACATAATCCTCTTCTATTCTTTGGATAAAAATGACAAGATGTAAATTCTTTAACTACAGAGCTGTCAATTAATTTGACCCCGTTTAATTGACCATTATTTAAAAAAAATTGCATTAATTTTGCTAAATTTAATGCGTTTCCAAATAATCCAGCATGGCAAGAAACCCCACCAAGTAATGCAGCACCAGGGTCGTGAACATATCCTTGAATTAATTGCTTTCTAAATTGTTCATCCTGTTCTGTAGGAGCTATTTGATCAATAGCCTTCACGTTTAATGGTAGATAAGTTAATTCAATTCCTAATTTTTTGTATATATCTTCAACGTATTTATTTATTTTTTTTTGAGTAATTGATTCTATAATTTGTTGTATAAAATAATAGCCCAAATCACTGTATAAATAATGCCCAATTTTTTCTATTTTAGAATTAATAATGCTTTGATAAATTGTATCATTATATCCTTTAACAACATATAAATCTTTTGCGACTAATGTTGGGTAGTTTTCGGATTTTATGTTGGAAAAATATCCAAATTTATGTTCTCCATTTTTTTCAATAGTTTTTTGATAAAAGGGAATCCATGCTTTTAATCCAGCTTGATGAGATAAAATTTCTTCAATAATTAGATGCTCTTTGTTTGTACCAATTAAATATGGTAAATAAAACCCTAATTTTTTTTTATAATCTAATTTATTTTCGCTTCTCAATTTCATTAAAGCTAATGAGCTAGCGGCAATTTTAGTTATACTAGCTAAATCATAAATCGTTTCATTATCAACTTTTTTTGAATTTTCATCATAGGTAAAGTTTCCAAATGATTTTTGATAAATAATTTCTCCATTTTTTATAGCTAAAATCTGACAACCTGGATAAGCTTTTTCTTTTATTCCAGATAATGCGATACTATCTATCTTGTAAAATCTAGTGTTTTGTAAATGATTTTTATTAAAATTTTCATTATTAATTCTCCTTGTTTTACTTTTATCTATTTTTGTGTTTTTGGATTTTGTAAATGAAAAAAATAAAATAATTAATCCAATAAAAATTGACTTAGAAAATATAGACATAGTTTAAAGTTAATTTAAAAAAAACCTTTATTTAATTATGACTGATAATGTTTTTAACAATTAATTTTTAATTTTAGCATTTTTTAATTAATTCTAATTTTTTTAGTAACTATTATTTAATTAATTTTAATATAAATGTTTTATCCTCTATTTTTTATAATTTAATTTTAATTTTTTTGATATGAATATACCATTTCTTTCTTTTTCTGGAATGCACGACCCTTTGAAAACAGAATTATCAAAAGTTTTTGAAAAAGTTTATGATAGTCATTGGTATATTATGGGTAATAATTTAAAAGAATTTGAAAAAAATTATTCGATTTATTCCAAAACAAAATATTCTATTGGTGTAGCAAATGGATTAGATGCTTTAATTATTTCTTTAAAAACATTAAATATTGTTACTGGTGATGAAGTTATCGTTCCTTCAAATACTTACATAGCTTCTTGGCTTTCGGTTTCCTATACTGGCGCTATACCTGTTCCTGTAGAACCAATTGAAGCAACGTTTAACATCAATCCTGATTTAATTGAATCAGCAATAACTAATAAAACTAAGGCAATTATGCCCGTTCATTTATTTGGTCAGTCCTGCGAAATGGATAAAATAATGACCATTGCCAAAAAACATAATTTATTTGTGGTTGAAGATAACGCTCAATCTCAAGGCGCCAGATGTAATAATAAGTTAACAGGTAGTTTTGGAAATATTAACGCGACAAGTTTTTATCCAGGTAAAAATTTGGGAGCCTTAGGAGATGCAGGTGCAATTACTACTAATTCAGATGACTTGTATAGTAAGGCAAATGTGATTAGAAATTATGGTTCTGAAAAAAAATACTATAATGAGGTTAAAGGAATTAATTCTCGTTTAGACGAATTACAGGCTGCTATTTTGGACGTTAAACTTTTGCATTTGAATGAGTGGAATTCAGAACGTGTTGAATTGGCAGCAAAATATAATCAAGTATTGAGCGAAATACCTGAATTAACTTTACCCTTATTATCGCCTAATTGCACTCATGTTTATCACTTATATGTTATTAGAACAAAAGAGCGCGATGCTTTACAGGCTTATTTAGCTAAACATGGTATAGGCACTTTAATTCATTACCCTATCCCTCCTCATTTACAAAAGGCTTATTCCGAAATGAATTTTAAAGAAGGTCAGTTTCCTATTGCTGAAAAAATGGCGAATACATCTCTTAGCCTTCCGTTGTATCCAGGTTTAAAACATTCAGAATTAGAATTTGTTGCAGGAACAATTAGAAGTTTTTTCAAAAAATAAGATTAATAAATTAATTTAATTTCAATCTTTTTTTATGTTTAGAATATTAATATTTAATTTATTTTTTTGTTTTCCATTTTATTTTTTCTCTCAAAATACTGATAATAATGAGTTTAATCAATTATGTCATGAAATAACAAATAAAAAAGCCTTATCTCTTTATGAAAAAGGTATTAATAAAAAAAAATATAAAAAACTTGAGCGTTTAGATTTTTTGATGAAAGCTTTAGTGTTAGAACCCGATTTTGCTGAAGTTAATTTAGCTATGGGCTTAGAGTTAGCTGCACGATGTAAGTTAGAGAATAAACCATTTACTCAAACTTTACCATTTTTTTTTAAAGCAATTTATTCTTGTCCTAATATTCACAGTGAACCCTATTATTATATCGGCTATGATTATTACGAAAGAATGATGAATGACTCTGCTGTAAAATATTTAGATAAATTTATTTCTTTTAAGGATGACAATGATAAAAAATATGCAAACGATTTTACTGAAGAATTATACCAAGCTAAAATGATGGTTGGTTCAGCAAAAAAAGAATTAGGACTAAGACGAAATGTAGAGTTTGACCCTAAGGTTGTTAAAGGTGTTTCTACAGAAAGAGATGAGTATTTGGCTTATATTTCTCCTGATGATAAAAATTGTTTTTTTATAAGAAAACTTCCTATTAAGAGTATGAATCAAGTCTTTAGTACTGATAAAGAACGCGAAGTATTTATAAAATCTCAACGGAATAAAAATGGTCTTTTTACCGAAGGAGAAGCGATGCCAAGACCGTTTAATGAAACAGCAGATAATCAGGGTGGTTGCAGTATCTCAATTAATAACAAAAATCTATACTTTGCAATGACAAGAATGGAAGGTGGATTGCAACCTAATTGCGATATCTATATCAGTGATTTTATAGATGGAGAATGGACTGAAATCAGAAAACTAAGCGCAAATGTGAATGATCCAAAATATTGGGATAGCCAACCCTCAATATCTTCTGATGGGATAACGCTTTACTTTGCAAGCGATAGACCAGGAGGTTACGGAGGTATAGATTTATATTATACTCGTAAAGATTTAAAAACGGGTCAATGGTCTATTCCAAAAAATTTAGGACCAACTATTAATACTAATGGTGATGAAAAAACTCCCTTTATTCATAGTGATAGTGAAACATTATATTTTAGTAGTACAGGACATTTCGGATTTGGAAAGTATGATATTTTTTACACCAAAAAAAATGAAAAAGGAGATTGGATAGAGCCAGTAAATATAGGCTCTCCAATTAATAGCGAATCAGATGATGTTGGTTTTTTTGTAAGTGCCGATGCAAAAACTGCTTACTTTTTTAGTTTTACCGAAGGTAAATTAGAAGGGAAAGGTATAGGTCGTTATGATTTGTTTAGTTTTAATTTATATGAACAAGCTAGACCTCAGGTTACTTCCTTTTTAAAAGGAAATATAAAAGACAGTACAGGAAATAATATTGCTGGAGCTATTGTTGAAATAAAAAATATACAAACTAAAAAAACATCATATGCAACCGTTGATAGTTCCAGTGGAGAATATATGGTAGCTATAAAAAAGAATAATGATATTTTAATTACAGTTAAAAAAGATGACATTGCATTTAATGTAAAAAAAATTAATGTAAATGATTTTATTAAATCTTCTGATAATAATGATCCTAAAGACATAAATATTCAAGTTAGAGATTCAAAAGTTGGTCACTCTTTTGTGATTGAAAATATTTATTACTCAACAACTAGTTCTGATTTAAAGAAAGAAAGTATAATTATTTTAGAAAGTTTTGCTGATTATTTAAAAGACAATCAAAATCTTAAAATCGAAATTCATGGTCATACGGATAATGTAGGTAATGCAAAAGATAATGATGCATTAAGCTATAATCGTGCTTTTTCAGTTAAATCTACCCTTGAAGAGTTAGGAGTAGATGGAAAAAGAATAAATGCAAAAGGCTTTGGTTCAATTATGCCAATTTCAACAAATTCTACTGAGGAAGGCAGAGCTAAAAATAGAAGAACTGAATTTCTTATTTTAGAAAAATAAATTATATATTTTTTGTTTAATAAATGTTATAACACGTTGTTAGCTTGTTCTTTAATTTTTTCTAATTCGTCTTTCATTAAGACCACTAATTTTTGAATTTGAGCATCATTTGCCTTTGATCCAATTGTATTTATTTCTCGCCCAATTTCTTGACTAATAAAATTTAGTTTACGCCCAGCAGATTTTTCATTACATGTTTCAGTGAAATAATCTAAATGAGTTTTTAATCTTACTTTTTCTTCGTTAATATCAAGTTTTTCTATATAGTAAATTAATTCCTGCTCAAATCTATTTTCATCAAGATTAGATTTACCAATAACATCTTCAATATTATTTCTGATTCTATTTTTTATAGCATTTATTCTAATTAAATCTAGTGTTTTAATTTC
>Ga0209358_10004165_pt1 | contig 10436 bp, 13 predicted proteins | sample LauGreFa1BDMLBSN_2_FD_187574 | JGI IMG/M metagenome (GOLD analysis project Ga0209358, IMG submission 187574) | Freshwater lake microbial communities from Lake Michigan, USA - Fa13.BD.MLB.SN (SPAdes) (version 2) | ecosystem: Environmental > Aquatic > Freshwater > Lake | place: Lake Michigan, USA...
TCGGATAGCCTTGACTTGGTGGCCTCCATCTCTTTGATGCGAGCGGACCATTCTGACTTTGGAATGATTGGAGGCATCTCGGCACCATTGCCACCATCAGACCCCATAGGCTGCACTTCGTAATCACGAGGGATGGCCCCGCGCCCCATGGTCTCACCATCGACCACCGGGTCCATGTAGAAGTCAGGGTTGGTGTCATCATCAATCAGGAAGTCTGGCATTGGATTACTCCGCGTATTTCTTGATTAGTTCAGCGAACTGAGCCGAGTTCGTTGGCAATGGTCCCTCAAATCCGGTCTTGCCGTTTGAGACAACAACCCATGGAACAGACTGGCGAGGTCTGGCAAGAGCGTCCTGCCATACCTTGTCAGCCGCTCCAGCGTCGGTCACCTTTGGATAGATGCGCCAGCTTGCGTTGCCACTCTCATCTGCGACACACTTCTGATTAAGTAATCCACGGGTCTCAGCCCCAAACAGAATGGATTGTTGTTCCTTTGGTAGCTCGGAAAGCTTGGTCGAGTCGTACACAATCATGACCCGCAAGCCCGGTAATGGGATCGGCGCCACACTTGGTTTGGGATCATCCGGCTTAGGGTCCACCGGCTTGGGATCATCAGGCTTAGGCGCTCCACCGATGACCACCGTGCAGATGCTGGGTGGACTCGGCTTATCACCCTTGGCGGTGTACGCCAGGACCCGATACCTTCCGGCTTTGGGTGATGTGAACACCAGCACGGACTTGTCAGTTAGCAGGCTGGACGGGAATATCGACAACCCGGGATCGAGTGTCAGGTATTCCACACCACCGCCATCGAGCGCGGTGGGTTTCACCGTGACGAATTGGCCGATCTCACCTTGGACTTCTTTGGGAAGTGATACACTCTGGCCGAACGCCAGCGTCAAAAGAATTGAAAACATTATCCACCCCTGGATTGTTAGTTAATTACCCACACGCCGCATCATTTGATCCTCTGGAGTATCTGATCCAGCTTGCTCTCGATCATGTTCATCTTTTCGGAAATCTCATGAACTCGCTTCTCATCATCCAAATCGTTTTTAACCTGCTCATCTTTCAGCAACTGGTTGGTGCTGGCAACCGATTCGAGACTGGACTTGTACGCGTTGGCAATCGGCAAAATGACAAACCATGTGATGCCCAGCAATAAAAGCATGGGTAGCCCATACTTGTCGAGTATGCCCCCCGCCCACTCTTTGAGCTGGTCAACCATCGGTAACCTGCTCCGAAGCTGTCAAGATGTCGAGCATTGCCTCTGGTGTGATGCCTGCTGCGGTACGAATGCTTTCCATCAATGGGTTGTCGCCGGGAGCAGACTTGCCGTTATGCCATAGCACTCGCTGTCTGGAAGGCCACGAGGCGGCAGCGGCCTCCACCCTGTCGTACAGGTCACCGTCAATGAGGTTGTTTTTCAAGCGCTCCATGTCCACCGCGTCCGGAAAGAATGGGACGATGGTGACATCGGGATCACTCGCTTTGATACTGGCAATGATGTCGGCTGATCTGTCGCCTTCGCGAGTGCCAGGGGGGTCCACTTTCGACCAACGAAGCTTGACGCCGCTTGCGCCAGTGTACTCGTAGCAATCGGTCTTTTCGTATATTTTTGACATGCCATCAATCCTTAAAGTTTATTAAAGTATGGGGAAGTGCAAAAGTTCACGCCAATATTTTTGCCGTATCCAGTTTCAGCAATAATTGCCGATGTTGCTTTGTACGGCACGCAGAAAACCTTGCCGTTGGGGAGCAATACGCCGCCATAGTATGCATTGCCAGCTGGATATGTTCCAGCGGGGGTCGTTAAAGTGTCCGTCACTGGATCATAAATGCGAGCCGATGTTTTGTTGCACGGCACGCAGAAAACCTTGCCGTTGGGGAGCAATACGCCGCCATAGTATGCATCGCCACCTGGATATGCTCCAGCGGGGGTCGTTAGAGTGTCCGTCACTGGATCATAAATGCGAGCCGATGTTGCGTTGGCCGGCACGCAGAAAACCTTACCGTTGGGGAGTAAAACACCGCCAGCGTATGCAGCGCCACCTGGATATGTTCCAGCAGGGGTCGTTAAAGTGTCCGTCACTGGATCATAAATGCGAGCCGATGTTGCGTTGTACGGCACGCAGAAAACTTTGCCGTTGGGGAGCAATACGCCGCCATAGTATGCATTGCCAGCTGGATATGTTCCAGCGGGGGTCGTTAAAGTGTCCGTCACTGGATCATAAATGCGAGCCGATGTTGCGTTGGCCGGCACGCAGAAAACTTTGCCGTTGGGGAGCAATACGCCGCCATAGTATGCAGCGCCACCTGGATATGTTCCAGCGGGGGTCGTTAAAGTGTCCGTCACTGGATCATAAATGCGAGCCGATGTTGCGTTGTACGGCACGCAGAAAACTTTGCCGTTGGGGAGCAATACGCCGCCATAGTATGCAGTGCCAGCTGGATATGCTCCAGCGGGGGTCGTTAGAGTGTCCGTCACTGGATCATAAATGCGAGCCGATGTTGCGTTGGCCGGCACGCAGAAAACTTTGCCGTTGGGGAGCAATACGCCGCCAATGTATGCACCGGCACCTGGATATGTTCCAGCGGGGGTCGGCGTTTGTATATTTCCAGCACCGGTGCCAAAAACCGATCGCGCATCGGCATTCATTCTGGTAACGTTCAGGCTAAACGATGGCCAAAATTCGTTGATCTGTTTATTGACCGGGGACCACGGGGTAAAGTCGTACCCTTCTGGAACACCAGCCAGATGCCTGAACTCGGACGCATCCACAAACCTTGTGGTATCAGTCTTCGTGTCATTCACCGGGAAGAATGCGCCGGAAGTGTATCCACCCTTCAGGTTGGTCGCCTGATTGACAGAGGTCACCCATTCCACACCGGACTTGTCGGCTTTGGTTTGAAGTGCTGTCAGGCCGGCGGTGATGGTTGGCAGTTCCTTGGCAATCCACTCCACACCAGACTTGTCAGCTTTTGCCGCCAGCAGCTTTCCACCATCAGTGATCGTCGGCAGTTCCTTCGCATCCTCCACCCACTCAGTCGCCTTTCCATCAGCCTTGACGGTAAGCTGCTTCCCCTTGTCCGCGATGGTGAACACCGGCAATTCATTCACAGGATCCATCCACACCGGCGCTATAAATGGGCTGCCAGCAGCGCCGATGTCTCCAACCGTCAGAACTTGTCCAGCATTTCCCAGCGGAATCCACGCGGTGACATGCGTGTTCAACTGGAACGGCAGTTCACCTGTTGCGCCGCCGTTGATGTTCTTCGCCTCGCTGACAGCGCGCGCCGGTTCCCATTTGCCGGCTGTGTCATTCCAGACCAGCGCGGTGTTGACCGCTGTGCCTGGCTGCAGGATGGTTGCGCCACCAGCCACCACCAACTGCTGGAGAGTGGTCTTGCCAACGAGTCCGTTGACCGGGTCATTGGTCAGGATTTCATCAGTCGCGGCTGGTGGCCGGGTCGGGGTTCCCTTGAAATCGACACCGCCGCCGGCACCCCACGTGAGGATGTTGACCAACGAGCTTGTGGCTGCATCAACCTTGACATCGATCGTGGGAACCTGGCCTTTTGCGCCAGCGGCAAGATCCAGTCCGGCGTTGACCATTTCGGCAATGGTGGCTTGCGCGGTGGAGTTTTTGCTCTTGTCGAAGAATACGGCCAAGTCATCCTTGGCTGGCGTGTCGCCGGTGATCTCGTTGATGAATTTGCCTGGCATGGTTCGTCCTCTGGTTTCCGAGATGTTATCCCGTTTACCTGACAGATTAGCGGGTTGGCTGGACTGTCAGGGGGATTGGTAGGAGGGACAGGTAAGGCAGATAGGTTCCCCGGCCAGTGGGGTTCCTGTTCTCCGGCATGTTCCATACAGAGCGCATGACATCAGGTTGGCGGTGCCGCACTGGCAATTGGCCGGGTCTTGTATTTGTGGCCCCAGATACTTGCAAGGTGTGGTCACATGGGACACAAGCGGTGTTGGTGAGGCGATGGGTACAGTTGGACAGAGGCCCATGGTGATCTCAAGGTGAAACTTGCCCAGGACGGTGTTTCCATAGTCCAGTGTGTCGGTCACCTGCATTTCAGCAGTGACGATCTTAAAAGGTGAACACGTCACCGACTGAACTACTCCAACCGCTCTTTGCATGAACTGATAGGAAGAACTACTCCCCGCTGAAAAATGCGGAACATAGATTTTCGGTGCTGCAAACAGATACCCAGCGCTGTAAACGAAATGAACGCTTGATGTTGAATCAATTAAATACGGATACCTTGGCGCTTGCGGGTGTGTACCTGATGTTGAATCAATTACTAATGGTTCGTCAATCCAACCATTTCGGCAGTCCGCCTTAAATGTCCCACCGAATGGAGAAGGGGGGACCCACGCTCCACCCGGATGGACCGTGTTGTGGAACACCTGCACATTCAGGCAGATTTCCTTGTCAACATTTGGGACAGCACCCGGACATGCGCCGGCAGCGCCAAACAACTCTGGCAGGGTTTCGCATGACGACGTGCAGCACTGTGGACACACGAATGAATTGGTATACGCCATCAGTTCCGCCCAGCCACGGTGAGTGATCCACCAGCACAGGTGACCGATGTGACAGCCGCCGGATCCAATCCAACAGCGTAGGTGGTCCCGGATATCAACAGCGCCGGCATACGCTTATTCAACGGCATCGTGTTGCCGTTTATCTCCACCAGGGTAAGCGTGATGGCGCCATCAGTCCAAACCTTGGTGGTGGGGTTGTAGGTTTGCTGCAATCCAGTCATGGCAAAACCGTTGGTCAGCTTGACGATGATGAGAGTGGACCCAGCCGCCCCACCACCACCAGACGCCTGGACGGCGAAGACGTGCTTGACCACACCGCCTTCCACCACTGACCTTGCCAGCGTTCCCTTGTAGGTCTTGCCGCTGTCGAGCGTGCTGCCGTTCATCTCCCAAGCCACACATGGATCCTGCGCATAAGTCCATGTGTTTGACTCGATGTCGTACCACTTTTCCCTGGCTGGATAGTATCCGGCTGTGGTCGCTGCTCCAGTCACCTCAACAAAGGAGGTGCCTTCTTGCTGGTCTGCTTGTGACTGGTCAGCCATCCCGGCCTTGGTGACGCCGCGCTCCTGCTCACGGACACTCTTGCTGATCCGTTGCAGCGTCTCAAAGTCCAGCACATACCCGCTGTCGTTCGGCATCAGAGCACCGCCGGGAAGGTTGCCGTTTCCAAGTACTCGAATTCCAGATAGTGCGGCTTCCGGTCAACCGCTCCGTCCTTGGGGAAGATGGAGAGCGGGTAGCTGTTCTTGTCCATCACCTGATCACCCGACAGGTGCCGGAACATTTTCTGGATGTTGCCGATCTTGTAGACGATGGCAGCACCTGCTCCCGGTCCATCCCTCAGTGGCAGGATGCCGTTCTTCCCCTTGTTTAGAGGCTTCCATAACCAAGACTTGGCTGGACGGATCACCAGTCGATGGGTCCACCGCCAATATGCAGCGCTGTTCTCATAGACCAGGGTGGCACTGGTTCCCATCATCATGACCGTCTTAGCCGGACAGACACGGGTGCCAACGGTGATTTGCGCGCTGTTCAGCTTGCCGTTGAGCGTGTCCCATTCCGGAGCCGGTGCGCCGGGAAGGTTCCTTCCGACTGTCACCTGAAGCCCGTAGATGTCCCGCTCCGGTAATGACTCAAAAACATCACCGGCTGTGTTCTTGAACCATTTGTTAATGACGATGCTGTTCGGGTCTAATGGGTCAGGTATCGACTCGTACTCCACCACTTCCTTCCCGATGACAATGGACTCGTAGCTGTAATCATTGCCACGCACCAGCGGAGCCTGCTGCCGATCTGCTGGAGCCTTCCCCGCCTGCTGGCTGTCAACGTATGGATTGCCTGAAGCCACCGGCATGCCACCGACACCAGCGGCATCCAGCGTCATGGACCATTGGCAGGTTACCCGCCAGATTAGTGGATTGGATGAATCCTGCTGCGGGTTGATCGAGACGCAGTAGGCCCGATTGTCCGCAGGGTGCTGGCTGTACAGGAGCGGCAATTGTGGATGGGATCCGACATAGAACACGGAATCTGTCGCCGAATCCACCTCGATGAGGAAGGTCTTGCTGTAGCTGGTCTGGAAAGCCGAGTTGACGCTTCCAGATTCCCCAGCCAGTTCACGAAACGATCTGTATGGCATGACGACCTCTTACAGCATGTGCGCCAGTTTTGGACCAGCCTGCCCCTGTAACACGCGCAAGACCTCCTCCTGAATGGCAAGCTCTTCCTCACTCTTGCGGTTCATCTCATCGATGGCGGTGGCCATGCGCTCTTGCACTGATAGCGCCTCCGGTGGGAACTGTGACCGGATAGTGTCCCTATAGGCCTCCTGTGACCCGGCCAGTGACACCCCGGCGAATGGGTCAGGATTGGTGAACTCAGGAACACCCGCGAGGAGACCGGCGCCAAGCTTGCCGATCTTGCGTCTGTACACCTCGGCCCTGGTCTGATCCCCAGATGCCACCGCCTGATTGAACAGGTTGGACAACTCCTGAAGGCTGGAACTGAATTGCTCCGATGGAGTCCTCACCGATGAGACGAGGTTGTCCAGTTCCTGCGCCAGACGCTCGGCAGCTTTAGCCGCCTCCTCTGCCGCCTTCATCTGCGCATCAGCAAGCTTCTGCTGCTCATCCGCCGCTCTCTTCGCGGCGTCGGCAAGCTTCTGCTGCTGCTCATCGATCAACTGTTGCTTGCGACGCTGCGCCAGACCGGCCACATCCCTGAAGTCGGCACCCTCTCGACGGGAGAACACATCCTTGATGACCTTGTCCAGTTCATCGATGGAGTTCCTGAACTTCTCCTCTTCCGTCATGGTGGCCGTCGTCAGGCTTTTGCGCAGGTCTTCCATTCCCTTCTCGAAATCCTGACGCTCACGGCCTTGCCTCTTTTCCCTGGCTAAAACCTCAGCCTGTTTGACCCTATCGTTTTCCCTGTCTGTCTGAGACTTGGCACCCACCAGATTGTCCGACCAATCATTCAACCCCCGGCCACCTAGCGAGTTGATAAGCGCTGAGATTGGCCCAACATCACCTCGTGAAAGGTTCCCCATCTCCTTGTAGAAGTTGTCAAGGAATCCACCCAGACCGGTCAATTGATCAGCAAACTCACCAAGTCCTTTAATGGCCATGGCGAGACCGGATACGAGTCCATCGTAAGCTATTCCGGGAGCGGAACTGGCTTTGCCAACCACCCCCATCTGGCCCCAATCGTGATCCTTGGCCGCCAGTTGATCCATCTGCTTCTTCAGGTTCTCGACATTGTGGCCGGCCTTTTCAAACTCGACGGATAGCCTTGCGGCATCGAGCACCGTCTTACCAATGGCGGCTGTGATACCGGCAATGGCGGCAATGCTGAACCCGCCACCGCTGCCGATGGCCCCGATCAGCTTTCCAAGCTGGTTGAATTTCTCGAAGTATTTCTCTGTGTCTGATCCGAACTTGGACAAGTCATTGGTCAGCTTGGCAAGGCCTTCGCTGGCATCACTGCCATCGAATCCCACCTTGATATTCATGCTGCCGATTGACTGGCCTGCCACTTGTCACCCCGCTGGTTTAGCGCCGATGCTCATCAGGAAACTACGCATCTGGTCAGGACTCACCTCCCGCACATCCGGCTTGGCCTTCACCCATGGAAGCCTCGCCTGCTCCAGCAACTTCGCACTCGGACCAGCCGCCAGGTACATGATCAACTGAAGATACATCTGCTCGGTCCTGTGCCTTCCCCAAGGGTGATCCTTCAACCGCGCAGTCCATTCCATGAACTCACCCGCTGGCATCCTCTCCACTTCCCTCACCGTCATCCCAAGACATTCCGCCAGGTCAAACAATAGTTGCCGGTGAGGGTCGGCTACTTTTTTTCCACATCCTCACCCAGTCCGTTGATAGCCATCACCTTGTCCTGGATCAGAACGAACTCATCACGGTTCAGGCTTTGAGCAAGCAGGTGGGTTGATCCATCATCAAACAACCTTTCTCCCGCATCATCCACCAAGCTGCGGGAGATCAACCAGATACCCGCGTCTTTGTGGTCCGACTTCACGCGCGTGGAGAACTCAAGGATCTCCTCCGCGCACATCTCCCGAACCAGCACATATCCACCACGCTGCGGGAGTTCCACCTTCTCGCGGCGAAGATCTGATAATCCATGGAACGCTGACCGACCAAGTGCCACCCCTGACATGGTCTATCTCCTCATGAGGTTAATTGAAAGGTGACCGAATAAGTCACCAGGCCATCTCCACCCGGTTGTGGTAGGGTCAATTCGGATATGTAGGCATTGGAAAATTGGAGCCAATAAGCTCCAGGATTGGCCGCGCCACAATTCACTCGCACGTTGTATGGCGCCTTGTTTAGCATCGCATTGCGCCATGCCGCGTAGGCTGTTTGCGCTTCAGCCCACATGTAGATGGTGAATGTCACGGTGCCGGGGTTCAGTCGGTTGGGAATCCGCTGCGTGATGGTGTCAGCCTTCCCGGTGATGTCCGAGAACTCCATGGACTGGCTTCCGCCAGACATGCTCTGCACCTGACCCAATGGGTTCCACGGTTGACCCGCAGGACTTGCCGCCTGCGCTTCAACCGCGAGACCAACAGCAATGAGCGGTGTTGGCATCAGAACGCTGTGCGCTGGATTTCCACCGTGTATGTGAGCATCTCGTCTGATCCAGCCGAGATCTCCGGTGTGCTGATGCTGGAGATGAACCCATCGAACGTATAAAGCGCGGATGTCACAGATGGTGTGGTTGTGGCATCGTCAAATACTCCAGGCAGATCAATGGCAATTTGCAGCATGGTGCCATCGTTCCAGAACTTCTCCAGGACAGTCCACTCGTTGGTGGCCTTGGTCACATCAGTCAAACCAAGCGTGAGCGAAACCGTGCCGGGGTCGCGCTTGGCCGGCCTTCGCTTGATGTTCGTGTCTTGGATGCTGGTGACATCGGCCACGGTTCTGGTCTTGCTACCGGCACCGATGCCGCGCAGGTTCAGGAATGTGGTAGCGGTTCCGGTCAGAGCTCCGGCATTATCATAAGCCTGATAAGACGCTCTGGTTCCAACGGCGAACACCGGATTAAATGCTGGAGTCGGCATGGATTATCTCCCTGAAACAATTTTAGAATTTCCATCTGACAAGGCCGTTTTTGCGTCGGCAATGTATTTAAAGTTCCCTGTGATCGTCAAGGATACTGTCCTGAGTGAACTGTCATCGCCTTCAACTGCCACATCGGCACCGTCTGTGAATGAGTCCAGCCGCCAATAAAGTATTTGATAGTCCCCATCTGAGGCCACAGGTTTCCATGATGGAGACTTCAGCACATGGCGGATCCAGTGAAAGCATGTATCTGCCTCACTCCTGGTGCTGGCAACCAGCAGTAGGGTCATGGTCTCCACCACATGATCTTCCGTTTGGTGGATGTTGTAGCTGATGACGTTTTCTGATGATGTGACCACCAGGTACGGAATGGGAGTTCCAGGCGCTGCCAAGTCGGGTTGCATGTCGCCCGGGAAAAGCGTCAGGAAATCGTGCTCCATCAAAAAACGCTTGCGGATCTGCTTACCTAGTTGACTCATGCTGCACCGGCCCTTCCAACGTATTTCAACCGTGCTGCTGTGAGATGCCGCTTCAGCACATTCCGCGCTCTGGCGGACGCCAGCATCCTGACCTTGGCAAACCCGGGACGCATGAATGGATAAGCTGGCACCATGCCGGGATACTTGCGACCCATGACCACCTTCTTGTGGCCACGCTCGACCAAGTGAGCGTAATTGAAGGTGTTCACCTTCTGGATCTCTCCAGCCATCTCGTTATAAGCGGCTGTCACCACTTTTGTTGGACCGGCGATGAGGTAGACAATGCCGGAAGAATTGCTCTTCCACTTGCTCTTACCGTTCACCCTCACCCGGCTCTTCTTGGCCTTGGGTGACCAGATCTTGTAATTGATCGACTTCTTCAGGCTTCCAGTGTTGCCATAGGCTCCCATGCGTCCGGAGCCTGAGACATACTTGCTGATCGCAACGCTCTCCTTGATGGTCTTCTGGCGCTTGATCTTCCCGGACTTCCCCTGCTTCTGCCTTTCTCGTAACCAATGCAACTCCATCTCAGTCAGTGGTCCATTCTTTTCGGCCTTGGTTCTCAGCCTGCGGACATCAATCGTTCCATTGGCCACCTGTTCACGCGCCTTGTCGGTCATGTCCTTCACGTTGACATTCCGCTTGGCTCCCGTGTTCTTCTCCAGTTCTGCACGCATGGATGCCTGGATGATCTTCCCGGCCTCCTTAGCCGCCTCGCGGAATGCAGCCATCTGCATGTCCTCATACTGGCCAAGCTTCTTGATGATGTCATCCAAGCCGACAAGCTGGATGATGACACCACGGGAACC
>Ga0209358_10004167_pt1 | contig 10432 bp, 7 predicted proteins | sample LauGreFa1BDMLBSN_2_FD_187574 | JGI IMG/M metagenome (GOLD analysis project Ga0209358, IMG submission 187574) | Freshwater lake microbial communities from Lake Michigan, USA - Fa13.BD.MLB.SN (SPAdes) (version 2) | ecosystem: Environmental > Aquatic > Freshwater > Lake | place: Lake Michigan, USA...
CGCTGCCTTGACACTGCTAGACCTGAGCTTGTGGCTCTGTCCTGCTGCAATAGTGCGGGTTTACCCGTCAGATAGACAACCGAGCCTTAGTCGGACGCTGATCAAGTGTCGTTTCTCACGACACCTACTACCACCCCTCCTCCGTGTCACACCCTGCCCCCACGGCGCGGCAAGTGGGTTGCGACTGACCCTGCTAATTCTTGAGGCTGATACAGCAGTTTCGGTTCAACTGACACTATCTCAACAGTCTCATTGTTGATGGTGATAATCTTCGAAACGACCAGTTTATTTCATCTATCAAGGAGTATCACAATGAAAAAACTACTCGCCTTGTTCTCCCTATGCTTCGCCTTGACCACAGCCTTTGCACATCCACAAGATGGTATGACGCCTGAAGACTTGATGCGATATTACGTAAAAGTTTTCAATGAAGAAAATATACCCGCCTTAGAAGAGGTATATGCCTTTCCACACGTGAAAATTGTTAACGGTAAGTTAATTCGTTTTGACACTAAAGAAATACCTGTGATCGATTACGTGGTCTTGAAGAGAACCCAATGGAAATATTCAAAGATCAATCACGTTAAAGTACTTGCGGAAGGGGCGAATTCTGCTTTGTGCGAGATGGATTTCTCACGCTATAACAAAGACGACAAGGAATTCTTTCGCTCAACTGGTTTTTATGTCTTGACCAAAGACAAGGGGTATTGGCAGATAGTGAGCTTGATCAATACAGGCAATATTGCTGGGGCTGTGAAGAATAAGTAGCTCAAGTTAAGTAGTTCAACCGTCCCGTTACTGGACGCTGTAGTGTCGTTTCTCACGACACCCCTCACCAACCCCTCATCCGTGTCAACCCTTCTCCAACGGCATCGCAAGCGAACTGTGACAGACCCTGGTAATTGTTGAGGCTGATGCCTCGGTGTCGGGTTGAACCGACAGTTCAAAAGGTGTACAACCGGTCATCAATAGATACCTACTCAAGCCTGCAAAGGGACTCGGATGAAAAGTAATTTATGACATTTAAAAAAATTCTAACGTTAATGAAGGGATTTGAAATCAGCACTGTTTTGCTGATTGCAGGTTTTGGGCTGTTGTGTGTTTTCTTGGCATTGATCTGTATTTGGATAGTGGCATTGCTTTATTCAGGCTTAAACTTTGAGCAATATTGCAATATTTTATTAGGATAAATTTGGTACCCACCCGCAAAGGCACAGCGCAAAACCAATGCATTTGCACCGGTTAACAAATTTACCGGGTCTTTGCCCAGTGAATTAATACAAAGCGCTTTATTTCAAGCAAGGGCACGTACTCTTGCTAACCTTATCAAAATGAATTAACCTCATTTATGAAGTTTTTTAGATTTGAATTCGGTAAAAAAATAAATTATTCAGGAGTATGAAATGAGTGCTCATAATGGAAGTGGTCATAAAAGACCTCATACGGATACCGGCGGCTCGCGGAAATTCTTTAGGCTAACTGTACCGTCGGCGCTGAGGACATCACAGTTGCCATGAAGAATGATTTTGCTGTCTGGCAGGGCACTGATATACACAGAGATGATGTCAACGTAGTGGTGTTCAGTCTTTATGAATAATTTAATGTCTGACACCCTGATTTCCGGCAGAGCAATTGTCAGCGCTATGCTGACTGTTTCGATGCTGGGTGACATCGGAAAAAAAATTATAAGTAATGCAGGTATTGATGAAATAGACCCCGATAAATGGTATTCATACAAAATAAGAATGAATTTATTCGATCAAATCTATAGCCGCTTTGGATCTGAAGCATTATTTGTCATAGGAATGAAAACTATATTATCTTTTCCGCAACAACTTAAAGAGATCCAACAATTAGGCAGAATTTACACAACTACTGTCGCTGATACAAATTCTCAGGAACTGCTGGAAAAAGCACTAGAAGAATACTTTCAAAATTATATGTCTGTAGCGTCTAATATCATTAGTACAGCTAATAAAGGGGATCATGATTTTTATGGCGTTTCTGTGAGTAAGAAATCTCCTACTAACTTTACCATTGTTGCTAAAACATCATTGGGGGAAAAGCATGAAGCCTTTTACAGAGCAACTTATATATCTGTACTTTCTCTAATCTTACTAAATGAATGGAAGATAAATATCCAATTCATAAATTCTCATTACGAGCCTCTTTTACATATGACGACATATGAATTTGAATTTGAATTTGAGAAATATACAGGCTTAAAAAATCCAGCTGAATTATTGGCTGATTTACAAGTAAATGCCAGAGATGCTTTATTGAAACAAGTTGTGATAGATTCCGATAATTCTTTGATGAAATTAAATGAGGCGCATAAAGAATTAAATACGACTCACATAGAATTAAATTCAACTCATAAACTAGTTGTTGAATCTGTCAACTATGCCAGCCGCTTGCAAAGAGGTCAATTGCCCAGACTAGAAAGAATAGATGGGAGGTTTTCTTCATTTGCTTCCATTTGGGAGCCCAGGGACACCATTGGCGGCGACCTTTATTGGTTATCCAGTTCGCAGCAATCAGGACCATTTGTGTTGGCTGTGGCTGATTGCACCGGACATGGAGTGCCGGGTGCCATGCTGAGTTTGCTTGTAGGTAACTCGTTAGAACGTATCTATGCCAACGACACCGCTGAAGATCCAGCGTCAGCGTTGATGTCACTTGACCACTATGTGCGAACCGGCTTAAATCAGGATAGAGCTGACAGCGAGAGTGATGACGGGTGTGATGCAGCGCTACTACGTATTGACCGAGACAAGAACACCATTGAGTTTGCGGGAGCCAAACTGGGCTTGTTTCAAGTCAACTCACAAGGGGAGGTGACACGCCATTTGGGGTCAAGGTGCAGTCTTGGTTATCAGGATGCGGTTGCCGAAGCCGAAAAACCTGTTGTGCAAAAGATCTCTTACCAGTCAGGTGACGTATTTGCTGTGGTAACAGACGGCTTCACAGACCAGATTGGTGGTTCAACGGGTAAGACCTCATTCGGTTACCGTCGGTTGGAAGACATCCTCAAAGCCAACTGCACTGGTAGTGCCGAGGAGATCACAGCCGCCATGAAGCTTGAATTTGCTGCTTGGCAGGGCACCAGTGCACGAAGAGATGATGTGACGGCAGTGGTGTTCAGGTTATGACGAATCGATTGACACTTACAGAAACGTCCCGTTGCTGGACGATCAAACAAATGTCCTTTCGAAGAATATCTCAAACCCTTGCTGTCGAAGTGTCGTTTCTCACGACACCTCCTACCAACAATCAAATGTGACCAACCTTTTCAAACGGCGTCGCAAGTGAACTGTGCCTGACCCTAGTGATTCTTTTGTGGTGATGCTGCGGTGTTGGTTAAACCGAAATCTTCCATCCCGACCGTCGCCGGATGCTGATTTCACGATGCTTAACCTCAGCTTGTTGTTCAACCCAAATGAAATAGTGTCGGTTCAACCGACACTATTTCCTAAAACCTATACTGGTAGAAGAAACATAAAAAACCAAAGGCTGTAAATGATCAGATATTTTTATTGGTGTACTGAACAGCCAGTAGCAAAAATGAAATAGCAAACAACCATGCTGAAATGATTCTGAGAATAGTTCTTTCCATAACAGTTGGAACCGCTGATGTAAAAAAGCATTATTCCTAAAGAAATTTAAGGCACCTTGGTTGCTTGCCAAGAAATCAACTTCACTTGGCCATGACTTTTTTGCCAAATACTGTGATAACGAAGCACCAGGTTAAGTGGCTTTTGATCGATTCGCACATCGTATTTACCCTTGCCCGTCAATATAGCAACGCACCCGTAGACACGAACAGCATCATTGACATGTTCAATGTGCTCGTAAACAGTAGCGCCCTTTTGCATGGAATTCAAATATGAATTTTTAGTGTCCACCACAGCACTGTTACGCACGTAGACCAGTTGATCATCCAACAGTTTAGACATGATGTCCAAATTGTTCTGCATTTGCGAATTCAATCTCAATTGCTCTGCATTTAAAACTTCTGCAGCCTCAATCGACTCGCATTCTTCTGCCAATGCAGAACGCATTGCTCCGAATAATATGACGGTTATCCATAAAACATGCTTTAAAAATATACCCATCTCCGTCTCCTAGGATTAGTACGTAATGTCTAGCATTTGAACACCCCCAATGCTGAAGTGTCGGGTGAACCGACTTAAATCAACCGTCCCGTTACTAAAAGCCGTGCAAGTGTCGTGTTAAACGACACCTTTGAGCTCATGAGCTGTTTCCTAAAAATAAAGTTTGATTTTTGAAAGGCTTTTTTGCGCAGTGATGACAATTATGCAGATAAAGAACTGTTCAACACAATATGCTATTACCTACTATTAAATAGCTAATTCAGAATATGTTAATACTCTTAGTAATACTATAAAAATACACGCACAGAACTGTCCCGTTACTGGACGGTCAACAGATTGTCCTTTAAAAGGACATGATCAACCCTGCTGCAAAGGTGTCGGTTGAACCGACACCCTCCACCCCCAAATCTGAAAAAAATACGACAAAACCGATAAAGTCTGTTTCAAAGACGACTAAGACACGCACAGGATCGACTAGGACAAGTTCTAAATCAATTCGGTAAGTGGTCTAGTAGTCTGAGTCGCACTTCAGTTGAAAACTTCTAGGAATGAGGGGGATTCACATGTCTACTTTGCATCGTGCAACTATCAATTTTCAGTACTCAATAAAAGGCAACTTGAAACATCGTTCATTCGCATCAATAACGACTCAAGTGTATGGCAACACAGCGAGTGCTGCAATGCAGACACTTACCAGTATGTATCCGAATTGGGACAACTTTGAGATTTTTGAGATTGAGTGGAAAACATGACAGTTGCAAAGAAAAAAGATTGAACGTGTCTGATAAATTGACTCTGATGGTCTGTCATTGTGTTCGTTGGTAGCTTCTTCACTTACTCATTGCGCACCTTTGAAGCAGGTGGAGTATCTGTGTGCATGACCTCCAATTGTTGAGCCAGTGCTTTTAATTGATCAGCGATCAGCCGACAGTCAAGGTTGTTCAAAGTCTTTGGCGACAAATCGATATGAACGCCTTGTGTATGGCTAAATCGCAAGGGCTTATCTGCCTCTTGTCTACGTCCCTTGACCGCATAGGTTTTAATGCTTCTGTCAATGCCTTTGAGGTTGACTGCCTGCCTTTCCTCTACCTGCACCAAGTCATCAACATGAACAAATGTATCGTGACTGATGAGTATGCCGCCGGGATCACAGCTTCCCTCGAGTCGTTGGGCTACGTTCACCTCACCGCCGATGATGGTGTAGCTCAGGCGTTGTTCAGACCCGAAATTGCCCACATTGCAGAAGCCTGTATTAATACCAATACGGATGACAAACGGACTTTTGAAACCACGCTCCAACCAGCGTCTTTGCAGCACCAGCATCTGCTCCTGCATTTCCAGGGCCATGCCCACACAGGCGCGGGCGTCTTCACGAACGCCTTTGGATTCTGGGTCGCCGAAAAACAGCATGACAGCGTCACCGATATATTTGTCAATAGTGGCACCATGTGAAAGTGCAATTCGAGTCATTTCGGAGAAATATTCATTCAGGTAATCGGTCAATTCTTCTGGCTGCAAGGATTCCACTGTGCGTGTAAAGTCTTTGATGTCGCTGAAAAAAACTGTTAGTTTTTTGCGTTGTGTGGTGATTTTCGTGTCGTACTTGCCAGAAAACAATGCTTCATGGATTTGCGGCGGCAGGTATTTAGCAAGCTGATTTGATAATCCCTCAAGGCGACTGCGCTGTTGCTCCAGTTCCAAAGTTTGTGCTTTCAGATCGTCGTTGATTCCCTCTAGCTCACTGGTTCGATCAGCTACTGTTAACTCAAGAACTTTATTCTGGTTTTCAATCAATGTTTTTTGTGTGTCGAGAGAAATGGCCAAGTCCTGCTGTATCCATCGGGCACGACTTACCACCGCGAGTGCCATGACGATAGCCTCACAACACATGCCCAGGGCTTGCGAGACATTGGAATTTTGTAATAGAAATCTGATTCCTGATTCAGGTAAAAATGTAAATGGTGAAGTAACTCCAGCCAGGCCAAGTCCGAAAATAAAACGAAGACACATATAAGGGATGGCTCCGATCAGAAAGAAAATGACAATTTTCATTCCTTGTCTGTAGCGTATTACGCCGCATACATAGTTCATAATGAACATGCTTAAGGTAAACAGCACTAAAGGCATCCAAACCCATTGAGGTGAAAAGTTGTGAATCAAAAAAGTGAAAATAATTGCGTGTGTCAGAAAAGTAAATACATACAGATATGTTATTTTTTGAATTAATGGAAAATATTTGTCTAATTGCAGAAAAGCACTGGCAAATAAAAAATAGAAGATAGCTTGTCCATAGCCTCCGATATTGTTAAATATGTAGGTAAGCGAGGTGTTGGAAAAATAGACATCATCTGAATTAAAGATAAATTCAGTGAAATGAATCCCATCTTGAGTGGATAAACAAAATATTTGAATAAATGCAAATGTGATCCACAGAGCATAAAAGAAACTGGTCCGATCCTTGTTTGAAAAACAGGAAAACCAACCGAAAATTCCCAATGCAAACAGAATACCTAATAGTCCGCCCTCTGTATAAAGACCAAAGCGCCTTGTTTCAAGAAATCGAGCGTTATCCACTACCCGCAGAACAAATGACCTAGGAGGCAAGGATGCGTGAGGCTTTGTGTGAGAAAGCAGCGTCAGCGTTTCGCCTTGGTAAAGAGTAAAAAGTGCGTGCTGAGAAGATGCCATGGCCGAACTAGGTAGAGTTGGATCGGTATCAGTCAGGTGTGCGTAGTTGCCATAATAAAAACCCGATGGCTTTAGAACATGTAGCGATCCATCCGGTCTGACTATGCTGGTGTTGATACTCAGCCAGCCTGCACCTTCTAGTCTGAAATCCCGGTCTGAACCAAGTCGACTGATAATTTTTTGCATTATCCAGTAATGGGAATGCGCATCAATCGATCCCATATCAGCAGCTGGTTTGAATTCATCCTGGCGTTTTAAAGCCTCCTCAACGCTTATGGAGCCGGTGCGATCCTCCAGTACAAAAGTATTTTGTTTGGGGCTAAAAATAGTGGGTGTCGCCCCGATCACCTCAAAGGGTTTTTTTTCTTCTAAGCCGGTTGAATGAGTTTGGCTTATAAAGGTAATACCAAGTGATAACAGGAATAATTTGAGAAATTTTAACTTTAGCATATTTGAACCTAACTTGGAAAATATTCAAAAGCTAGGGCGGTTAATTTATCCGTGTGCCAATGAATCTAAAGATTAGTCCAAACAATACCTGACTCTACGCTCATTTTGACTAGGGTTTGTTCTGATTTATAAACTTGTAAAAATTAAAACTGCTATTGGCAAGACTAATTTATTTTGCTGTTCACAGCTTTCATATCAGCATTTGCCCTACTATTTCCGAGTGTGTTTTCTTGATGATGGTTCAACGAACGCCGCAAATCAAGACTTTTGAGATGTCCGTTTATTGGTTATCAATTAGCACCTCCACCACCGTCCCGTTACCGGAGGCTGCCTCCACATAACTTGACCCCAGCTTGTTGTCCAACCCTGCTGTCAAAGTGTCGTTTCTCACGACACCCCTCACCAACCCCTCATCCGTGTCAACCCTTCTCCAACGGCATCGCAAGCGAACTTTTTCTGACCCAGTTAATTCTTGAAACTGATGCTGTGGTGTCGGTTGAACCGACACCTTCGCATGCGTCCTGTAACTGGACGATGCCATCTTTAACTAACGCCCCAAACTCCACGATCAGCGTCCTCATCTTGAGCTAGAGCGGCAACAGCAATTGATGATGTTGCGGGGCAAGACCAGAATTTGAGTAGCCATAGGGGATCAACTGGAGCAACAAGTCCATAATGTTGGAAATTAGTGTTTTTTGCAATTACGCTCATTCCTTCAATGGATTCTGATTATGAAAATTATTAAATTATTTTTGCTCTCGCAAGTACTGGTTTTTATAGGTCAAGTTCATGCAGGCGCGTGGGATGACCTCAAGCCCTATGAGATAACAGACAACACACCCATTGTTTCTAATCCCAAGGACAGCACGCTGGTGCTTGAGGATCCAACCGGCACCTTGACTGTTGAGCAAGTCTTGAAGCGCAAGGATGAATTCAAGCCCCCATCAGAAATGGCACCCATTGATGCGCGCCATCATTACTGGATCTTGCAAAAGGTCAGCAGCAATTTGGCGGTTGATAAAAATTTCAGACTTAATGGACCGTGGCAAAAACTCAATACATATGTCATCGCTTCAGATAACGCCGTATTTGCTTTGAAACCTGCGGGTTTTACCGACGGTAAATACGCCTTTTTAAGTGATGTAGATCCAGCCCTGCCATCTTCAGCCAAAGTGCCCAGCCGAGAGGCCTTGTTTACATTGCGCAGCGGAGAAGGCTTGAGCTTGCTGTCAAACACAAAAGCTCTTTCGGGTTTCCCACCCAGATCATTTGTTCTGTCTTTTGTTAATAACGAACGGTTTTTGGAGTCCCGTCGCTTTGGTCTTTATGTTGAGGGCGTATTGCTTGGTGTTCTTTTAGCCTTAGCAATATTCGGTTGGTACTCTTACTTTGCAAACAAAGACCGAGCGGGTCTCTTTTACAGCTTATGGATTTTATTTGCTTTTTTTACAGTATTTTCACTCGTCAGTCAGGATGGAGCGCACCTGATGGAGTTCGTAGTAAACGTCTACGGCACGGATATCGGGGAGGCCTCCTTAGCTTTCATTTTTACTGGAGGCTCTAATTATGGACAAATAATTTTCTACTTTCTTTTTTCCAGTGCATTTTTACAAACTGCAAAATACTCTCCAAAGACTCAAAATTTAGTTTACTTGCTTATTATTTACTTGATTGCTCATTTCGCAGCAAACGTTTTCTGGAATCATAATATTGCACCCAGTTTATGGCTCATGGGAAACGCAGTTATTCCAGTGATAGTTTTTATTGGGCTTTACAGAGTGGCTTTTGATCGATATCGCCAAGGCATGCATGTGGCCATGTTTTGGATGATTGCGGCTGTGCCATATTTAATATTCAGACTCATTTTTCTATCTGGTTTTATGGGGTTTGCATCAGTATCCAGATTTCTGCCGGAGTCAGGCTTTAGCGTCCTGCTTCAAAACAGCAGCACTTTCCAAGCGATTGGGCTGTGTGGTGAGGCCCTGATCATGGCTTTGGCAGTTGTGAGCAGAAATGTATGGGCTCAAAAGGAATTGGCTAAATCCATTGAAGCACAAAAAACATTGGTTGAAGGTCAGAACAAAATCCTTGAAGAAACAGTCGCCGAGCGTACCAAGGAGCTGACAAAGAGCACAAAGGAACTTGCTGAAACCGCGCGGGAACTGGAAGAGCAACACCAAGAACTCGATGAGGCGCATCAGTTGGTGGTGGGGTCGGTGAATTACGCAAGTCGCTTGCAACGTGGTCAGTTGCCACGACAGATGCGCATTGATGGTCGCTTTGCTTCTTTCGCGTCTATTTGGGAGCCACGCGACACCATTGGCGGCGACCTTTATTGGTTGTCAAGCTCGCAAAACCAAGGCCCCTTTGTGTTGGCAGTGGCTGATTGCACTGGACATGGGGTTCCTGGGGCCATGCTGAGTTTGCTGGTCAGCAACTCTCTAGAGCGCATTTATGCCAACGACACCGCTGAGGACCCAGCTACGGCACTGATGTCACTTGACCACTATGTACGCACTGGCCTGAACCAAGACCGCGCCGACAGCGAGAGTGATGATGGTTGTGATGCGGCGATTTTGCGGATCGACCGAGAAAAGCAAACCATTGAATTTGCGGGTGCCAAACTGGGCTTGTTCCAAGTTAACGCGCAAGGTGTTTTGACACGTCACCAAGCCGCGAGGTGCAGCTTGGGTTATCAGGATGTGGTTGCCGAAGCCGATAAACCTGTTGTGCAAAAGATCCCGTACCAGTCAGGGGACGTATTTGCTGTGGTGACTGATGGTTTCACCGACCAAATTGGTGGTGCCATGAGTAAAACTTCATTCGGTTATCGCCGACTAGAGGAAATTCTCAAAACCAATTGTGCAGCCAGTGCTGAAGAAATCGCCGCCGCCATGAAGCGTGAATTTGCCGCTTGGCAGGGCACCAATGCACGAAGAGATGATGTGACAGCGGTTGTATTTAGGTTATGACAAATCGAATGGCACTTACTGAAACGCCCCGTAAATGGACGTTCAAACAAATGTCCTTTAAAAGGACACCATCAACCATGCTGACATAGTGTCGGTTGAACCGACACCTCCTCAACCCCTCCCCCGCCTCAACCATGCCCCACACGGCGTCGCAAGCGAACTGTGAGTGACCCTGCCTATTCTTTTATGGTGATGCTGTTGTGTCGA
>Ga0209358_10004168_pt1 | contig 10431 bp, 7 predicted proteins | sample LauGreFa1BDMLBSN_2_FD_187574 | JGI IMG/M metagenome (GOLD analysis project Ga0209358, IMG submission 187574) | Freshwater lake microbial communities from Lake Michigan, USA - Fa13.BD.MLB.SN (SPAdes) (version 2) | ecosystem: Environmental > Aquatic > Freshwater > Lake | place: Lake Michigan, USA...
TGCTAGTTGGGATTCTAAGCCTAAGCCGCTTTTACCTTGTTCTGCTGTTGAAACTCTCGTATAAATAATTGCTTTCATGTGTATTGCCTATAAATTCATTAATTCATACAAACACCAAACGACCGTTTGGGGTTTGTATATTGGCTTATAAAAAATAGGTGTTTATTTTTCACCCATCGACAAACAAATTATAGACCCCGTCCATACTTCTCAAACACCAATGCACATTGGGCAAAAATAGATCGCTAAGACAAATTTTTTCAAATCTGATATTCTGTATAACTGAACAAAAAACAAAACCCACTGCTCGAACAGTGGGTTTTGCGTTTTACTCAAAACCAATTCTTAACTATGCTTGTATCGAGTCACAGCTCTCTAAAACATTGATAAACTCAAGATAGACTGCAATAAGGTCTTCAGTATGACCTTGCATCTCATATCTTGCGAGGTGTAACCTGTCAGAGATTAGAGTGCCTTCTGTTAAATTATCAAAACCACGCAGTAGAATTGATGAGGCTTCTCTTACTTGCCATGACTTTTCGTCCTCAAGCTCTCGCCCATAAGAATACAATTTATTGAGATTTTCAAGAACTTTGCGTTTTGTACAGTCATGACTTTTTAGCTCTGCAACTCGTTGATAAACTCGGTTTAAAATACCTTCAGCTTTTTCAGTGATCATTTTTACGTTCCTATTAAAATTCTACCCACGGAATTGTGGAGTAGATGTTACAAAACCTTTTTACGCCCTATCAGTTGTTTCAATAAGCGTTCCTACGTTTTTTAAACTTACATTAGTCTCAATTTCTCTGACTTTCGTAGCCAAATTTAACGCTGTCTTAATAATTTCAAGTTCAAGCTTTTTGCTCTCTAAACTTCTATAACCTGCATTTTCGTTTGGCTCGAGCAATGCTTTTAATTTTTCTAAAGCAATTCCTGTTATTTCGGGCAGTGATATCATGGCGTGATTTACCGACTGAAACTCTTGATTAAGTCTTTGCTGAACACCTTCGCTTTTTAAAACCATCTTAACTGTGGATCTATGGATTCCCAGTTCACTTGCTACTCTTGACATTGATAATCCCATTAACGTAAGGCTTATAATTTTTTCGTTGCGAAAGTGGTCTGCATCAAGCGGTTTGTTGGCCTCGTCACCAACAAGGGTTTGTTTCCCGATTTTTATTGGTTCTACATCTAAAAATTGCTGGTTTTTGTGCATTTTTGTCTCCTTTTCCCTTGTTTGTTTGTTGTCTATAAATCTCGAATTTGAACAAAGAAGAAAAGACGCTTTTCTTCTTTTTTCCTAAGTAAGGTTACAAAAGTTACAACAAGTTACAACAAAATTTAAAAAAATTTAGCAAATAAATCAATTTCTTATAAAAAATAATATACCCTCTAGAGAGTTTGTAACTTTTGTAACTTTTTTCCTGTGTTTGTACGTGTGATAAAAATTTAACAAAGAGAAGGTTTATATATTTAATTTCCCTTAACCTATTACTTATTTAGTTACAAAAGTTACAAACTATTTATTTATTACTAACTATCTAGTAAATACAGTATCTAAAGGAGTGTAAATGCTTGTAACTTTTTCTGTAACTTTTGTAACTTTTGTAACTTTTCCTATTTAGCTAATAAACCCATTAGTTCTTCTCAATCTGAACACATAGCATTTTGACGGGTTTCCGGTATCTGCCATACGTCTCAGTACGTTTGAGTTAACATAGTCATCGTGGGTTCTCAAAGATTCGATAAGCTCTTTCTTGTTATGGAATGCGCTATTCCTGTTTGATAGCTGAATCAATACATTGGTTAGGTTAAAATAAAATTCATCGCCATCAATAGTGATTAGGTTCAATTCTTTGATGGTATCTAAAAATATATCTGCTAAATGGTTATCAGTTTTAGCTGTTTCCATTTTTTTAGCCGCTGTGGCTGTTGTAAACTCAAACAAGCTCTCGTTAAACTTATCAACGCAAAGCAAATCAAGTAGGGTAGTAATACCGGCTAAAGCAATAGCGTGGTTATCAGCAATCCTTGATACAGATATACCAGAACCTTTTAACGCTGTTGACAGCTTTCTGACTTCTGGAATTAGATTCTGCTCGAAGTGATTTCGATTTGATAAAATGTGGTGGCCAACTCCTGCCAACTGCTCTGGCGAATACTCCTGAAGTTTTGTCCAAGATATACCGCTCGTCTCTGTGATCTCATCATCAGAAAAAAGTATTGAGACAACTCTCTCCTTCGCGGCTTTTAAAGTAAAGCATTCTTGATTCCACACAAATGACAATGCCGCTTGCAAAGGTAGGTCGTGCGTTCTGTTATCTTGACTAGTTGTGGCGCGTGTATAGAGAGAGTTACGGTTATACAGTGGGAGAATTGAATCATAGTCAAAGCGGGTGCTATCTTTACGCCCTTCGAGTAATGCTCGGACGATTGACGAACCTTGACCAATCTTTCTTAGTTCGCCCTTCGAAGTATTTGTTTTTGACATCGAGTGACCCTCGCCATCAATAAAATTTATCCGATTGAGCAATAAAGATAGTCCGCTCTTTCCCGAATGGGGCGAACCGTAAAGGCTTAAGAAAGGAAAGAAGGAAAGCTCTTTAAAAATATCATGGCTGTATGTTGTTGAAACATAGAAACCCAACGCTAACAAACCTTTGTTGCCATAAGCTCCGAAAACATTGTCAATAAGCGTGATTAAATCAGCAGAATTAAGTGTTTCATAGTTTTTGATGATGTTGTCACTAAAATTATTGAATGGTCGAATACCAGCTTTATCAAAGAACCCGTCTTTATTTACTGCTACTCTCTCGCCTTTGTTTGAGTACGCAAATTTGTCGAATACAAACCAGCGTGAACTTTCGTCAAAGCCAATAACAGATAATGCGCGTAGCTTTGGTGGATTCTGGCTATATAGATAGCTCGCTAGAAAGTTTAAATCATCACTAGAACCACTGAAAATCTGTCTGTGCTGCGCTATAGCTGATTTAAAGGAATCAATACGTGTGATTTCATTGGCATCAAGGGAAAAGCGGCTAACTCCTTCTCTGTTTGATTCTATTTGAATGTGGTGAGTCATTTTTTGGCGTTCAGTGTCCGAGTTATCAATCGTACTGTGTAGCAATTTGATAGAACAATCGGCAATCTGTTTGATAGATAAATCACCTTTTTTCTCACTCCTACGCCCTAGATAAGTGTTAAGGTTAAACTCAAATATTTTAAAGTTTGTATTCGTATGGTGCGTTAAATAAATCTCAAAATAATCATTAGCATTTGTTGCAAGTTCGAGCCTACCTTGCCAGTAAGCCTTATCAATTGCTTTTTGATTTAATGAACCATCAACTAATAAATCGTTCCAGTCTTTGCCTCTTGGTGACATAGCCACTGAATACTTAATACTAAGCTCCGTAAACAAACTAACGAGCTTATCAGTGCCTTTGCGGCCTGCTTTATCATTATCAAATGCAATAACGTATTCTTTACTTTTGTTAACTTCAAAATACTTTGCTGGAATTGAACCACTGGAATAAGTAGCAATAGCAGGGAAACCACTTTGTGCGAGTGACTCGGCATTAAATATACCTTCAGTAACAAAGACAAGAGTGCTGGAATCCACACCTGCTGTCTTCCATACCTTGCCGCTATATTCAGTCAAACGGTTTTTATCTTTTCCGTGGTAATCAATCAGCCTTTCTTGTTTAACACCATCTTGAATAAAAGCTATTGAGGGATAATTTTTACCTTCAATTGAAAAGCCTCTCCCTGCGCTAAAATTAATTTTTGTGTGATCTAAGCCGCGTGAAGAAAGATAGGCAATTTGTGGCGCGAGTGGGTTCGCTGGCGTTGATGGAAACCTAACTGCAATATCTTTAAATAAATATGGATACTGTTTTTGAGGTGATATCACAGCTCCGCACTTATTTACTCGGTTGCAACGTAAGAAACCTGTGTCGATATGAACAAAAGATTCTTTGTGATTACACTCAGGGCAGTTGATACCTGAATAAACATCTTTTGTGCGTTTGTTTATTGGGTTATCAAGTTCTAGTGCCTTGATAAAGTCCGGTATGATCAAATTGTAGTAGCTCATATAACACCTATATATTTGACGCGACACAGGTCAAGCACTACAATTAAATTTCGTAGTGGCTGATTAAGTTCTGGTCGCTTGAAATGAAAAATGAAAAAGTAAAAATTTGTCTAAGCCTTTAAGAGTTGGCGCTCTTAAAGGCTTTCTAGTTTTAATTCTTGTGTAGTTGTTGTTGGCGTTTTTTTTCTTCAAGTGTTATTGCATCAAACAAAACTTTGCTGCCTCCTTCTAATAACCCATGCTCCCCCGCCAACTGAAATATACCTACTTCTAAAACCGTTTTAATTATCTTCCCTTTTGAGCAATCAAAGCGATGTGCCAGTAAATCGAGTATTGAATTAACATCACCGGACAATCTTACTGATGTTGAAAAAACTTTTGGTTTAGCTTTCTTGATAACATCTTCAATCTGTTCACCGTTTTCTGGGAAAAATCTGGACATTGCGTTCAACGATTCTAAAAATGCGTTCTCATTCATTATTTTTTCCTTTGTAGTTATTTTTGTAGTTATATATTTAATTTATATTTGTAGTTAATTTAGTTGATTCATATTAAAAGTTATTTTTAGCCATATATCAACGATTTTGTAGTGATAACTTTTTAAAAATTGATTTCAATGACAAAATGGCTAACACAGTCTCCTCTAGTCTCAACTAAGCAACCGACATATCGAAAATAAAATTCTGAACGCCGCAGCATTTGCCACTGTCTTGATAACCTGCTAACTTAACCCTATACAGTCAACCTTAACCATCAACAATAGACAGTCAATGTTAACCCTAGGTCAAGCATCCAAAGAAGTAGGTAGAAGCAAAACGGCATTAACCAATGCAATCAAGTCGGGAAGGCTTTCAGCAACAAGATTAGCTGATGGATCGTACAGCATAGACCCATCAGAATTATTCAGAGTTTACAGTCCAGTTGATAGACAAGTTGCCTTCACACCTGTGCACACATTGACCCAACAAATTGATACTACTGGACTCCAAGAAAATGAATTATTGCGGGAGTTAGTTGAACAGGTAAAATCTGAAAGGGACGATTTGCGTAAGCGTCTGGACGATGCCGAGCTTTCTCGGCAAAGAATGGAGGGTGAACTTAACAGGTTAACTTTACTGTTAACCCATCAACCAAGCCCGCAGGCATTGGATAAAAAGAAAACAAACTCTCTTTTTGCTAAGATATTTAAACGATGAAAATACGTTAGTTTCCTCTACAATGAACGAAGCAACCTCTAAGAGTTGACCGTTTAAATATTCTTCAGTTAAACCCAAATAGATTATGATTGGTTTATAAAATACATGGACATAATAGATAACATCAATGAACTTCTAGGTGATAACTTAAAGCAAACAATTCAAAAAAACGCTAAATTAAAAATTGCAGCGTCATGTTTCTCTATTTACGCATTTGAAGCTTTAAGACGAGAATTGGAAAGCATTGAACAATTGGAGTTTATTTTTACATCAGCCACATTTGTTCCCCATGAAGTCAGTGATGACATCAAAAAAGAGCAACGTGAATTTCAAATATCAAAATTCAATCGAGAACGCGGCTTTTATGGAAGTGAGTTTGAAATCCAATTAAAAAATAAGCTCAATCAAAAAGCCATTGCAAAAGAATGTGCAGACTGGATTCGACGCAAAGCCATTTTTCGTTCAAATCGTACAAAAGCACCCATGCAACAGTTTACTTGCGTGGAAAACAAAGATAATGCCTCGGTTTATATGCCCCTTCATGGTTTTACTGCCGTCGATCTAGGCTATCAAATGGGTAATGCTGTTTCAAATATCGTCAATAAATTTGACGAACCCATGAATACTGCTGTTTTTATCAACTTATTTGATCAAATTTGGAACGATGCGGATAAACTCGATGATGTAACGAGCCGACTGTGTACGCATATTGCTTCGGTGTATCAAGAGAATTCACCTGAACGCATTTATTTTTTAATGCTCTACAACATCTTCAATGACTTTTTAGAAGACCTTACCGAAGATGTACTCCCCAATGACCGTACAGGTTACCAAGACAGTCTGATATGGAATAAATTATTCAATTTTCAAAGAGATGCAGCAACTGGCATTATCAACAAATTAGAGACGTTTAACGGCTGTATTCTTGCTGATAGCGTAGGACTTGGAAAAACATTCACGGCTTTAGCTGTCATCAAATACTACGAGCTACGCAACCGCTCGGTGCTTGTCCTATGCCCTAAAAAATTAGCGGATAATTGGCTTACCTACAATCGCAATTTAACGACAAACATCTTCGCTAAAGATAGGTTCAATTACGATGTTTTATGTCATACCGATTTACAGCGTACTTCTGGTGAATCTTTTGGCATACCGCTCAATCGCATTAACTGGGGTAATTACGATCTTATTGTCATCGATGAATCTCATAATTTCCGTAACAATGATGCTTATAAGGATAAAGAAACACGCTATCAAAAGCTGATGAATTCAGTGATTAAGCAAGGTGTTAAAACAAAAGTCTTAATGCTTTCGGCAACCCCTGTGAATAATCGTTTCAATGATCTGCGAAATCAACTCGCGTTAGCGTATGAAGGCGATTCAGGTAATTTACGCGATAAATTGCGTGTCGATAGGGATATTGAAACGATTTTTAGTCGTGCTCAAATGGCGTTTAATAGCTGGTCAAAATTACCCCCTGTAGAGCGTACCGCAGACACTATTCTGAGAACTTTGGACTTTGATTTCTTTGAGTTACTCGATAGCGTCACTATTGCTCGCTCACGCAAACATATCGAAACTTTTTATGACACCGCCGATATTGGTCAATTCCCACAGCGACTCAAACCCTTATCTTTCCATTGTCCACTTTCATTGGAAACGAATACGATTGGCTTCAATGTTATTTTTGATCAATTATCGTCGCTGAGTTTAGCGATTTATGCGCCTATTACCTACATTCAGCCAAGTAGATTGCCTAAATATGAAGCAATGTATGACACTGAAATTGCTGGAGGGAAAGGGCGTTTAAAACAAGCAGATCGAGAAAAAAGTCTACAAGCGTTGATGGTCACAAATTTACTCAAACGTCTTGAAAGTTCAGTTGAATCTTTTCGATTAACACTCCATAAGCTCAAAATCAATCACGAAAGTGTGCTTGAAAAAATTGAAAAATATCGCAATAATCGAGTGGACTTGGGTTTTAGCGATGTAGCCGGCGCTTTTGAAAATAGTGAAGATGATGACGAAGATTTCCCAACGCCAGACGATGAAAAAATTGGTAAAAAGGTTCAAATCAAATTAGATGACATGGATGTGGATTCATGGGCGCAGGAATTAAAAACAGATTTAGATGTTATCAATGCGCTACTTTTCGAAATGCAGAAAGTAACACCCGATCAAGATGCAAAGTTGCAGCATCTCAAAGCACATATTGCCCATAAACTTGAAAATCCAATTAATGAAGGCAATAAGAAAGTGCTAATTTTTACTGCCTTTGCAGATACCGCTAATTACCTTTATGAACATTTAGCGCCTAGTTTAAAGCAACATCATTTGCATACCGCAAAAGTGACGGGCAGTGATTCGCCTAAATCCACACTCAAAAAGCATTACGAATTCCAAGAAATACTTACTTTATTTTCCCCTATATCGAAAAGTAAAGCCGCCATTCTTCCCAATGAACAAGAAATCGACATTCTGATTGGGACGGATTGTATCTCTGAAGGTCAAAATCTTCAGGATTGCGATTATTTGATTAATTACGACATTCACTGGAATCCCGTTCGTATCATTCAACGTTTTGGTCGAATTGATCGTATTGGCTCAAAAAACAGCCAAATTCAGCTGGTTAATTATTGGGCGGATATATCCCTTGATGAGTACATTAATCTCAAAGAACGGGTCGAAAATCGCATGATTATTGCGGATGTGACTGCAACAGGCGATGACAATCCATTGAGCATTCAAAATCACGAAGTAGCTTATCGAAAAGAACAACTACGTCGTTTGCAAGAAGAGGTGATTGAGATGGAAGATACGAAAACAGGCGTATCCATTACGGATTTAGGTCTAAATGATTTCCGTATGGACTTACTCAATCATGCTAAAAACGATAAAGCACTTCCTAGTGTGCCAAATGGCATGCACGCAGTTGTGCCGGAAAATTTAGCTTTAGGTTTGGCCGCAGGCGTTATTTTCACGCTACGCAATTTAAATCACGATATTCGCATTAGTCAATCGAATCGTCTGCACCCGTATTATCTTGTTTATATTTCGCGTGATGGCAATATTATTAATAATCACAGTGAAGTGAAACGTCTGTTGGATTTAGCGCGTTCTGCTTGTAAAGGTCAGCAACAGCCTGTAATTGATGCTTGTGCACGTTTTAATGAAATTACCAATGATGGTCGAGATATGCGTATTTATTCAAACTTGCTAGACCAAGCCATTCGCTCCATTATTGACGTTAAAGAAGAAAAAGATATTGATAGTTTGTTTTCAGGTGGTAAAACAACGGCTTTAATCGACACAATTAGTGGCCTTGATGACTTTGAATTAATTACGTTTTTAGTGATTCAGGATTAATGTGTTTGTCTATCCAAAGCCAGCCCTATTAGGACGTATTGTACCTAAAGCGAAAATTTATCAATTTGCTTCTGCCAATGCAGCCACAAAAGAATTATTTGTTAACCAAGTTGACAGTATTGTTTGGCAATACAAACTCGCGCCTGAAACGATTCATTTGCCAGCAACAGATTTTGTTACCGAAATTCAAATTTTTGATATAACGCTAAAAGGCTCAGAATTCGATTTAAACGTATTAAAGTGCATCGATGCGGCAATACCATCAAATATCTTTTATCGCGTCTTTAAGGGTGATTATATGCAATTTATTGGTGCTTTTAAACGTTATAGTGAGATAGTTAGTGAAAATATCACTGTTGATGCCTATTTTTCATCTCATTGGTTTTCAAAAAATGCCACGTTTGAACCATTGCCGTTTTCACTCAATCTGCAAAATTTGTATGAACAGATGTTGCAGCCCCTTTTGTCTATTTCTTTTCGAGAAAATGAATCGTTACTTTGCAAAATTGAACGCTTGAACGATTTACAGAAAAAACGTTTAGAACATCAAAAAATTGAATCTCGTTTGGCTAAAGAAAAACAGTTTAATCGTAAAGTTGAATTGAACGCCCAATTACGCGTTTTAAAAAACGCGATTATGTTGCTCGAAACTTAACGATTTTTGAATGCTTTTTTTTCGCTTTTTTTGTCAAAAAAAAATTTTTTTCCTTTTCTGTATTTTTTTATTCTTGTTTTATCTTGTTTTAGGCGCCGAATTTCAATTATATATCAATGGTTTACAATGGCATTAAGCTACAAAATCGGTGTATTAAGCTACAAAATCGGTGTATTAAGCTACAAAATCGGTGTTAAAAGGGGGGTTATAAAGCTACAAAATCGGTGTATTAAGCTACAACATTTATTTATGTAGTTAAAACTACAAAATCGGTGTTAAGCTACGTTGAAAAACGATGTAGTTAAAGCTACAAATTCTTTGCTTTATGCTACTACTATATTTTTGTAGCTTAATGATATAAGCTAAGGACATATTCAATGTACGAAATAGAAAAAATGGAACATAAAAGCTTAACGATTTGTAAAGCAAATGAAGTAATTGAAGCTAGTTTTAGGTTGAGCTTGAATGAACAGCGTGTTGTTTTAGCATGTATCGGTCAAGTGAATTCAACCGACGAATTATTAGAAACCTCCGAATTTGAGTTATCCGCTATAGATTTTGCGATGTTGTACGGTGTTTCCAAAGATAGGGCTTATAGCGAATTACAAGAAGTAGCGAAAAATTTATATCATCGATCATTGACAATTCACAATCCAGACCCAGCTCGCCCTAAACTCAAAAAAAGGGAAACTCGTTGGATTAGTTCGATTGGTTATATGCCTGAAGATGGAAAAATTGTTTTACGTTTTGCTCAAGATATGTTGCCGTTTTTAGGTGCGTTAAAAGGCAGTTTCACTCGTTATAAGCTGGAACATGTTGGAAAAATGACTAGTGTTTATGCGGTCCGATTGTATGAATTATTGGCGCAATGGCAAAGTGTAGGGAAAAGAGAAATTGAACTAGACTGGTTAAAAGAACAACTTCAACTCGATTCAAGTTACGATCGCATGAACAATTTCAAAGCGCGTGTTATCGACCCAGCCATTGAAGATATTAACAAGAATTCAAATTTCAATGTGTCATGGTCACAACGTAAAACAGGTCGCCGCATTTCTCATTTGTTATTTGAGTTTGATGAGAAAAAACTCATTACCACCGAAACAAAAAAGAAAAAAAATAAA
>Ga0209358_10004170_pt1 | contig 10430 bp, 10 predicted proteins | sample LauGreFa1BDMLBSN_2_FD_187574 | JGI IMG/M metagenome (GOLD analysis project Ga0209358, IMG submission 187574) | Freshwater lake microbial communities from Lake Michigan, USA - Fa13.BD.MLB.SN (SPAdes) (version 2) | ecosystem: Environmental > Aquatic > Freshwater > Lake | place: Lake Michigan, USA...
GAACATCATTTATCCTATAATGAGTTTGTAAAGTATTGTAAGGACACAGCAAATATGTCCAAATCACAAGCAAACGAATATTGGACTAAAGTGTGGGTACTACTTAAGAAAAAGTTTGAACTTGAAAAAGACAAACTGATTTTGAAACACACACAAAAGTATTGGGACATTTATGAACAAGCACTCGTATCAAGTGATTTGACAAATGCAAGGAACGCACTAAACGACCTTGCTAAACTTCAAGGTCTCAACGAACCTGACAAAGTCCATATTACAGGGACATCAATTAAATTGAACTTTGGAGAACCTGATGCACAGTAAAGGAATAAGTTGGATAGATGATGCGAGAATACCATTTGTAGATGGAGTGGAGAAACCAAGTGCGTATCAGGCAAGAAAAGGTGGATTTCAAGATGTATTTGTTGGAGGAACAACGAATAACATTCAAGATGAAAACACCAAAGGTAGATTTCCTGCCAATATACTAGTCTGTGATGATATGTTGAATGATGGTGTTATCAGTAAGAGTTCATTATTCAACAAAACTAATACACCTATTTTTGATACTAAAAATGGTTGGAATGATAATAACATATCTGGTTCAACAGGGGGTGGATTCAACGACAAAGGTTCTAACTCAAGATACTACGATATAGATAAATGGTTTGATAAAATAATAAATTATGAATAACGAAACACAAATGTTCTGTGGTGATAGTGCGGAACAACTTAAAAACATTAAAGACAATTCAGTAGATATGTTATGTACTGACCCCCCTTATGGTTATTCCTTTATGAATAAAGGTTGGGATAAAGTATTACCAGATGTGAATATTTGGAGAGAGTGTCACAGAGTATTAAAACCTGGTGCGTTCATTACAGTTATGGCAGCCCCAAGAACAGATGTATTATGGAGAATAAGTAGGGACCTTGAAGAAGCGGGGTTTGACTTATCATTCAGTAATATAGAATGGGTTTATCATTCAGGGTTTCCTAAAGCCACAGACATCAGCAAGAGTATTGATAAGAGGTTCAACGCAGAGAGAGAAGTAGTGGGTGATAATCCAAATCATAGAACACTACAAGAAACTAATAGTATGGTTGGAGAACCTCATAGTGGAGACGGAACAATTACAATTCCCTCAACAGACATAGCAAAAAAATACGAAGGTAGTAAGGCAGGGTTCCAACCTAAACCAGCAAGGGAAATAATCATCGTTGGGATGAAACCATTTGAGGAAGGTTCTTATATTGACCATGTATTAAACTTTGAGGCATTACCTGATAATATCAAGATGACTTATCCACTTATACAAACCCCCAAACCAGCAAAGAAGGAAAAGGACTTTGGGGCAACATATAAAAACAACCACCCCACAGTCAAACCAATTAAATTGATGTCTTATCTTATCACTTTATTCACAAGACCTGATGATTGGGTATTAGACCCTTTTGGTGGAAGTGGAACAACAGGACTGGCTTGTAAGTTATTAGACAGAAACCATATCTATATTGATTTCACACAGGAGTATTATGATATAGCAGAGGAGAGATTACAAGTATCAAAACAAGAACTCAAAAAGTTATTAAAGGAAAAAATATCTAATGGGCAGCAAGAGTTATTCTAAAGGTATTACTTGGATAGATGATTGTAGAATACCGTTTGCTAATTTAGCAGACCAAAATTATGCTACAACAAATCCATTTACAACAAATAAAATGGAACATCAAAATGAGAATTGGGGAACAAAAAAAATAGGAAATGTAAGTAAAGAGACAGGTCGTTTCCCCGCTAATCTATTGGTATGTGATGATATGTTGAATGATGGTAGTATTAGTAAAGGTGGTAGAATGGTTAATATATCCAACCCTTATGACTTTTATGAAGGGACAAATAAGACATATACTATACAAAGAGGGGAACAGATAGACGACAAAGGAACAAACAGTAGATACTACGACATAGATAAATGGTTTGATAACTTACTGAATAGTTGTGGATAAAGAAATAACAGTTCAGGGATTTACCCCCACCAAAAAACAAAAAGAAATTATTGATGCTTGCATGGATAAGTCCATCAAGTTTATAATTGGTTGCTTTGGTCGTCAGGCGGGGAAATCATTTACTGCTATGAACCTACTTCTCAAGTGGGTATTAGAAGATAATGGTTCAGTTGCGATGTGGGTGTCACCAGTATATTCTCAAGCAAAAAAAGTATTTACCGAACTTACCAATTCAATCGCAGGAACAGGACTTACCAAGTCAGTAAATAAGAGTGAACTTACAATAACATTCATAAATGGTTCGGTAATCTATTTTAGGTCAGGGGAAAGGGAAGATACCCTTCGTGGTTATACTTTAGATTACCTCATTATTGATGAAGCAGCATATATCAAAGACGAAGTGTGGAATACAGTACTCCGACCAACAGTACTCGTAAATGGTAAGAAGGTTTTATTCATATCAACACCCAAAGGAAGAAATTGGTTTTATAATCTCGCAATGAGAGGAATGAGTGATGAGTACCCTTTGTATAAAACATTTCACGCAACATCATTTGATACTCCATATATTACAGAAGAAGAATTGATTGAAGCAAAACTATCTTTACCTGATACAATCTACAAACAAGAAATACTCGCAGAGTTTATAGATGATGGTGGGGAAGTATTCTCAAACCTTAAAACAACTTGTGTGATAACCAACTATCCAAGTTATGACCCATCCAAAAAGTATTATGCTGGTTTGGACTTTGGAAGACAAAATGACTATACTGTTCTTACTATTCTAAATGGTGATGGTGATATGGTGGACTTTTATAGGGAACGACAAAAGAGTTGGGACATTATCATAAGTGAAGTTGTAAACAAACTTCGTAAATGGAGACCAGTTTGTTTCGCAGAGGTCAACTCAATAGGTGATGTCTTATACGAACAAATAAAAAAACAATACCCCTCCGTACAACCATTTATCACCAATAGTGATAGTAAACAAAATATGATTGAAGATTTGATTATGGGGATGAATGAAGACAAAATAAAACTACCATCACCAGAACTCAATACAGACCTATACAAAGAGCTTTCTGTTTTTACTTATGAATACTCACCCAAGACAAGAAAGATTAAATATGGGTCTCCTAATGGGTTTCACGATGATACTGTGATATCATTAGCATTATCCTATCATTCATTCAAGAAAAAAGCAACTTATGGAAGTTATGTTGTTAGATAAAGTTGTGAATAAAAAAAACAAAAATGATATTTTTATATGATGAAGTTTAATTACAAAGGAAAGGCTTACGAGATTGAAGAACCCACAGTTGAAATGTGGTCTAAACTTATACTATTACAAGAATGGACTGATGAAAGGGAGTTCTGTGTGAGGTTATTATCTATGACTACAGGACTTACCGAAGAAGAAATTGAGAATAGTGATTATGTGGAAGTGGTCAAAATATCTAATGAAATCTCCGTTTTTCTTACTGAAAGTGGGGACAAGTTCTATCAGGAGTTCAGTTTCAACGGAAAAAACTATCGTTTTCTTGATTTACCTAATTTAACATTTGGTGAGTTTATTGATATTGACACATACCTATCCAAAGAACCACACGAAAAAAAGAAAGAGATGCCACTTATGATGGCGATGTTATATCGTGAAGTTGATGATAAAGGAAATTATAAACCTTACAACTCAAAAGAATTACAAGCGAAAGCAGAAGAGTTCAAGAAACTACCGGTAAAATATGTAAGGGGAGCAACCAATTTTTTTTTTCATTTAGACAAAACCTTACGAGGCAATTTCAAGGGCTCTTTTTGGTTAAACCTGAAATTGATGGCAAAGATGATTTGGATTCTCGTGAAGTTTATTCCTTTGATAAGTTTTGGGGTTGGTTCGCTACTCTTGTTTCGTTGGCGAACGAAGATATTACCAAGATTGAAGAAATTACTAAATATCCGTTAGTCTTTGTTTTGAACTATTTATCATACATGAAAGACATAAACGATATAAGAAGAAGAGAACAACAAAAGATTCAACAACAATTAAAAAATAGATAAAATGGCGAACTCGGTAGGATATTACAACTATAAAAAAATTATTGATTTGCTACAAACATTAGCAGATTACCACGACCAGTTACAATCATTCGGTTATGGGTCAATAGAACAACTTATTTATCAAACTGAAACGAGATTAAAACAAGATAATACTGTGAAAAATCTTGCACCCTTTTATCCTGCAATGTGGGTGATTACAGATGGAGCAAAAACAGACGGAAAGGAAACAACCTATGAGTTCACAATACTTATCATGGACATTCAAAATACCAAAAACTTTGATAATGAGTTAGATAATTTGAGTGATACATTAGACATATTGAAGGATGTAATCGCTCAATTAAAATACGCAACAGGAATGGAGTGTTATTGTAATTTGGATTTAGATTATCCTATTGATATGTCCCCATTCCACGAAGAATATGATGATTACTTAAATGGATGGTCGGGGAAAATAAGATTGAGAGTACCTGACGCAATAAACAGATGTATAGCACCATACTCTACATTCCCACCTTGTGATAATAACGAAGATGGAGTCAGTCAATAACTATAAGTTTTATTCTTTCCAACAAGTTCAAATACAACAGCCGAATTACAATGCGGCGATGAATGAACTTGCTATGATGTTCCAAGAAGCATTAAAACGAAATCTTGCGAAACCATATCCGTATGCACCAGGTTATTTTGGTCAGAAACAATCTACAGGTTTTAGAAATATGAAACAAAAAACCGGTAACCTTTATAATTCAATTCAAGTCTCATTTGACCCAACAACTAATAAGATGAAAGTGAATATGTTGGATTATTGGAAGTATGTAAACGATGGTAGACAGCCAGGTAAATATGTACCCTTGAAACCACTTATGAAGTGGATTAAAACAAAGGGGTTAAATAGAGACCCGAAAGGTAGGTTTAAGAAGTTCAATATCAAAGGAACAGCAATCGCAATATCCAAAACAATTCAAAGGTTCGGTATACAACCAACCAATTTTTATGATGATGGTTTTGATGTATTTATAAAAGCGTTTGATGACCCTAATGGGCCTGCTGCGAAACTTGGAATGGACTTACAACAATTCCTTATCAAAATAATTCAAGAACCAATAGATTAAAATGAGCGTAATAATAAACATAGACCAATCACCACTTACTATTACTCCCAGTAATGGTGAACATATCTATACTCTATCATCAACGGGATATACTTTAACAAACTTCAAGTTTGTAATAGACATATATTTTAGACCATCAACATTAAACTTTTCAGCAAATCCTGAACCAGCCGCAAGATTAAAAGTTCGTCCTAATTCTTATGGTAAAGCGATTGTTGAACTTACAGAAATTGTTAGAACATTCTTAAACGCAAACCCAAGATTTTCGGGTACAACTTACCCTTACTTGAACTATGTCGCACAAGAAAACTCTGTGATGACTATGAGTGATGCCACAAACACAAGAACATTAAACGCATTCAATACCTTTAACGGAAACAACTATTCTCAAACTTTACCGGTACTATGGCACGCAGAACAATACCAAGTAAAAGTTGGTTGTGAATATGAAGATACAACCGCAAAGACTATTGTTCTTGATATGGATTTGACTGCTTCATTTCAACCAGCAGCAGTAAACATATTTCCTGGTGTTGATAACAAACTTATTCCATCACCTTATTTATCAGGAGCAACACTTGGTTCAGGGTATACACAATCCCCTAATTTCTATCAAGTAGATAATCAGTCGTGGTATTATTATGACTTATTTAGACACATCTATCAACAAGGGGACGATACAACTTGTGGGCCTCGTGAGTTCTTAAATGCTGCTGGTAGGGAATATAAAACCATATCACAAGATGGTTATGTTTCACAAAGGGTAAGAAGAAGACAACATCATCCAGATTGTCCTATCATCGTTTCTTTCCTTGATGGTCAAAATGATTATTTCACTAATAATACTTCAAGAGTTGTAATCAGGGGTGCTGATTTTCAAGATGATAATTACACCTATTCTGCGTATACATCAAATGTCTCAACAGGATTCACCAATCAATATGAGATGTGGAAAAATTGTGTATTTTATATGCCGTGGAACATTACCCAATCAGGAACAAATGTAATTCCACAAGAATCAGGAAAAGTTTGTTTTTATCTTACATCAGGTAGTGATATGAACTTTTCAGCAAGGACAAGTGAAATCCTTGAGTTCTATATGACTGACCCTGATTGTATCAATCAACCTATACATTTGTTATTCTTAAATGGAAGGGGTATGTGGGACACTTATACATTCGGTAAGAAATCCACAAAGACATTTAACATCAACAGAAAGACTTATAGACAAGAAAGTTCATTAGATAAATCTTGGTATAGTCGTGGTGCTTACCAAAGGGGTACAACTGTTTATGATACTGACGCTGATTACAAAATTGAATGTATGTCTAATTTTATGACTGATGAAGATGTTGTGATTGTTGAAGAAATCTTTAACTCAACGGAAGTGTATATGATAGAAGGGACAACAGCAATCGTTGACCCATGTGCTCAACCTGATATAGAAGATTGCCAGTCCTGTCTCGGTGAAATTAGACAATACCAATATCTTATACCTGTCGTTGTGGAAAACAAAGACCTTAAAAAGTTCCAAAAACAATATCAAAAGATTTTCCAATACACCTTTACACTAAACTACGCAGATGTAAAAAGATACAGAACTCAAGGATAATATGGGACTACAGATTAGAACTTATGTTGAAGGCAAACAGGAGTTTATTGAACTCTATGGTAATGAAAATATTGATATGGAAGTGTCCTTCGCAGAAATACAGGACATTACAAAAAAGAATAGTGCATTTACAAAAGAGTTTAAGGTTCCTGGTTCAAAAAATAACAACTATATCTTCAATTACTTTTTTGATATAAACCAAGTCTTCACAGATTGGAACCCAAAGAAAAAGTTTGAAGCAGATTTGATTTACGATGGATACGAACTCTATAACGGGTATGTAAGACTCAATAGTGTTTCCATCAACAAACTTGAAAAAATCTATTCTATAACCTTCTATTCCGCTGTGGGAGACCTCGTAGCGAATATAGGTGATAAAGCACTTTGTGAAGTTGACACATCATCACTCAATCACTCTTTATATGATTATGATGTAGTTGAATGGTTTTTCTTTGACCCATCTTTACATAAACCATCTTCATATAATAGTTTCAATCCTGTAAATCCTGCATCAGTAAATCCTGTAAGTGAAGGTGATGTAAACTATATGTTGGGTCAAAGGGGATATGATTATACTGGTTCAACTTTCAGAGATATAAGAGACATAAATACAGCCCAAACTCCATTACTTGATTTTTCAGGTAAGACAGGATTTTTTGATTTTTCAGGTTCCCCGCTCATATCATCTTATCTTATACCTAATTTAAGGACAAGAAAATTATATGAACTTATAGTCAATCAAGCGGGATACTTTATTGAGAGCAACTTCTTCCAAACAGACTACTTTGGTAGATATTATATTCCCCTTTCTTTCAACACCGAACAACCATACATCGCTCAAGCAGCACCCTATAAGTATGAATGGATAAATAAGTCCGGTGAGACAAACTCTTATTTGAGAGAAGTAAGGAACTCATCAACACTTGTTAGAAGTTTTGTAAATTGGTTTAAGACTCGTGATATTGTTCAGGAAAACTTTGAATTTAATCCTATGGAATATTCCAATTATTCCGCTACCACTCTATCTCAAACAGAAATAGAAGATTATATGTTTGCTCTTCCACAGAGCAACGGGGCACCTTTTTCTTTTGAAGCAACCATCACAGTACAGAACACCGCACCTTATGGTGTGTTCCCTTATGTTTATACAGGTGGAAAGTTTCAATTATGGAAGTATAAACAAAATACAAGTCCATTACTTGCGGAACTTGTAAAGAGTGTGGATTATTTGGTTCTTACACAATTTTCAGGACAGACCAACACCTATTATATGACGGGGACAACAATTTCCGAAGGTGATATTTATGGAACTGATATTTATTTTCTTTCTTATACAAAACAATCTCCCCCAACCTTTACTGTAAGTGGAGCAACTTTCAGGATAACATCAAGTCCTGTAGTCTTACCTTATACGATTGAGTTAAATAAAGAAATGTCTTGTGACCAGAAACAAATTGATTTTATACAAAATGTAAACAAGACATTTAACCTTGTCGTTGTTGAACATCCTTATAAGACAAAGACTTTGATAATTGAACCTATGATTGATTACATAGGTAAAGGACAAACTTTGGATTGGACGAGTAAAGTTGATTATGATTCAACACAGAATCTATATCCAACTACAAATCTTATAAATGGTACAATCTTCACAGCAAACAAAATTGATAAAGATTATATCAATACAGAATATCAAAAAAGAACTAACAAGATATTTGGTCAAAATCAATTTGACCTCAACATAGATTATAAAAATCAAACTACCAATCTTGTTCAAACATTAGGTCAAAATACGGATTACTATTTGAACGCAACTGGTGATACAAACATTGCTTTACCATGTTATTTTATCACAAAAGAAAATAATAATAATGGTATATCTACATTTGAATATAGACCATTCCGTTCAATACCGAGACAGACATTTATGTCCGTATCAATACCAACAGGTAATACGAAATCTAATCCATTTTTCTACAGATACAGGGGTACAAATAATCCATTTACAGTATTGGGTCTTAAAAGTATGGGGACATTTCCCAACTATAATAGAAACACAACCTATCCTTACGCAATAGATAATTTTTCTCATTATACAATTTATGATAGTTCAAATACTTTTACTGAAGATGAATTAGTTTACCCAACATTAGAAAATCAATACGACAGATATTATAAAGAATATATTGATGACTTGACTGATGATGAAAACAAAGTTTATCAAGTAAGTATGTATCTTACGCCTTGGGAAGCAGCTGGTCTTTATTTTAACGAAACAATAGTAATCAAAAACGCGAAGTTTAGGGTAAATAAAATTACAGGTTTATCATTATTAGAGCCTGGTATGTGTAATGTTGAACTTGTAAAACTTACAAGAGATTACACACCAACACCGGTATTATTTTTTGATTTAATCGCTTGTGATGACCCTTGTGATGTTATCCACACTCACACGGATATCCAATATCCTATTTGGGCTTTTGAAGGTCAATATGTAGATATAGTTTATGGTTTTTCAACAATACCTCCTTATGACCAATTAGTAAAAAAATATAAAGTCATAAGAACATCTTATAATGAAAGTTATACCTATGAATCTCCTTATTTTTATATTTATACAACTGCGACATTTGATTACTACATAGATTTTGACTACGCAACTTACAATAGTTGTAGTGCTACAACACCGAACTTTAAGTTGAATATAACAAATGAAATAACAGGTGGAACATGGACGGGTGATTGTGTTTCTATGACGATAACAAATAGTTCACCAGCACAAAAAACTTTTACATTTAAGTATTGTGATGGAACTGATGGTAGTTGGACACTTGACCCATTATCATCAATAACTCTTTGTGGACTATACCATACATTCCAAGATACAGGATTCACTTATTGTTTGAGTGCGTATAGTGAATGTATTTCGTGGACACCTTTACCGACACCCACACCTACCAATACACCAGGTCTTTCACCTTCACCGACTTTGACTCCGACTAAAACACCAGGATTATCACCAAGTCCTACTGGTACTCCCACACCTACCCCTTCTGTAAATAATTGTAGAGAAAATACTCAACTATTTATTACAGATACAGGTTGGTTGAAATACACGAAATGTGATGGAACAATTACTTATGTATTTAGAAGTACATTAGGAAATTATACTATTACGGATTGTATCTTCCAAGGCTCAGTTCTTCCTGGTATTCCATACGCAGATTTAGCAGTTTTCACAATAACATCAACAGGTACACCTTGTTAAAAAAAGATATTTATTTGTAATGGCAATTAGTTTCACTCCCACACCCACTCCAAGTATAACACCGACGATAAGTATGACTCCGTCAATTTCACCGACGAATACTGCGACTTCTACGGTTTGTCCTGGTTTGACACCGACTGCCACTTCAACTCCTCCACAACCAACTTCAACTTTGACAAGTACACCAACGATGACCCCGAGTCCTACAATTACTTCCACACCTACCGAAACATCAATCACACCGACACCGACTTCTTCAAACACACCTACCCCAAGTATAACTCCATCATCAGAATTACCATGTTCTTCAACATCTTATTTGTTGTATAATTCAACAGAGGTTCCTATCACTTGGACTGGTGAAGATTGTTTGGGT
>Ga0209358_10004171_pt1 | contig 10426 bp, 8 predicted proteins | sample LauGreFa1BDMLBSN_2_FD_187574 | JGI IMG/M metagenome (GOLD analysis project Ga0209358, IMG submission 187574) | Freshwater lake microbial communities from Lake Michigan, USA - Fa13.BD.MLB.SN (SPAdes) (version 2) | ecosystem: Environmental > Aquatic > Freshwater > Lake | place: Lake Michigan, USA...
ATTATTCTTTTTCGATTTGTGTATCCACCATATTTATCTGTTTGTAAAATTTTTTCATAAAATTTATAACCCAATTCTTCATATTTTTTTTTAATATCATCTATAATATTATATTTATATTTATCAATAGTTTTTAATAATTCTTCCATCTTTTTTTTATTTGCATTTATAATTATATTTAAATCATTATATTTTTCTCCATTTTTTCTTTTACTTGATTTAATACCATTTAATATTTTATTTGCATCACTTAATTTTGTATAATCTTCAAATATTTTTTTCGTCTCTTCACAATTTATATATAATATCATATTTTTAATAGCAGTTACATTCTCTATTATACTTACTTTAGGTTTTAATATATTTACAAGTCTTAATTGATGTTTATATAAATAATTTCTTGGATCAAATGGATTTCTTACTCCTGCTAAAGAAAATCCTTTACAAACAATACCACCAAATAATACATCAACATTATTATTTCCAATTTTTGTTTTTATTAATTCTTCTGTTATATCTTCAATTGGACATAATAAATATTCTTCATTATTTATAACTTTATTTTTAAGTAATGTATTTATACTATCTTTATCTATATCATTAACTAATAATGATTTAAACCCTGCTTTTTGAAAACCTAAATGAGAACCACCAGCACCAACAAATGTTTCAATAATAGTTAAATCTTTATCCATTTTAATTTAATAATTTAAATATTTCATTCATTTTTTATATGATGTATTTTAACTTAATTATTTTTTAAAATAATAATAATTAAAAATAAAAAATCATATTTACTTTTTTTTATTGAAACAAAAACAATTTGTTTTAATAACTTTATTTATTTTTACTGCACCAGAAGAACAAATAATGATATTCTCAATAACATCTGAAATCATACCATTTGCATTTAGATTAACGAGATTATTAATAACTGCCAGATTATTATTTTTGATAAAAATATTATTGTCATTTGTCAAAAATTCATTAACAATATCAATAACTTTTCCTTTTTTTTCGCCCCCTTTTAGATTTAAATCGTGTTCAACTTCTTCCATAATTAAAGTAATCAACTCCATTACATTCATATCAATCTTATTTGCGATTTTTAATTCTAAATTTTCCATCGATTTATTCGCAATTTTAACTTCTATATTTTCCATAATATAATTATTTTTGTTTATTTTTTAAGTGTTCATCAATCAAATATCTTATAGCCAATGGAACATCTAAAATTCTCATATAAATTGATTTCTCACCAATTGGCATAATTGTGCTATCAACAATAACATTATAAATTATATTATTTGCACTTGTATATTTATATAAAATTAATAATGGACGATTTAAGAAATTTGCAGTCGGTGCATTATAAAAAGTTGATGATAATAAAAGATCTTCGATATCTCCTCTTATAATTGGTTCTTCTTTATCATTTGCTCCATATTTGCTGCGGTGGATAGTAATTATATTAATATTCAAAATCTTGGACATAGCAATAATATAATAATCATTTGGAAAAAATGGTTCATTCATTGAACTAATAATTGATTTTAATAAATCTTTGTTTTCTTGAATAGTATTATTAAAATAATATTTATCCCAAAAAATATTATAATTTGTAAATTTCTTTCCAATAATTTTAGTCATAAGATTATTAAAATAAGGATCATCAAATAATTCTTTTAATAAAGGTTTTACGAGATCATTATTTTTTGCACTGAAAATAGTTTGAATATTATTCAAAGCAGCCAATTCTAAATCAGCATATGAAGTTTTTATATTTAATAATTTTGCAAACCATAGATATAAATCTTTTAATGAATTTCTGGTATAAGTAGGTGTTTTTATATAAAGCATATTACTCCATTTTGATTTCTTATGCATAATCCATTTACTATTTAATTTTTCTAAAGTTCCTGCAAATAGACTTGGCAATGGTTCTTCTTCAATTTTTTCTTGATTATTATAAACATAATCTTTAACATCAGGAACATTAAAAATAGTATTTGGGGTGGATGGATGATATATTAATAATTTAGATGGGATTTCAGATTGAATAGCAACTTGAGAAAATAGAAATTGTGATTTTGTCTCTTTTATGATAGGATTTAAGAAATCATATTTATAATAGATAATAAAATCATTCAAAAATTTTTTGATATGTCTTTTTGAAATAAATGGTATTTCTTCAAGAATTATTCTTAATTTTGATTTTTCTGGATTTGTTTCCAAATTCAACTCCTTAAATAAACTTTTTATTCTTGTTTCATTATTCATAGAAAGAAGAGAATTAAATTTATCATTTGAAAGATTTAATATTCTTAAATAGATCATCAATTGTAATTGATACCATTTCTTATTTTTATTATGATTAATTAATTGATATTTATATAAATCGTCAATAATTTGAGAATGGATAATATCATTTGTCAAAGGTAGTTTTTTTACAATTAGATTATAATAATATTCAGTAGCTGTAGTATTTGTCAAATCTCCGAATTCAAAATTTAAATTTAATGATTTGCATTTATCAGTAAATAATTTATAATCATTTATCATAAGATTAATATTTGTGGAATTTCCAATAATATCATCATAAAATAATATTTCTTTTATTTCTAAATCAATAATTATGCGATTTAAAAAACTAATGCTTATTTTATCGCAAATAATAAAAAAGCCTTCTTCTGTAATAAAATGGGTTATTGATAAATCATTATTAATAACAACTGATGAAATTATGAATTTATCTTTAATTCTTAGGTTGCTTGTTTTTATCCAAGTATATAAAGAATAGATATTATTAAAAATAGAATAATTTTCATTATAAGAATTCTTTAATAAATTGCATTCTTTGAATAATTTTTTGATATGTTTATATTCATTCAATTTTATTAATTTTTCGCCATCGCTTCCTTTTAATTTTAATTCAACTGGTTCATAATAATGTTTTTCTTTCATTAACATCAAAACCTCATTATTCAATTCCATCGAAGCAATTAAATCTTCAAAACTTGTATAATATGGACATAATAATGATGTTGTTTCTCCTTGTTTCTCCCAAATTACCAAAAGAACATTATAAACAATGCTAATAAGAGAATATAAGAAATATGGAGATTTTCCAGTTGGGAAATCGTTGGATCTCAAATATTCAATAAACTTCTTATAACTATTGAAAATACTTAATAATCTCGATAATTTATAATTGGCTTTATTTATATTACTTATCTTTGAATTTAGATTAAATTTAACGAGATGTTCTTTTAATTCAATAATCATATCTTTATTATTTTCAGGTATTATTGGTAATCTGTCAATAAAAGCTTTGCAAACATTTCCATTTTCTAAGCTTAAAAAAGTTATCAAATCTAATTTCTTAATGACATCATTAATAAAATTATCTTTTGATGCAAAATTTAATCCGTGTGCAATTGCATTTATAATGCTATCAGCTTGAGCATTTTTAATCTTCTTAACTGTTTTATGAATTATACCTTTTCTGACTAGACATTTATCTGTCTTATTTAACATCTTTGAACATAAAGCAAATTTAACATTTGGAAATAGGAGTTCGTGAAGTGATTGAGGAATTGCTCCATATCTTCCAACTTCAATTGGTGATGTATTAACAAGATAATTTTCATCTTTATTTATAGCAATTTCAGGAGCCTTATTATCATTATAATATTTGCATTTATTCAATTCTTCTTGTTTAGGTGGTTTCTTAAAACAACAAGGAACACATATATTATTTTCATCAGGTTTAATCAATTTGACATATCTTTCTTTTTTGGGATCATTATCAAAAAACATTTCCATAGGTTCCTCATTATCAATTGGACATTTTGCAGTTGGGTCATTTGGATTTAAAGGTATCTTAGATTGAGGACACCAGCGACGAGGACAAGCATAAACATTTTTAATATTAGGAGAACTGCCATAAGTAATATCATTATCAAAATGATAATTTCCATTTTTTTCTAAAATCTTTTTATATTCTTCAGTAAATACGATTGGTTGATTAACAGCCTGACATTTAGTTCTAGCATAATTATTTTGAAATAGATCTTTATCAGCTTTTTGAAGAAGATTAATAAAATAGCTGTGTTTATCTTTTCCTAATGCTCCTCCGCTTCTTGAAGAAGATGATGAAGAAGAGAATGATAATTTTCCAAGATTGCTATCATCAGACAAAGATGATGATGACGATGATGATTGAGATTTAACAGCTATTATTTGTTTTTTAGGAGGAGCTTTATTTTTTTGAACAGACGATGATATTATTTTTGATAGCCAATAAATCATATTTTCAAGTTCTTCTTTTCCTGGAATATTTATGATATTAACAGCAAAACCATTTTTATAAGGTTCAATAATAACAATTGTATTAATTTTATTAATTGAATGATCTTGTTTAATATTTTGTATTTCCATTTCATAAATTAGTTCTTGTTCTTCTTTTAATAATTGTTTTGCTTCTTGAATAGTTAAATTATTTAAAATAACAAGTTGATTAATAATATCATCTTCATCTAATCCTAAATATAAGCAATTTTTGACATAAAGATGGGCATCAAATCCTTGTTTATTATAATTGGATGCTCTTTTATAAATAAGATTAATAGTCTCTTTATTTGATTTCAAGATTTCGAAGATATCAATATATTCACTTATTTTTTTCTTTAGATGTTGAATTCCAACATTTTCAACTTCAAAAATAATTGTAGCTTTTATGCTCAATTCATTTAATAATAATTTATGATTTAAATAACTTACGCAATAATCGACAATCTCTTTCATATTATTATTGATATCAATCCAATTAATATTTTTTCTTAAATTAATCGTATAATTCAATGAAATTGACATATCTTGATTGATAGTCAATTTTGCATAAGTTCCAGTCGTTAAAATAGAATAACAATTAATACAATTTATCGATGATATTTTCCTTATATCAGTCCAATTGATAAATATTTCACGAGTAAGTTTATTATATTTATGTAATTTATAAATAATTTTATAAGTATCATTAATCCATTGAATAAATTGGATTGTATTATTTGTATTTAGTTTTTCAAAAAGTTCAACTAATTCATAAAATTTTGTTAATTTTGAACTCAATTCATATTTTTGGATATTTATAGTGGTATCTATAATTGGTTTTGTATCAATTTTTTCAAGTTCTTTTAATGTATCTTCTTTTAATATTAATTGAGATAATAAAGGATAAGTTTTATCAGTAAAATAATATGGATTATTTTTAAATTCTGGGAAATCTTTTTCAAAAATAATATTTATGCTATTATATGGAAAAAGACCAATATTATAATTATAAATGACAGGGTCATTTAATTGTTTGCTCTTTAAATCAGTTGCTTCAAGAGGATTTGGGGAATAGCCATTCCATTTTATTTCATTAAAATTGAATAATAATGATATATTACCTTTCCACGCATAAAATCTATTTGTATTTTCAATAGATTTAGCTAATTTGACAATTGCATTTTCCAAATTATCATCTTTATAAATAAACCTTTCATATCTTGTAAATTTATCATAAGTTGTCCAATTATTTATTATAATTTTTGTATATAAATTCATTATCTATTTATAAGTTTTAATATTTTTTTTCATTTGATAAAATAGAATTGTTTAAAAAAATGTCTAAAAGTGATGATACCGATTATAAAAAATTAAGAGATGAAATGGATAAAATAAATGCAAAATTATGGGAAAAAGAAAAAGCAGAAAAAGAAGCAGCTGATAAAGCAGAAAAAGAAAAAGAAGAATCAGAAAAATCTAAAAATAAAATAGATGTCAATAGAATTCAAAAGATTATAAAATGGGTTATTATAGGAATAATAATATTAATTGTAGTTATAATTGTAATAGTTTTGATATATAATTTAGTTTCAAAAGGAAATAATGTAATAAGACCTTATAGACCAAATGAAATTAATCAAAATAATAATCTTTATAATATGAAAGAATTTGTACCACCTCGTCCTAAAGAAGTTATAATTGAAAAAATAATAGAGAAACCTGTTTATATTGAAAGACCTGTTCAACGAGAAGTTCCGAGACAATTATATTCAGATATTCCAGTAATTCAAAAAAATGTTCAAGATCGTCAATTTGTTCCAGAAAGAGCAGAATTTATTAAACGACCAGTTCCACCTCCTCCTGTTAAACAATATTCTCCTGAAAATCGTCAATCTATTAAAAATTATTCAAATAGTTCATCAACTTCATTAAATGATATATTTTCAAGTTCAGTAAATAACCAAAACTATAAAAAAACAATGGGAGGAAGAAGAAATACTAAGAAATAGTAATTTTATGAATTGAATTATAAAAAGGAAATAAATATTTAAATGATAAATATAAAGAAATTACCATTCCAATTAAAACAAATGATAAATATTTAATTGAATAATATCCAATTATAAATAAAACTAATAAAACAATTAAATAATACATTTATTTTTATATAACAATTAATTTATTGTGCCCTACTCGTAAATCAGTATTAATAACTATGGGAATGCCAAGTTTTTGAATGTTCTTGCAGAATGCAACATCCTCTGAACATAGATCTCTTAAAATCTTTCCATCATCAGTTATTATCTCTTGAATATCTGCATTAAAATAAGGATAAGACATTTTGCGAAGTACATCTCGTGTCATTGCAAAGAAGCCAAGACCAGTATAATTAACAGGCATATATTTTAAAGAGGTTTCGGTCTTCCATTGAGTTACTTCTTCAGGAGTTAAGAATTTAAATGTGCCATTCTTTGAGAAATATTCAGTATCCCAATCCTTAACAATAGCATATGAAGTTAGATTGCTCATACGATACATTCCGGCAACAACTGGATGAACTTCTGTTGATTCAATAAGGTCAATAACTTGTTGAGGAGTAAAAATTACATCACTATCAATAGTAATCCAAACATCAAAATCAAGATTATCAAATGGCTTTTGACCAATTCCACGCATTACATCAAGACCTAAAGTCTGCATTCGTGCAAATGTAACAAAAGAACTAACACCTGTGCTAACGATAATATCATATTTTTTTGATTCCCATAGAGCATTTATAGTTGCAGTCCAAGATAAGAGGAATTTGGATGAGAAATTATCACCAGGAAGACCAAATATAATTTTCTTCTTTACTTCAGGTGGTTCTGCAATTGTTTGCACTTCATTTGCATTATTAACCGAATATTTCTGATTATCACTAGTATTCTCCATATTATTATATTTAAAAGTCTAAATTTATTCCTTATATATTTTATAGTAGAAATAGATTGTTATTCTTTTTTTAATTTTATAATATAAATAAATGATTATAAATAATTATTATGATATTGAATTAAATGATTTAAATAAATTGGGGATTGTCTCAGCAAAAATAAATGTAAAATTAAAACCTCATCAGCTAACGGCATTAAATAAAGCAATAGAAATGGAAAAATATGGAATTATTAAATATGATTTAAAGCATTATAATAATATCATAGAATTATCAACAAATATAGGTATATTTGGTGATATTGTTGGATATGGTAAAACATTAATAGCATTAGCATTAATAGCTTCAAATAATGATATTCATATAAATCAAAATTTAATTGAAACTTATTATAATAATAAGAATTATAATTATGTTGCTATATCTACAATTAATAATCTTATTCCCAAAAATGTTATAAAATCAACTTTAGTTATTGTTCCACGAGGTCCAGTATATATTCAATGGTATGAGATGATAAAAAAAAATACTTCATTAAAAATATTGGCAATAGATAATTACACATTTATAAAAACCTATTTGCCAAAATATGATGGAAATAATGAAGATGAGATAATTAATTTTTTTAATAATTATGATTTAATTTTAATTAAAAATACAACATTAAAATTATTGTTTGATAATTATAATTGTATTATAAATAAATGGCTTAGGGTTATTATTGATGAAGCACACGACATTATAAATAAACTTAAAATTCATATTAATTATCATTATTTATGGATGATATCAGCTACATATGATAAATTATTTGATAAAATCCGCCAATCTTCAAATAACTCTCTCATAATCGGAAAAGAGATGTTTAATAATAGTGATTATAATAATCTCTTCTTAGTCAAAAATAATAATGTTTTTATTAAAAAAAGCTTTACATTGCCAGAACCAGTTGAAAAATATTATTTATGCAAATTGCCTAATAATATTAGTGTAATTAAGAATTTTATATCAGATAATATTTTGGATAAGATTAATGCAAATGATATAACTGGAGCTATTAAAGAATTGGGAGGGAAACATGAAACTGAAAAAGATATAATTGAATTGGTATCAAGAGAAATGAAGAGAGAACTTCATAATAAAGAAAAAGAAAAGGAATATATAAGCAATTTGGATATATCAAATGAAGATAAAACGACTAAATTAAAGAAGATTTCAAATGATATTCAAAATTGCGAAGAAAAAATCAAAGATTTAACAAATAGAATAACATCAAAAACTTGCTCAATTTGTATGGAATTGATTACAAATCCTATATTAATTGAATGCACTCATATATTTTGTGGCGGTTGTTTATTGAAATGGCTAAAAACAAATAAGAATTGTCCTAATTGCAGAGCTAATATTAATAGTTTAGATAAATTAACAGCTATAGTAGAGGAAAATAATATAAATGAAAATAATGAACAGATATTAAGTAAAGAGGAAACATTATTAAAGATATTAAACTCAAAGCCAAATGGAAAATTTCTTATTTTCAGTAAAAATGAGAATACATTTGATAATATAAAATTGATATTAAATAATTATAAATATGATATGTTAAAAGGGAATACATCACATATGATGAATATTTTAAATAAATTTAAAAACGGAGAATTGAATATAATCTTTTTAAATACTCAATATGCAGGAAGTGGCATAGATATTAGCGATGCAACAGATATAATAATCTTTCATAAAATGGGAATAGATAAAGAACAAGCAATTGGAAGGGCACAGAGAGTTGGACGGACAAATGAATTATTTATACATAATTTATGCTACGACCATGAATTATAAATTATTTTTATATTTATTATCAATAGAATAATAATGAGTTGTTGCACTGGAAATTCACCTACTAAACAATGCCCTTTGAGAATGTCAGATGGTCGAGCCTTTACTGATTATTCCCCTCGATGTGCTTTCAATAGCTATTTAATTAATAAATTGGCTGAAAAGAATATGATAAAATCAAGTTATGAAATGAGATTATATTTACAAAATAATTATGATAAATTTGTGGAAGAAGAAAGAGCCAAAGCTGTTTCAAATATTACTCCTTGTGGAGAATGTGGAGTTGGAGATTTAATAAATGATAGAAATAAGGAACTTGGAAATAAATATTTAATTAATTGCGATGGTGTAAGTTGTTATAAGACATTAGCTAATCCAGAAGGGCTAGGAACAACTAAATTATTTTAAAACATAATAATAGATTTATAAATAATGGAACCAACAAATAATGAATATGTTTCTTGCACTATCACAGAAATTGAAAATAATAAAATTAATGTAAAAGGATTTATAAAAAACCCTGGAAATTATAAAAAGATGATTATAATGGCACCTAATCCAATTGATACAATAACTTCATTTTCAGGCAAAGGATTGCCATTTCCTTGTGAAACAATAGCATTTGAAAATACCCCTAATTTCGAAGTTATATCATCAGATGGTAAATTTAATGTTATATTTTTATATCCAAATAGTTATTATAGCCCTGATGGATATATTAAAATTAAATCTCCAATAATATTTAGTTTGGACAATAAAAAAATAATAATTGAATTGAATGATAAATGCCCTTTAAAAACTCTTCGTGATCGCAAAAGAGGTGATCCCAATTTTTACGGAACAAGAGAATTTATTTTACCTATAGGAACTGCTAATGAAGTTATGAATTATTATTCATATGCTAAATTAAATTATAATATTGCTTAAATTTATTTCTTTTCTAGAAGTTTAACGGCAATCTTATTAAGTTTGCGAAGTTCGTGAGAGATTGAACCAAGATGAGTTGAAATATTTTCACCTTCCTTATCAATAAAGAAATTTTTAAGCATCTCAAATTGAATTATAGTCGCATCAAACTCATCATTATCATTTTCGTCATCTTCATCTTCATCTTCTTCATCATCATCGTCTTCATTATCTTCATCATTATCTTCATCATTATCTTTAGCATCTTCCTTTGCGTCTTCTTCTTCGTCTTCGTCTTCTTCTTCGTCTTCTTCTTCCTCATCTTCATTGTCGTCTTCTTTTTCTTTGACATCAATTTCCTTAGTTGTTTCGCAATCTGAACATACGCTATTATTATCATCTTCTTTTTTCAGCATT
>Ga0209358_10004173_pt1 | contig 10423 bp, 9 predicted proteins | sample LauGreFa1BDMLBSN_2_FD_187574 | JGI IMG/M metagenome (GOLD analysis project Ga0209358, IMG submission 187574) | Freshwater lake microbial communities from Lake Michigan, USA - Fa13.BD.MLB.SN (SPAdes) (version 2) | ecosystem: Environmental > Aquatic > Freshwater > Lake | place: Lake Michigan, USA...
GCAGGTGTCTAAATCGATGCTCCGACATGATTTTCATGCAATCGGCAATGGAGGCCGTGCGATTAATCGTAATGACATTACGCGTCATGATGTCGCCAATCGTCAAACTCTTGATGTCAAGTCCCTTGGCAACCACCTTATGAGCATAGTCGCGGTCAGAAACGATACCGACCATGGCACCGTCTTCATAAACCAAAAGGCAATGGATATTTTTAGAGATCATAAGTGCCATTGCTGATTCAACCGAATCGCTCGGCGAGGCAGAAATTAATCCCTTTGGTTTTTTATCGAGAATGTCCGAAACAGTAATATTCATAGCTTGATTCTCTTTAACGTGAGATTATGATTCTAGGTTATGCAGAAGCCAATTGATTAAACAGCTTAAATTAGCTCGATTTGGCAGATTAAGCCGAAAAATACATTCTCAACCGACTCAGTCCGATCTGCACTTTAGCAAACGAGAGATCATCATTATTTTCACGACAAATACTTTTCGATTAACGTAAAAAATCGAGACATTCCATATGGCACGACTGACCATCGATTCAATTCAAAAGAAAATCCAAAAACTTCAACAGCAAGCGGCAAAACTCGAGCAGGAACGAGAGCAACGTAAAGCGAAAGCTGTACAGCGTGTATTTTCGCTTATGAAGGAGCTAGGTCTTGGCCTTGAGGACTTGAACCAAGGGTTAAACCTTGTACGTCGCCGCGGGAGACCTCCAAAGGGCTCGGAAAGTATGAGAAGCAGCGAAAAAACAACAAGCGCGCGTATTGTTCCTCCGAAGTATCAACATCCATCATCGGGCAATACCTGGACTGGACGAGGCAAGGTTCCGAGATGGCTCGCGGCTGAAATTGCATCGGGGAAATCCAAAGAAGATTTCCTAATTCCTACCCACTAATTTTTAGCACTTTTGGAGCGGGCAACGGGAATCGAACCCGTATCTGAGGCTTGGGAAGCCGCCGTTCTACCACTGAACTATGCCCGCAGTTGGACGCCCATCCAGAACACGAACGAGCCCATCAAAGACATAAAGATCGTAACATAGGTAAAAAGCGCTTTTGCCCGATCTGCGTTGAAGGACTGGCTCTCAATGTTTTAACACCACTTACCGCTTCAAGCTCATACGACGCAAGCCTGCTAAATGCCCTTGTGCAAATTGATGGCAATGATGGTTCGCTTGCCTTCCGTTTTTGGCACTAAATGATTCAGATTACCGGGAAACATCACAATAGAGCCAGGTGTTGGGTCATAGCGGGTTTGGTTATCGAAAACGATAGGAGCACAACCCGGCTGAGCCTCAAGGTAGACAACACAAGACAAGTCTGCGGGGTAATGAGAGTGATTTTGTGTGAAGTCGGCCTGTTCATAAATCGCCGCCCAGCAATCCCAGATCTTGAATTGAAGATCTTCAGGCTTAGCTTTCCAATAGAGCATCGAAGCCTCACCAGCGAGCTGAATGACTAGCTGACAAAGGGGGCCGAGCTTGGCGTTTAGAAGGTGGCTTTTCCAGGGACTCATGTAGGTCGCCTTAACATTCGAAACTGGCGACTGGGGATGGCTTTGGCGCAATTCTTGGATTGCCTGCCACGCAAGGCGGATCTGTGGAGCTTGTAGACTGATCTCCCAACGGAAAACGGGAAGTGTCGCCGGCGCTCGAAACTGCATCATGCTTAGCCCTGAGGGCATATCAGCCAACACATGAGAGCTGGGTTTATCAGCGGTGACCATCTCATTCTCCATTTCAGTACCATGGTTATTACACCCATTGTAAACCGAACGACGAATTGAACCTCACATGTTAAATCCTCTTAGCAAAGCAGTTGTATTTGACCTTGGCGGTGTGGTCATCGACTGGCGACCAGAGATCCACGCGAATCACTTGCTCCCAGGTCTCTCGGCTCAGGCGGCGATAAGCCTGGTTTTTCAAGACTTTAGCGAGCAATCGGACTGGGTGCTCTTCGACCGTGGGAATTTAAACGCCAAACAATGTGCCGAGCGGATAGCGGTCCGTTGCGGTCTAAGTGAAGCACTGGTGCAGCAATGGATCAAAGCAATACCCGAATCGTTTCAATTACTCAGCGAAAGCGTTGATTGGATTAAAAAGATTAAATCTTTGGGGTTTGAAACCTATTACCTCTCGAATATGCCGGCAGAATTTGCGACAGTACTTCGCAAACGAGAAGAATTTATAAGTCTATTTAATAACGGTATTTTTTCTGGTGAAATTGGTTTATCTAAGCCTGACCGAAGAATTTTCGATTTGGCTTCGGAACATTTCGGATTAAACCAAAATAAGGTGTGGCATTTTCTCGATGATAATTTGTTAAACATAGAAGCAGCCAAGGAAGTAGGCTGGCGGGCAACTCACTTCAAGTCGCCCCAAGATTTTTTGGCAATTGAGGTGAGCGAGCTGTTTAGACCCAGGCGTTCGATTCGGTCCTATGTCCTAAGGGGCGGTCGAATGGGAAGCGGCCAGATTCGTGCCATCGATACGCTTTCAGAGGCCTATTGCATTCAGTTTAAAAAGCAGCCGTTAAGTGTTGAGCACTGGAATACTCAAGACCACCAAAAGCCACTGCTCATTGAGATTGGCTTCGGTATGGGACATTCAACCGCTGATATGGCACTTGCCCTGCCCCGATACAAGCACCTCGGGATTGAAGTGCATGCCCCAGGCGTCGGATCACTTTTATCGCAAATTCGAGACAGATCGATCACCAATCTGAGAATCATTCAGCATGACGCCGTAGAAGTGCTATCAGAGATGATCCCAGAGAGGTCAGTGGCTGCCTTTCATATTTTTTTCCCGGACCCGTGGCCTAAGAAGCGACACCATAAGAGGCGACTCATGCAAGCGCGCTTCGTATCACTGTTGTCCTCCAGACTCATCGAGGAAGGCTATGTACATTGCGCAACGGACTGGGAACCTTATGCGCGATCGATGCTTGAGATTCTTTCGGCTGAACCAACGCTAAAAAACACTTCGACCGATTTTTGTGAGCGTCCGAGTTGGCGCGTGCTCACGAAATTTGAGCATCGCGGACTCAGCCTTGGCCATCAAGCCTGGGATCTGGTTTTTAAGAAGAGGAGGACGACGAGTGAATAACTGGCTAAATCAAAGCGCCTACGCAATATCTGAAGCGATTCATCAGCGCAGGCTGACCTGTGTCGAACTGATGACGTTCAGCCTTGATCATATCAATGAGCATAATCCAGCCTTCAACGCAATTGTTTCACTGCAAGAGCCAGATGTGCTACTGGCAGAGGCGCACCAATGCGATCTTGAGATCGGCCAAGGGAAATCTCGCGGGTGGCTCCATGGGATACCGCAGGCAATCAAGGATCTAGCTGCAACAAAAGGCATAGCATCAACGCGCGGCTCACCCCTCTTTGCCTCAAATATACCGACGCAAGACGCGCTGATGGTTAAACGCATGCGGCAAGCCGGTGCCTTACTTATCGGCAAAACCAACACTCCGGAATTTGGCCTAGGCTCGCAAACCTACAACCCGGTGTTCGGTGCCACTGCAAACGCTTGGGATCCCACCCGAACAAGTGGCGGCAGCAGTGGAGGTGCTGCAGTTGCCCTTGCACTGAGGATGCTTTGCGTGGCCGATGGAAGTGATATGGGAGGGTCGCTTCGTAACCCGGCTGGCTGGAACCACGTTTATGGCCTAAGACCTACTCAGGGTCTGGTGCCCAAGTGGCCGGCTGCTGATGCATTTTTTTCTCAGCTCGGCACCGAGGGACCCATGGCTCGGCATGCCATCGACCTTGCGCACTTACTAGCGATTCAAAGCGGCGCAGATCCTCGAGCGCCACTTTCGGTTAAGCAAGCTCCGCAGCAATTCATCGCGCTTTTCAATGCGAACAATCAGCGCCCTAACAGCATGGCTGGCTTACGCATTGGATGGCTTGGTGATTTGAATGGCTACCTAAACACAGAGCCTGGGGTACTGGCCGGTTGTAAGCAAGCACTCAATCGATTTGAAGCGCTCGGAGCGAGCATTGTCGAGCCCCGCCTGAGCTTCGATCCCGAGGCGTTATGGACCGCTTGGATTCGCATCAGGAGTGCACTCGTATCGCTCGAACTTGAGCCACTTTTCGATGATGAGGTTAGCAGACTTAAGCTTAAGCCCGAAGCACAATGGGAAGTCGAACATGCCAAGCGCTTATCGGCTTCGCAACTGATGCAAGCTAGTGCTGTGAGAACTAGCTTTTATCAGTCGTGGCTTTCGTATTTTGACCATGTCGATGTGCTTGCACTACCGAGTGCTCAGGTTCATCCCTATGCCCTTGATCGAGCCTGGGTAGGTTCGATCAACGGAAAAGCCATGGATAGCTATCACCGCTGGATGGAGACGGTGATTTACGCGACAATGGCGGGCTCGCCTGCATTAAGCGTTCCGGCAGCGTTCTGGGATCCCGTTCGGGAGTTAGTCCTTAATGAGCCTATCGATGCCGGAGCCCTACCGATCGGTATACAAATGGTAGCCGCACCGCATCAGGATGCTCAGCTGCTTCGCCTTGCCCATGCCTACGAAAAAGCCAACGAGGACTTTATGCATGCCAGACCACCCATCCTGCGTAGGAGCTGACGAGCACAATTGCACCGAAAGCAATGCGGTACCAGGCAAACCAGGTGAAACTGTGATTTGAAACAAAGCGGATGAGCCAGTGCACGACCACCAAGGCCGAGACAAAAGCAGACGTCAGTCCAAGCAAAAATGCTGGTGCGTCTGCCCAACTGAGTAGATCGCGGTACTTCCAGGTATCGTAAAGACCAGCCCCAATCAACGTGGGAATGGCTAAAAAGAAAGAAAACTCAGTCGCCACTTGTCGTGACAGGCCAAACAACATCCCACCAATAATAGTTGCACCCGATCGACTGGTCCCGGGAATCAACGCAAAACATTGTGCAATACCGACCTTTAGCGCATCGAGTCCGCTCATTCGATGCAAAGCCTCAACGCGCACCGACTGGGGATAAAGGGCAACCCGCCGTTCTGCCCAGAGAATGATTAAGCCGCCAAGAACGAAGGCGATCGCAACAGGTACGGGATGAAAGAGATGATCCTTAATAGCCTTCCCAAATAAGAGCCCCAACACGGCAGCAGGAAGAAATGCAAGGCTAATGTTTGCAATGAGTCGGATCGATTCCTGACGCTCCACAACCGGTCCTTCGGTGTTGCTTATCGATCGAAAGATGGCTATAAATCGGTCGCGGTAGTACCAAATCACAGCCAACATCGCACCCGTCTGGATAGCAACATCGAAGAGCTTAGATTTTTCGTCGTGTAAACCAAGTAAATGTCCGGCCAAGATGAGGTGTCCCGTCGAAGAAATTGGCAAAAACTCGGTCATGCCTTCAACCAGACCCAGCAATAAAGCGTGAAGCAAGTGCATCGACCCTGACTCAGACATGCTTACGGTTTCCCTTTAGTGGATCGACGCGTGAGGGCCACAACGCTAGCAACCATGAGCGCTAGGTCGGTATAAGCATTCCATAGATTTTGGAAAGGTCCCGCATCAAGTCGCCAAAGCAAGGCTGGGATCAACGCGCAAAAACCTAAGAAGGGCCGTCTTACTGCAATCGATAAAGTCAACAATACGAGCGCCAGCGTCGTGAGTGCGAGTGACATGCTCGTAGCTTGATCAATAAAAGCCCAGTTCAGAAGGGCAAAAGGGATGAAACCCAAGGTGTCGAGCAAGCGCAAAATGCATAGAACACATACGATCAGCCAGCTTGACTTGGGTAATAACTCGCTCGAACCAAGATGGATTGAGGCCAGCAAGAGCACCAGAGAAAACCCCGAGAGCGGGCCAACGAGTGCCAGAAGCCATCCCGATAAACTAAGTTTCCCGATCGGTATCAGCATGGCGCTTCCAACAATCATCGCGACCGCCCATCGCAACCAAAGATTTGAAAGATAACTGCGCGCCAGCCAGATAAAAAGCCACGCTATCGCGACAGCTGTTGTAACGATTGGCCACCAAGTCTCAATCAAATGCGACAAGCTCTGGCCTTCGCCTAATAGGAGCTCCTTCATCGTTGCAAACTGAAACAAGCCGTTCATCGAAGCTAGTACCCCCTGTAGATTCGATGACCGAATCGTTTTCGATTGTCGGTGTATAGAACGTGAAGTCGACCGTCCGTAGCCATGACCATGGCAGGGTATGAATACTCTTCACCCTCCCCACCCCTCGCCACCACCAGGGTTTCAGTGACCTGTTGCTGGGCATTGAGTCGCTGCAGAACCAATTGCTGCCTCCCGATCGAGTCGGGGTTGCGTACGATCCAGCTCGCACCATCAAACGAAGGCCATGCCGCGATCGATGCATCGGGATTGTTTAGGGCGAGTGGCCTTACGGGTTCGTGAGCATCGCGGCTTGCCAACCAAACTCTGCCACCGCTTGCTGATGCATCGCGCAAATAATAGTCGAGTTGGCTCTCATCTCGTACCACCGGCCAGGGCTGCAGCAAATGGCTGGGCCCCGCCATGCGTCTTGCCCCTATCAAGCGGGATTCTGCGTCAAATTGCAATTCCAACCCGTACTTGATGCCCAGTTCAAAATAAACCGGGAGCAAGAAACCACCCCTTTTAAGGTTTACCCCTGGCGATCGAACCAAGTGGCTCAAGTTCGCAAGCGACGAAAGCCACAACCGTCGCTGGTGATTAAAGGTCTTACCGCCATCGCCAGAGCGAAAGTGTTCGATGTAAGCCGTTGCCCAACCGCCAAGTGCAACCGAGGTGACAAATAGGTGCAAAAAACCCGACCGATCAAGATGTAAGACGGGATTACCTAGCTTTCGAGCAGCTTGCTTGCTTTGCCCAAGCAACTGATTGATATCGATCAGGACGCGAGATTCCGACCAATTTAAACCATCAAAACTAGAACCATAAATCGCAACATCTGCAGCACCTTCTCGCGAACCACCAAACCATGCAGCGAGTAAACGCCCCTCAGGCAAGGGTATGAGGGAAATCGCATGAACACTTGGGGTTCGTGGTTCTGGTCCAGCAACGTTTCTAAAGTTCTCCAGACTAAGTCTGGTTGATAGTTTCTGTGGAACCTCAAAAAGCAGTGGCTGCGATGAGGGGCTAACGCTCATAACGATTAGAACGGCACACAAAGCAAGCAATACAAACAGCGCTGGGTGTTTGCCAGGTGGTTTTGACTTCTTTAGTTCTTTCTTTTCTGCCATCAGTTGCCCTTTGGGCTGATCTTAAAGACGATCAATTCCGTTGTCAGTTCTTGCAAGTCACGCCTTTTGATCGCGAGCTCCCACGAAGCCCCTGGCCGTGCGAATCGGAAGGCGGATCCCTGATTGACCAAAGCCTTCCAACGTCCTAACTCGTGCGCGTCAAGTCCGCCGCGAGCAGCAAGCGCTTGGAGCAGTGCGACATCGGATCTTTGTAAGACGATCCAAGTGCCAGATTGAATCGCCTTTAATGGATTGAGGTCGTTGGGGCTGACATGTCGATGGGATCGCCCAGTGACCGCAGAGAGCATGGCAGGATGTGGCCCACCAAAGTAGACCACTTCCTGCTCTTTTGCGTGTTCGACAAGCCAAGAAGGTGCATCGTTGATCCTTAGATTCGGGTAACCGATCGATACAAAAACCTGTACACTCAAGATCCAAAAGGCAATTGCCAAAGCTATTGTCAATAGGGACTTGGCACGCCACCATACGACGGTAAACACGCCGATTAAAAGCAGCGGTATCAAAGCCGGCCACAAACGCTCGAGCTCAAACCAAATAGCAAACCATTGAACAGCGACGACGATAACAATCATCGGCATCGCCGATATGAAGCGTATCCACCCAGGTATGCATTCTAGAATTTGCCGACCCCGCAACAGCATCATTGGTATCACAAGAATCATCGGCACGAGCGAACCGAGCAAATAACGCTCGAAGCTTCGCATGAAGAAAAAGGGCATCAGGCTTGCAAAAAGCCACAGCAATAGCCCCAAAGCAACACGCCGATGATCAAAGCCGTCTTGGGCCCACTGATTCGAGGACAGGCTTTTGAAGATCCAGTACAGCACCGCAATCAACCAAGGCGAGGCGATCAGCCAAAGTCCCCATAGGGGACTCAAACTAAGACCTCCGAATTGTCTCGCGTGCATTTCTTCGCTCGCAATTGAGGCAACCTCCTCACTGTAAGCAAGGGCTGAGAAAAACCAGGGTAGGGTCGCAGCAATGCTTAGGGTGAGCACGCAAAGTAGGTGTAGCGCGAGAGCCGCCAAACGCTGTCGGCGAAGCTGGGGAAAAACAACAAGAACAAAACATAATCCCGTTGCCCATACCAATAAGCCAGCAGGTCCTTTGATTAGCATGGCTACAGCCAAGGCGAAAGCCGTGCAAAGCGTCCATGCAGACGTGCTTAGCCAGTGAGGGATCTCGATAGCTTGGTGCCTTGGCGGCGCTTGCGGTGCGAGGAACTGCCAAGAACTCCAAAGGGCGAGTGTTGATGCTGCGGTCATCGGCAGATCAAGCATCAGGCGTCGGCCCTCGATGAGAAAACCCAGGCTACTTAGCAGCACGCATGCGGTCGCGAGACCAGCCTGTTCTCGCGATATTGGATAAAGCCACCGAGCAAGTCCGAAACATGCAACCGACCACACGCCAGCCCAAATCATCGCCGGTAAGCGCAAACAGTACAAACTGGTGCCACATGACTCAACCGAAGCCCGCCCAAGCCAGTAAAGCCCCGGCGGCTTTCTCAACCGAGGCTCACCGTCCAAAAAAGGCATCCACCAACGGTCTTGCTCGTGCATACTCAAAACCGTGCGAATCGATAGGAAATACTCGTCTTTACCGCTGTAAACATGCAGACCGGCATTCCCGGCAGCCAGCAGCAGCAGGCTCGTTAGAAAAAGCGCGAGTGCGGCCCCGAACGCGGGTTCAAATGCATTTCCAACTCTCATGCCTTGCCAATTCATGAATGCGGGAACGAATTACTGGCTAAACACCAAGCAGCAGACACTTGCTTGTCCATAAATCCTTAAAATGAAACCTGATACTAACAACCCCATGCCTCTTCGAAAACTTCTGCTCCTCGGACTAGCGCTGATTGTGCTTGCAGGTGCAGCTTTTTTCGGCGTTATGCGAAGTCAACAGGCAAAAGGCCAAGACGCAAGCGTGAGCTCAGCGAAGAAGCGCCACCCGCTCGCTGAAAGCATGATCAACGAATCGGCTGCTAGGCCGCTCCTTTTGGGCGCATCCGACTGGCTAGAGGCTAAACCGACAAACTTGCAAAGCACGATTCCAGTCTCAGGAACCGTCAAAGCAGTCCATGCCGCGATGGTCAAAGCCAGGGTTCCAGGAGATTTGCTTGTACTTCACGTTCGCGAAGGCATGGCGGTGCGTCGGGGCGATGTGCTTGGCCAAATTGATCCTCGCGACTACGAATCCAGAGTCCGCGAGCGAGAGGCACAACTGCGGGCTGCTCAAGCCCAGCTTGAAACGGCAGAGCGTAACTTTGACGCCAATCGACAACTTGTTGCGAGAGGCTTTCTGTCGCAAAACACGGGGGACAACGCCCGTTCGACACGGGATGCAGCGCTCGCCACACGCGATGCGGCACGTTTTCAGCTTGAGCAGGCACGCAAGGCCCTCGAAGACACCGCCCTTGTTGCGACCATCGATGGCACGGTGCAAGAGCGCTTTGCACTGCCTGGCGAAAAGCTCTCGAGCGACGCTCGAGTGCTTTCCTTAGTTGACACACGAGACATGGAAGCCGAAATGATGGTGCCTTTGCAGCACTTGCCGCAAGTGCGCCTCGGACAGACCCTGGATTTAACGGTTGAGGGCGTCGAACGACCGATCCAGGCACAAGTTATGCGCATTAACCCTGGAACCTCAGGGAGCAGCCGCCAGGTTGCTGTCTTTATGCGCTTAACTTCCAATGCTCAGATCAAAGCAGGAAGCTTCGCGCAAGGCAGTTTGCCTGCAGCTACCCGAGAGGCTGTGCTCGCGTTGCCCTTAACGGCGATCCGCGCAATGGATCAAACAAGCCCCTTTGTGTGGGTGGTGGAAAACAATAGGCTCACACGTAAATCGGTTCGCATTGGATTGCGCGATATCGCAAAGCTTGCGCCCAACGGCGCGCGCGGCATGGCTGAGGTAAGTTCTGGACTTCAAAAGGGCGAAATTGTTGTCGTCGCAGCCTTTGGTGCACAAGAGGGTCGACTCCAGGAAGGCCAAGCAGTTCAACTCGATCAGTCTGCAGTTAACCAGACCGGCCGATCCAAGTGAAAGTCTGCCATCAGACAACCGCGGCTCATGTGCCTTTGCATGTTTGAAAGCATTTAACTAGTCGCCGCCATGTGGTTCACCCGCGTTTCAATCCAACACCCCGTTTTCGCAACCATGGTGATGCTTGCCTTCGTGGTCGTGGGTCTCTTTTC
>Ga0209358_10004174_pt1 | contig 10423 bp, 8 predicted proteins | sample LauGreFa1BDMLBSN_2_FD_187574 | JGI IMG/M metagenome (GOLD analysis project Ga0209358, IMG submission 187574) | Freshwater lake microbial communities from Lake Michigan, USA - Fa13.BD.MLB.SN (SPAdes) (version 2) | ecosystem: Environmental > Aquatic > Freshwater > Lake | place: Lake Michigan, USA...
GGATGTTGAGAAACAATTTGATGGATACCTGAATGCCAAAGATCAAGACACATGGCTTCAGTTTCTTTCTGCACGTCCCCATCATATCGGCTCAGCTCAAGGAAAGGCAAATGCTGAATACATGGCGACCCTTTTTCGTCAGTGGGGATATGAAACAGAAATTGCATCCTACAATGTGCTTTTCCCCACTCCAAAATTTAGGCAGCTTGAACTCTTGGGACCCAATCCCTACAAGGCCAAATTGTTGGAGACAGCATTGAAGGAGGATCGCACATCATCCCAATTGTCTGAACAGCTTCCAACTTACAATGCATATTCTGCTGATGGAGATGTCACCGCGGAACTTGTCTTTGTCAATTGGGGTGTTCCGGCTGATTATGAGGTGCTCGAAAAAATGGGCATCAGTGTAAAGGGGAAAATCGTTATTGCAAAATACGGAGGATCATGGAGGGGCATCAAACCAAAAGTTGCAGCAGAGCATGGCGCAGTTGGATGTCTTATCTATTCAGATCCCCATGAAGATGGATATTTTCAGGGTGACGTATATCCTGTAGGTCCATTTCGTCCTGAGCAATCTGTGCAAAGGGGCTCTGTGATGGACATGCCTGTTTATCCTGGCGACCCAACTACGCCATTTATTGGTTCAACACCCGATGCCAAACGTTTGAAGCGAGAGGAGATCACAACCATCATGAAAATTCCGGTTCTTCCCATTTCTTATGAAGATGCATTGCCATTGTTAAAATCTTTGAAGGGTCCCGTTGTTCCTGAATCATGGAGGGGGAGTTTGCCAATCACCTATCATGCTGGTCCGAGTGAAAACAAGGTGCATTTGAAACTTGCTTTCAATTGGGATTTTAAACCACTGTACAATGTGATTGCAAAAATGAGAGGATCGGTATTTCCGGATGAATGGATCATCAGAGGCAATCACCATGATGGATGGGTGAACGGCGCATCTGATCCACTCAGCGGAATGGTTGCAGAAATGGACGAAGCAAGGGCAATTGGAGAAATGGTAAAAAAAGGAATCAGACCCAAACGTACAATTGTATTTTGTGCCTGGGATGGTGAAGAACCATCTTTGCTGGGATCTACCGAATGGGTAGAAGACCATGCTGACGAATTAAAGCAAAAAGCAGTGATGTATCTGAATTCTGATGGAAACAGCAGGGGTTTTATGGGATTTGGAGGTTCTCACGCCTTGGAGAAGTATGTCAATGAAATTGCTGCTGAAGTTAAAGATCCCCAAACAAGCGTCTCGGTTTTAGAGAGAAGATATGCAAGGACAATTGCAAGCGCTGATGTTGCAGGCAAATCCAAACTCTATGGCAACAGATACATGAAAATTTCGGCATTGGGCGCAGGCTCAGATTATTCTCCGTTTTTTCAACACCTCGGAATCCCTTCCGGAAATGTCGGATTTGGTGGAGAAGGGAGCGGGGGAGAGTATCACTCTATTTATGATTCATATGATCATTTTATCCGATTCAAAGATCCTGGATTGTTGTATGGGGTTGCTTTGGCCAAAACAGCAGGAAGAATGCTGTTGAGAATGGCGAATGCTGATGTGCTTCCATTTGATTATTCAATTCTGACCAATACTGTCAATACTTATTTTTCAGAGATAAAATCATTGATTGAGCAAAACAGAACACAAGTAGAACTAGAAAACAAATTGATTGCTGATAAGGTATATGAACTTGCTGCTGATCCCAAAGAAAATCTCAAGCATCCTGCATCCAAACCCTCTGTTCCATTCATTGATTTCAGTCCAGTTGAAAATGCGCTTGCACAAGTAAAGAAAACAACTGACCTGTTAAGTGGAATTTCTAAAAAAGTAGATCAATTGGATCCGGCATCATTGAAACAACTGAATCAGCTGCTTTATCAGGCTGAGCAAAAATTATTGGATGAAAAGGGACTTCCAAGAAGGCCCTGGTACAGACATCAAATCTATGCACCTGGGTACTACACAGGATATGGAGTAAAAACGCTTCCTGGTCTGCGTGAGGGAATAGAAGAGTCCAATTGGATGGAAACCAAGGAAAGAGTTGAAGTATTGTCCAAGGTTCTCTTGAAATTTGATGCTACATTACAAGAAGCTGTTGCCATTCTTTCAAAATGAGATTGCCAGAGGAGTTTATTGGTTCATTGATCGGGTGTAGGGGATTCAATACTGCGTCATTTCTCAGTGCACATCAGGAAAGTCCTGCTGTTTCCATAAGAACAAATCCGCTTAAAGTTTCTGATCATACAAGATTGTTCGAGGGACTCATATCAGGCCATGTACCCTGGTGTACAAAAGGACTTTATTTAAACGAACGTCCAAGTTTCACACTCGATCCGCTGCTGCATGCAGGCGCCTATTATGTTCAGGAGGCTTCAAGCATGTTTCTAGATCATGTTGTGAAGAGCGTATTACCTAGACAAAAAAATTTAAAAGCACTTGATCTATGTGCTTCACCGGGAGGGAAAAGCACATTGCTTGCTTCCATGGATCAATTTGATCTGGTCTTATCCAATGAAATCATTTCAACGAGACTTCCTGCTTTGAATGAAAACATTGTTAAGTGGGGCTCTGCCAAATCACTCATTTCAAACAACGATCCAAAAGATTTTAAAGTATTGGGAGAACTGTTTGATGTAGTACTAGTGGATGCCCCTTGCAGTGGAAGTGGATTGTTCAGAAAAGATCCGGATGCAATGGGTGAGTGGAGTACCAAGCATGTTGATTTCTGCTCGGGTAGACAACAAAGAATATTACATGATGCGATCGCTGTACTCAAACCTGGCGGTTTCCTGGTTTACAGTACTTGTTCCTATTCTCGTGAAGAAAACGAATACAATGTTGATTTTTTACTGGATAGCGGAATGGTGGAATCTGTTGCAGTACAAATGCCGGATGATTGGGGTATTGTTACAACTTCGTCTGATAAAAAAGGCGGCATTGGATATCGGTTTTATCCAGATCAGTTGCAGGGAGAAGGATTCTTCTGCAGTGTATTTCAGAAAACAAGTTCTGGGTTAGATTATTCCTTTCATTCAACAATACAGCAACTACATCCGCTAAAAAATATGACCGAGCTGCAAGCATGGGTGAAAACCAATCAGCTTGTTGTTTTTGAGGAGGACGGCATGCTATTTGGAATGGATGAATCTATTGCAGAGAAGAGGAATTTGTTCAAACAACATCTTCGGCTTAGAAAGTCTGGTATAAGATTAGGCGCATTGATGAAAAAGGGATTTGTGCCGGATCATGAACTTGCTTTGAGTGAATTGCTTGCATCCAACCTTAGAAGTATTGATCTTTCATTGGCAGACGCACGCAAGTATTTGAGAAAAGATGATCTTGAAATTCCTGCAATGCCAGATGGTACCTGTCTTGTAACGTATCAAAATATAGCTCTTGGCTGGTCTAAAATCATTCGCAACCGCCTGAAGAACAACTACCCGGTTTCATGGAGAATTTTCTTAAAGGGCGACTAAATGTAAATATTGATACATTTGTTGCTCAGATGAAAACATGGGTTTTAATACTTACGGGTGTATTTTTTCTTCATACTGCTTTGGTTGCGCAGGAAAATTCTTCAAGTGCAGGATTTTTTAAATCAGCTTTCCAGCAGCAGTCCTCTGAAGGAAAATCTTTTTCCGCCGATTGTTCGAACTATGGATATTTCAAAAGCAATACCGGGTGGAGAGATGGTAAATATTATTTATTGATCAATGAGGTTTTGCCTGGCACGATTGTAAAAATACAATTGCAATCAAGCGAAAGAATCGTTTATGCCAAGGTGCTGGGTCCACTGACTCCTGCAAAAGAGAACGACGGACTCATGCTTATAATGAGTGCTGCTTCTTTGGCTGCACTTGGAATAAAGGACAACAATGAGCGGGTTTTATTAACATGGAACAAATAAGGCATGAATTGGAAAACGATCAGTTCTGAATACCTTTTCAAGGATTTGTGGTTTACAATTAGGAAGGATAAGTGCATGAAGCCTGATGGATCAATGGTTGATCCTTATTATGTGTATGAATTTCCGGAATGGGTCACCGCAGTGGCACTTACCGAGGATGGAAAGTTTATTTTTGAAAGACAGTACAGGCATGCCTTGGGATTGACCATGATGGAGATTCCGGGAGGATGTGTAGACAAAGAAGATAAGAGTCTTGAGGATGCCATAGCAAGAGAATTGAAGGAGGAGACAGGATATGTCTTTACTTCATTTGAATATTTGGGAAAAACCTCTGCCAATCCTTCCACAAACAGCAATCTCATGCACTTTTATCTCGCAAAAGGTGGAAGGAAAGTTGCGGAACAAGCGCTTGATCAACATGAAGATATTGAAGTTCATTTATTAGAATTGGAAGAAGTTAAACACTTGCTTAAATCCAATCAAATTGTTCAAAGCATGCATGCCACTGCGCTCTTCTATGCATTGGAAAAACTTGGATTCTTGCAATATTGACTAGCAATCCAGCTCTCCAATCACAAACAGGCTTCCACAAATCAAAATCAGGTCATTGGGATCTGCTTTCATTTTTATATGAGCAAGCGCATCGTTGACATTGTTGTGGGTGGAACCTTCTAGTTTGAATTGATTGGCCTCCTGTTTTAAGGTTGAAGCATCAAGTGCTCTCGGAATATTTGCTTGTGTAAATGCATAGCTGGCATCTTTTGGGAGCATAGATAAAATTTCTACGTAGTCTTTGTCCTTGGAGAGTCCTATTATTATGTGCAGATTTTTATAAGCTGTTAAAGAAAGTTGCCGCAAAATTTCTTTGATTCCATCGGGGTTGTGGCCAACATCAATAATAGTTTTGGGATGATCACTGATTTTTTCCCACCTGCCTCTGAGTCCTGTGTTCTGTATGGTTTTTAAAATACCATTGCTGATTGTTGTATCAGAGATAGGATATCCCAGCAGTTTCAATTCATCAATGGTTGCAACCACGGTGCGAATATTTTCCAATTGATAGAGGCTGCTCAACGGACTCACAATGGTTCTCTCTTGATTGTTGCGCTTGATGATAAAAGAAAGTAAGTCATTCTCCTGTTTTATATTTTCTATCTCATACTCCGCGTCAGTAAAAATGATTTTTGAAAAACAACTTGTTGCTTTCTCATTGAACACTTGAGCAGTTGCGGAATTTGATTTTCCAATTACTATTGGTTTATTCTTTTTGATAATTCCTGCTTTCTCGTATGCGATTGCTTCTAATGTATTTCCAAGGATACTCATATGGTCGTATCCAATATTTGTGATCACAGAAATCAGCGGATCTATCACGTTGGTACTATCCAATCTTCCGCCAAGTCCTGTTTCAATGATTGCAATATCAACGTTGTTTTCTGAAAAGTATTGGAAGGCCATGCCTACGGTTGCCTCAAAAAATGAGGGTTCCTTTTCTTCAATAAAATCCATTATGCTGGTTGTAAAATCGACCACAAAATCTTTTTCAATCATTTTGCCATCGATCTTGATGCGTTCCCTGAAATCCTTTAGATGGGGAGAAGTATACAATCCTGTTTTGAAGCCATGCTCCTGAAAAATGGATGCCAACATGTGGCTAACAGATCCTTTTCCGTTTGTGCCTGCTACATGTATCGATTTGAATTTAGTATGAGGATTTCCCAGGTGTGCACAAAGTGCAATTGTGTTGTCCAAACTTGGCTTGATTGCAGCGGGTCCAGTTCTGCTGAACATGGGCAGTTTGCTGTAAAGATATTCTAGACAAGGGGAGTAATCCACACCGCAAATATATGACTGCTGATTGTTTAAAAAGATGGGAAAACTTCTCTTTGAAATTCTTCATTTATTTTTTAACTCATCTAACTTTGCGCACATGGTTTTTTTGCCTTGGTTCGCACTGGGTGTTTTTGGGATTGTGCTGTTGGTGCAGTTGTATTTTTACCTCCGTTACTTCTGGCTCCTTGCTTTTTACAAAAATCAGGAAGACATCAACCGAAGAGAACATCCGGTCAGTGTCATTATCTGTGCAAGGGATGAGGCTGATCAGATCGAAGCCAATCTTCCTGGTGTATTGGCACAGTCATACAAGAGTACCCATGAAATTGTCATAGTCAACGACAATTCACAGGACGATACGAAATATCTTTTGGATGGTTTGTACAAGGATTTCAAGCAGTTGCATATTATTGAACTTAAACAGGAGGCGGTTCATATTCCAGGTAAAAAATTCCCACTTTCAGTTGGAATAAAAAGCGCCAAACACGAGCTCATCTTGCTGACTGACGCTGATTGTATTCCCAGCTCTGAGCATTGGATCAGTAAAATGCAAAATGGTTTTTCAGAAGGCATCGATATTGTATTGGGTTATGGTGGGTATAAAAAAGCAAAGGGATTGCTCAATAAAATCATTCGTTTTGATACGTTTCATACTGCCTTGCAGTATCTCTCATTTGCACTGGGTGGTAGGCCTTATATGGGTGTAGGGAGAAATCTTGCCTACAAAAGACAGCTGTTCTTCAAACAAAAGGGTTTTGCATCGCACCATCACCTTCCTGGAGGGGATGATGATTTATTTATCAATGGATGCGCCCATAAGCACAATACTGCTGTGGTAGTAGACAAAGATGCATTTACCCTTTCAACACCTGCAAAAAAATGGTCTGAGTGGATTTCCCAGAAGGAGCGGCACAATGCAACGGGTAAATACTACAAAGGCTCAGACAGACTGATGCTGGCGATTTACATGATGACCCACATCCTTTTTTACCCTGCACTGGTTTTTGCTTTTCTGTTCTTGCCATGGGTATGGGTATTACCTGCTTTGGCTGTTAAATTGCTTATTCAGGGCATTTTTTTTTACAGATGCATGGTCAAGTTGAATGAAAAAGATCTTTTCCCTTACTTTATCTTGTGGGATATCTGGATGATTTTTTATTATACCTTTTTTCTTTCTTCTCTTTGGAAAAAACCCAGGAAAAATTGGAATTGATTTTAAAATATTTTTCTGAGTTCTCTGAAACCCAGCTTGGGCAATTTCAACAGCTGGGTAATTTGTACAGTGAGTGGAATGAGAAAATCAACGTGATTTCGCGAAAAGACATTGAAGCGCTTTACGAACGGCACGTATTGCATTCACTGAGTATTGCTGCAGAGTTTGATTTCATCGACGGACTCGAGATCATTGATATTGGAACTGGCGGTGGATTTCCAGGAGTGCCCCTTGCTATTTTTTTTCCAAATATTCAATTTCATTTGGTTGATTCCATAGGAAAGAAACTCAAGGTCATTGATGCAATCTGCAGTCAACTCAGCATCAAGAATGTTACCACGCAGCATATTCGGGCTGAGCAGATAAAAAACAGGAAGTTTGATTTCGCTGTATCAAGGGCGGTTGCACCATTGAAAGAGCTCTGGTCTTGGAGCCGACCTCTTTTAAAGAAAGAGCATCAAATGTCCGAATACAGAAACGGATTGATTTGTTTGAAAGGGGGAGATCTTTCGCAAGAGATTGCTGATTCCGGCGTAAAGCCATATGCAAAGCCTATTGAGCAAATATTTAGTGAGCCGTTCTTTAATGATAAATTCATTATTTACGTCCCTAGCAAATAGATTTTTCTACATCATTGTTCACATGCGGTGGTATTTGCCGCTTATGTCTTCAATTTTTATTTTGAAAATGATGGGTTTGATTCTGTGGCTATCATCTAGTTTTTCTTCCCTTGTATCCCAGTGTTCATGTGGATGAATTTTAGAATTCGTCATGAGCGGCATAATTTTATTCATGAGGAATTCCCTTGCAGTCTCAATTTCTTGTTCAGCAAGCTCCTCAAATTTGCCATAGACGATGATGCTTTGCCAATTTGAAATACTGTTGGAAAAATCAATCTGAAAGCAAATATTCGGATTTTCTCGCATGTATTGAACCTTTTTCCCTTCTGTAGTTTGGCAATAGATATCTTTTCCATCATATGCATATGCTATCGGCACTATATATGGTTTTTGTATATCGCAACAGGCAATTCTGCCGATCATTTGGCTGGACAATAAATTCGAAATTTGCTCTTTTGTGAGTTCACCTACCATTTGTTTATTTTTCGAAAAATAAAACTGAGGCATTGAATGATAAATGATTTCCATCATTTATTCAGTCATTGTTTTCTTTGAAAAGTAAAAAGTGAAAAGTTTGAAGATTGATCTAAAAGTGATATATGATAACCACTGGATAAATTTATCCCAAGTTCCAAAGTTTTCGTCAATATCAATTTTTTTAATTTCAGTTGTTTGATGCATGATTACATCATTGACTTCCTTGATGACTGTTTCAGCAAATAAATCATCTTCTATTTCCGCATTCAATTCAACACTTGCAAGTGCACTCAGATCATTGATATTGTAGGATCCAATCGTTACAATTCTGTTGTCGCAAATGGCGACCTTGCCATGCAGCACGGTTGGCTGGTATTCGAAGATCTGTATCTTATTTCTCAATGCCCATCTGTAAAAATACCTTTCTGCATTTTTGGCAATTTTCACATCTGATTTTCCAGCCAGTATCAATTGAATATTGACTCCTCTTTTCAATGCTGCAATCATTTCATTTCTGAAAAAACCATTGGGAATAAAATAACTCGACATCATAATGATTGATCTCTGTGCATTTCTAAACATCTCCATATAGGTACCAGAGATCTGGTTTTTATTCATTACCCAGTCATTTCTTCTTATCCTTATTGCAGTATGAGGAAAAGTTTGGATCCGGGAAGCAACATTGGATTTATCAATCCATGTCTCTGTATTTCTTTTTTTATGGTAAAATTGAAGACAAAGCTTATGCAATTCAAAAGCAGCTTCACCTTCAATCAAGACTGCATAGTCGAGCCAGGAGGGCTGGTTGGGCAGATCATTGTACCTGTCAGAAATGTTGATGCCTCCTACCAGTGCGAACATTCCGTCTACTACCAGCATTTTGTGGTGCAACCTTCTTCCAAAATAATAGTTTTTGCTTTTTAAAATGGGTTCAAAAAACCTAAGTTGAATTCCAGCATCTCTGATGCTTTGTGTGAATTCTTTTGGCAAATTTCTCGATGCGTAGCCATCGAGCAGCACTTGGATGTTGATATTATTTTTTGCTGCAGCAATCAGGCATTCCTTTATTTCATTCCCTGTATGGTCATCTTCAAAAATGTATACCTGCAGTTGTATAAATTGTTGGGCACTGCCGATCAACGACTTGAGCTGATCAAAGTATTGTTTTCCACCTTTGATCAAGGTGGCTTTGTTGTTGAAAGTATAGGCTGTTTTAATTTTTTTGGCAGAAGACATTTACCGAAATAGTATTTTTTCCACAATATATGTTGATGTTTAAACCCGCTTGAATTTAAATAAATTTCCCTGCGCTTTCGTACTTTCGACGTTCATCTATCAATTAAGAAATGGCACGCAGTGCAAGTGAAACTCCTTTGATGCAACAACACCGGGCGATCAAGCAAAAATACCCCGATGCCATTTTGTTGTTCAGGGTGGGAGATTTCTATGAAACCTTCGGGGAAGATGCTGTTAAAGCTTCTGCTGTTTTGGGGATTACATTAACCAAGCGAAACAATGGTGCAGCCGCATCACTTGAATTGGCAGGTTTTCCGCATCACAGTCTTGATACCTACTTGTACAAGCTGGTGAAGGCTGGATTCAGGGTTGCTATTTGTGATCAGCTAGAAGATCCAAAGCAGGCTAAAGGAATTGTAAAAAGGGGAGTCACCGATATGGTTACTCCTGGTTTGGCGACACACGATAAAATGCTTGAGCACAACAGCAACAATTTTCTTGCAGGCTTACATTTTGGAGATAAAAACATTGGTGTATCATTCCTGGATATTTCTACTGGTGAGTTTTTTGTTGCGGAAGGGGATGAGGAGTACATTGACAAGTTGCTTCAAACATTTAAGCCAGCTGAAGTTATTTTTCAAAAAGGGAAACAGGATTATTTTCAAGAACAGTTTGGGAAGAAATTCTATATATACTGTTTGGATAGTTGGATTTTTGATCACCGTTATGCCATGGATGGTTTGACGCGTCATTTTGGGACCCATTCATTAAGGGGCTTTGGAGTAGATGATTTATTAAATGCCATCATTGCAGCAGGTGCTGTTCTGCATTATTTGAATGACACTGCCCATCCAAATTGTCATCATATTGCGAGTTTGCATCGCATCAATCGTGATGAATTGATGTGGATGGATCAGTTCACCATTCGAAACCTTGAACTGGTTTCATCATCTGTTGATCAGGGTGCAACATTGCATCATACAATAGATGCTACATCCACACCCATGGGGGCGCGTTTATTGAAGCGGTGGATTTTGATGCCTCTCATTGACAAGAAAAAGATCAATGAGCGTTTGAATTTAGTGGAGAAGATAATGCAGCATAATCAGTGGCATGAAATAGTC
>Ga0209358_10004175_pt1 | contig 10421 bp, 8 predicted proteins | sample LauGreFa1BDMLBSN_2_FD_187574 | JGI IMG/M metagenome (GOLD analysis project Ga0209358, IMG submission 187574) | Freshwater lake microbial communities from Lake Michigan, USA - Fa13.BD.MLB.SN (SPAdes) (version 2) | ecosystem: Environmental > Aquatic > Freshwater > Lake | place: Lake Michigan, USA...
GACGTACCAGACCTCGGTTCCCGGCGTCTACGCGGTCGGCGACTGCATCGGCGCCCCGTGGCTCGCGCACATCGCGAGCGAGGAGGCCGTGGCCTGCGTCGAGCGCTTCATGGGCCACCACACGCTCGGCGTCGACTACGCGTCGATCCCCGGCTGCACCTACTGCAACCCGCAGATCGCCTCGGTGGGCATGACGGAGAAGCAGGCCAAGGAGAAGGGCCTGAAGTACAAGGTCGGCAAGTACAACTTCAAGGGCCACGGCAAGGCGATCGCCGTCGGCGCGACCGAGGGCCTCGTGAAGATCATCGTCAGCGAGCCCTACGGCGAGATCCTCGGCGCCCACATCATCGGCGAGGACGCGTCGGAGCTCATCGGCGAGATGGGCCTCGCCCGCCGCGTCGAGGCGACGATCGAGGACATCATCTCCACCGTGCACGCGCACCCGACGATGCACGAGGCGCTCCACGAGGCGGCGCTGGCGACGGAGAACCGCGCGATCCACGCGTGATCCGAGGACGACAGAACAGACGATCCACGCGGCCCGGCGAACCCGGGCCGCGTGTCGTTTTGCGGCAGTGTGGGTGACGCGCGTCGATGCGTGTGCGGCGCGCCATTCGAATCCGTGCGCTTGATTGGTTCTCACGGAGGCACGGAGGACACGGAGGAGAGAGAGTGGGGGAGGATGAGATCGGATGTTGAAGGAGAGAGGAGAAGATGAGCCTGCGGGGTCGAGCCGATGCGGTCAGTGGACGAATGGACTCCATGCGAACCGCGTTACTTGGCCCATGCGCTGCACCCGGAACCGAATTCCTCATTGAATTCTCCACGGTCATCGTCGACTGCGCGGTACGCCTTCATCAGGAGCTGGGGCCGGGACCGATGGAGTCTGTCTACGAGTTCACGCTCGCGAGAAGGCTCTAGCAGCGTGGGCTCCATGTGGAGCGGCAGGCCGCGATTCCAATCGAAATCGACGGGCTGGGCTTCGACGAGGGATTCCGCGCCGCGCCGCGCCGCCTCACTTCACCCGCACGAATCCGCTCGGTGGCTGCATGCGCAGCTCCGCGACGAGCGCGGTGAGCTCGCGCGGCCGGCCGCCGTGCGCGGCGACATCGATGCCGACATCGCAGCGGCGCGCGAGCGAGGCGCCGTGGCCGTGCACGTGGCCGTGTAGGTGGAAGCCGCCGTTGGGGCGGCCCTGCCACTGCTCGATCGGGTAGTGGAAGAGCACGAGGCGCTCGTCGATGCCGGCGATGCCGCGGGCGCTCACGATGTCGTCGACGCCATCGAACAGCCGGTCGAAGTGCTTCTCACCGCGCGGGTCGTGGTTGCCGCGCACGAGGTGGATGCGCTCGCAGGCGATGCGGCCGCGGAGCTCCTCGGCACGCGCGCGTGTTTCGGCGGTCCACTCGTGTGGGCCGAGGAAGTCGCCAAGGTGGACGAGGATGTCGTCCGAACCCACCGTGGCGTTGATCGCGTCGATCATGGCGTCGTCCATCTGCGCAACGCTCTGGTAGGGCCGCGCGAAGATGCCGATCGCCGCGCCATGGCCGAAGTGCGTGTCGGCGGTGACGAAGATGCGCCGGTCCGTCCTCGTGAGTTCCTTGGCGATCGACATGCACGGGACAGTACCATCCCGCCCATGCACTTCATCGCAGCACTCGCGGCTGTCCTCGCCGCATCCGCTCCGCAGCAGGAGCTCCCCCGCTACGGCGGCGTCAACCTCGTGAACGAGACGCCCGAGCAGCATGATGCGCGCATGCGGTGGTTCCGCGAGGCCAAGTTCGGCATGTTCATCCACTGGGGCGCCTACTCGACGGCGGCCGGCGAGTGGAACGGCCGGCCCGTCCGCGGGATCGGCGAGTGGCTGCTCTCGAACGCGCAGATCAAGCCGGAGGACTACGCGGTCCTGCAGCAGCGGTTCAACCCCGTCAAGTTCGACGCGAAGCGCTGGGTGGCGATCGCGAAGGACGCCGGAATGAAGTACATCGTGATCACCTCCAAGCACCACGACGGCTTCTGCCTGTGGGATTCGGCGCTCACCGACTGGGATGTCGGCGGCTCGCCCTTCGCGCCGCGTGATCCGCTCAAGGAACTCGCCGATGCGTGCACGGAGGCGGGCATCCGCCTGTGCTTCTACCACTCGATCATGGACTGGCACCACCCCGACTACCTGCCGCGGCGCGCGTGGGACACGCGGCCGACCGACGGCGCGCAGTACGGCCGCTACATCGAGTACATGAAGGGCCAGCTCAAGGAGCTCACCTCGGGCCGCTACGGCAAGGTGGGCATCCTCTGGTTCGACGGCGAGTGGGAAGGCACCTGGACCCACGAGATGGGCAAGGACCTCTACGACTACTGCCGCGCACTCGACAAGGACATCATCGTCAACAACCGCGTCGACACCGGCCGCTCCGGCATGGAGGGCATCACCCGCGAGGGCGACTACCGCGGCGACTACGGCACGCCCGAGCAGCAGATTCCCGCGACGGGGCTTCCGCCCGGCGTCGACTGGGAGACGTGCATGACGATGAACGACACGTGGGGGTACAAGAAGGGGGACAACAACTGGAAGTCAGCGACCGATCTCGTGCGCAAGCTCGTGGACATCGCGTCGAAGGGCGGCAACTTCCTGCTCAACGTCGGGCCGACGGGCGAGGGCGAGATTCCCGAGGCGAGCGTCGAGCGTCTTGCCGCGTTGGGCGCGTGGATGAAGGTCAACGGCCGCGCCATCGAGGGCACCACGGCGAATCCGTTTCCCGAGTCGCCCGAGTGGGGCCGCGTGACGCGCGCGAGAAATGCCGACGGAAGCGACCGGCTCTACCTGCATGTGTTCGAGTGGCCCGCCGACGGCAGGCTGCGCCTCGGCGGACTGCTGAGTGATGTGCGCGCGGTGCAGATCCTCGGCCAGCGCACCCGCAACCTGTGGCCGAGCGAGCGCGACGGTGATGCGATCGTCTTCCGCCTGCCCGAGCAAGCGCTCGACCCGATGTGCACTGTGGTGGCGGTGGATCTCGCGGAGCCGCTGGCCGTGGCGGAGCCGCCCGTGATCTCCGCGGCCGACGACATGTTCATGGGTTTTTTCATGGGTTCGATCACGGTCGCCGTCGGCCAGCGCGGCGACAGCCCGGTCGAGTACCGCTACACCACCGATGGCAGCGAGCCGAGCGCGGCGAGCCTGCCCGCGGGACGGCCGTTCACCGTGTCGTCGACCACCACGGTCAAGGCGCGCGGGTTCGTGGGTGACCGCGCCGCCACGCGCACGGTCGAACGGCGCTTCGAGCGGCTCGAGCCGCTGCCGGCGGTGCAGACGCTCAAGAGCGACCCGGGCCTCGCGTTCGCCGCGTACGAGGTGCCGCCGTCGATCAAGTCGTGCGCGGAGATCACGCGTGCGACCAAGGTCGGCGAAGGCGTCGCGGAGACGCCGAGCGTGGCCGTGAAGCCGCGCGAGGAGAACTTCGGCCTGGTCTTCACGGGGTTCATCGAGGTGCCAGCGGGCGGGCTGTATCGCTTCTTCGTTGATTCCGACGACGGCTCGACCATGTCGGTCCATGGCAGGATGGTCGTGGACAACGACGGTCCGCACAGCGCCACCGAGAAGTCGGGCGCCATCGCGCTCGATGCGGGCTTGCACCCGGTCGAGATCCGCATGTTCGAGGCCGCCGGGCAGGACCTGCTGCGCGTCTCGTGGATTGCACCGGGCGCGACGAAGAAGACCGTCGTGCCCGCCGCGGCGTGGAAGCGCTGAATCGACCCACGCATGAAGCTCACGACACTCCGCGCCGACCTCCTGCTGCTTGCCGCCGCCGTCATCTGGGGCTCGGGCTTCGTCGCGCAGCGGCTGGGCAGTGGGCACCTCGACGCGTTCGAGTTCAATGGCCTGCGCTTCACCTTCGGCACACTGCTCTTGCTGCCGCTCCTGCGCTTCGCGCCGTGGCCCGCGCATGTCGATCGCGCGACCGCGCGCCGCGCCACGCTGCGCGGCGGGATCCTGGCGGGCGCGGTGATGATGCTCGCGGCCAACGCGCAGCAGCACGGCCTCGCCACGACCACCGCGTCGAACGGCGCGTTCATCACCAGCCTCTATGTCGTGTTCGTGCCGTTCCTCGCGGTGCTCATCAGCCGCAAGGCGCTCGGCTGGGCGGTGTGGCTCGGCGTGGCGCTCGCGGGCCTCGGGCTCGTGCTCCTCGGCGTCAATCCCGACTTCACCGTCAACACGGGCGATCCATGGGTGCTCGCGTGCGCCGTGCTGTGGGCGGTGCATGTCGTCACCGTGGGCATCTACTCGCGCGATGCCGAACCCATCCGCTTCTCGCTCATTCAGCTGGGCATGACTGGTGTGGCCAGCCTGGCCACGATGTTCGCCCACGATGGCGTGCGGCTCGAGGCGATCGAGGCCGCCAAGTGGGCGCTGCTCTACGCGGCGGTGCTGCCGGTGGCCGTGGCGTTCACGCTGCAGGTGGTGGCGCAGAAACACGCGCCCGCCACGCACACGGCGCTCATCCTCTCGCTTGAGAGCGTGTTCGGCATGATCTGCGGCATCGCGTTCCTGGCCGAGCGCCCCACGGCGCAGCAGTACGCTGGCGCGGCGCTCATGCTCGCGGGCGTGGTGGCGTCGCAGGTGCTGCAACCGGCCAAGGCGGAGCTCGCCGCCGAGGTCACTTCGCGCGAACGGTGAGTCGCACGGCGCCCGTCGTCGAGCGCAGCTCGGACTGGTCCGACGCCGCACCGACCTCGACGGTCTTCGAGTGATCGCCCGCATTCGGCACGCGGGTGCGGCCGGCGGAATCGCGCACATCGAGCCGCCCGCCCGTCGAGTGCATCTTCACCACGCCGTCGAAGTCGACGCCCACCTCCACGCGCAGCTCGCCCGTGCGGGTCTGCGCGTCGAACGGATGGTCGTTGCCATCGGCGAGCGAGATGGTGAGCGCACCGTCGGTCGCGAGCGCCTTGACTGCGCCGCCGATGCCGAGCAGCTCAACGAGTCCACCCGCGCCGTTCACGTCGACGCCGCCCGCGTGGTTCTTGACCCGCACGTCGCCCTTCTTCGTCACGATCTTGAGCTTGCCGCCCGTTCCCTCGACGGTGACATCGCCGCTGGCGGCGCGAAGGCTTGCATCGCCCACGCTCGGCATGACCACGCGCAGCTTGACCCGATCGCGCGGCATGGCCTTGCCCGCAAGGATGGGCTTCACCACCACGGTCTGGTCGGCGGCGCGCTCCGCGTAGAGCTTGGCGAGTTCCGCCCGCCGCGCGACGTCCTTGGGATCGCCGCCATCGACCGTGAACTCCGCCTCGATGCGCGGCACGTCGGCGTTGGCATCGACGGTGACCTCGATGGAGCCGTCGACGATCTCCACCAGCAGCCGCTCGGCGACACCCTTCTCGCGCGCGGCGGCCACATCGGCGGTGCGCACCACCACCTGCGGATCGAACTTCTGCGCGTACGCGCCACCCGTGCAGGCGACTGCGGACACGAGCATGGCGACGACGAGGTGGAGCGGCTTGATCATGGAAGTGTCGTGCACGCGGTTCGTGCATGTCCTGTGGAGAACGGTGCTTGCAGTGTGACCGCCGACGGTGGTTTCGGGGTATCCGCGGCGACGCCCGACTCTTATCGGCTGAATCGAGGTGTCGGTGGAGAGGTTATTCACCTGCGCGAACTTCTGTCTGGAGTGTGCGCGGCAGGGGCCGAAAGAAAGCCCGCCGCAGCACTGGGCCGCGGCAAGCATCGGGAGGATCCCGACGCACGACAGGAACCAGGCTCACCCGAACAGAACAGCGCCACACAGGTGGATGTGCCGGCGCGCGAAAGAACGACGAACCATGAACGCCATCCCGAACATCGACCGCGTCTCCGAGCAGCTCTTCTCGTACCTCGTCAGCGGCGAGCGCCGCGCCGCCCGCGAGCTGGTCAACGCGCTCTACAACGCCGGCATCGCGCCCGAGACCGTGGCGAAGGACCTCTTCTGGCCGCTGCTCGACAGCATCGCCATGATGTACCGCAAGGACCAGATCACCACGCTCAGCCACCACTACGCCACGCGCATGCTGCGCATGATGGTCGACCAGGCGCAGGCGCGGTACACCACCTCGGAGTCGCGCAACCGCCGCATCGCTCTGTTCTGCGGTCCCAACGAGACCGAGGAGCTCGCGGGCCAGATGGTCGCCGACCTGCTCGAGGCCGACGGCTACGAGGTGACCTTCGCGGGCGGCGGCGTGGCCAACGACGAGATCCGCGAGGAGATCGGCCAGCGCGAGCCCGACGTGCTCCTGCTCTTCGCGTCGAGCGCCAAGGACGCGCCGTTCATCCGCGAGCTCATCGACACCATCCGCGAGAACGGCGGACATCCCGACATGCAGATCGTGGTGGGCGGCGGCATCTTCAACCGCGCCCCGGGTCTCGACGAGGAGATCGGCGCAGACCTCTCGGCCACCTCGCCACGCGACCTGCTCGAGCGCCTCGTCGAGGACCGCACCGCGCGCAACGCCCGCTGGACGGCCACGAACAGCCGCGCACGCCGCGTGGCGTGACGCGACGGCGGCAGCAGCGGACGACAACCAGCCCTTTTCGGCAGCGCCACCCCGCGTCCCGGGTGGCGCTGTCTTTTTTCGGGCGCTTCAGGCAATCGTGTGGGTTGAGACCGGCCTCGGGTGGAGATCCAGCCTGCGGAGACGGAACGGACCGCGACAAGGACCGTCGGGGTGGGGTCTCGCGTGGTTCGGTCTACACGGCTGATGTCAGATTCCGTGCTGCACTTTTCTGACAACAGAATTGCGGCGCTTCAGGACATCGAGAGGGCTGAGACCGGCCTCGGTCGGAGTTCCACGCCAGCGAGACGGAGGTTGATCACGTCGCGGAAGCGCTCGCGGTTCCGGTACCCGCACGCCATCCGCTTGATCCGCTGGATCAGCGCGTGCATCGACTCCGACGCCCCGTCCGGCCGATCGATCACGACCGCCTCGAGGAGCGCGGTGAAGCGCGAGCCGGGCTCCGTCCACGGCGTCGTCGCCCGCACACGGCTTGCCGCACTTCGGGCAGCTCGCCTCGCCGCGGTGCTCGAGGAAGAACACGACCGTGCCGACAGCGACGCCGGGGACCACATCGGGGACCACGCCGGGGACCACGCCGGAGACGTGCGGTGTGCACGCGTACCGGGGATGTTGACGCAGCGGTCGCGGTCGCCCATGCCGCCAAGTTGCGGGCGGGACGGATCACGGCGAAGCCTGTCAGGGTTGGGTGACCCACACAAAAGCCTGAAGACCCTTTTTTCGCCATGTGCTGAGAGAGTCCGGTTCGTGGCGCGGAAGTAGGTGTCGCGATCGTATCCCGCGGCATCCGCAACCAAGTCTGAGGAGTCCATCCATGCGCCAGTTGATTTCCACCGTCGTCGCCACCGCCACCTCGCTCGCCGTGATCGGCGGCGCCTACGCCCAGTCCTATACGGGTCACAGCGCCATCGCCGGCAGCACCACCGTCATTCCCGCCGCCAACGACCTCCCCGGCGTCCCCGACCTCCAGACCCTGTGGATCCGCGTGACCACCACCACGGGCGCCGTCGTTCCGCTGTCGCTCAGCGCCGCACTCAGCACGTCCTACACCGCGGGCGGCTCGACCACCAACATCGCGCTCTTCCCGATCTCCCCCACCCAGACGCGGGTGAAGATCTCCCAGTCGGCGCCGGCAGGTGGCTTCGGCATCCGCCGCGTGGAGTTCGGGACGGTCAACTCGCGTGCGGGTTTCGACATCGTCAACGCCACGGTGCGCACCCCTGGGTCCGGCTTTGGTTTCGCCCCCGTCGCCACCACGACCGCGGGTCCGAGCGCCTGGGTCGCGGCCATCCAGTTCACCAACCGCGTGACCCTGCCCGGCGCGGCCGCGCAGAACGACCTCTACAAGACCATGAACGTCAACTTCGCCGCACCGATGTTCAACGGGACCTTCGAGTTCATCGTGGACACCGATCGCCTGTACTGATCCGACCTCGAACAGCGGGACCAGGACGCCATCGCGCCTCCCTGGTTTGGCAAACGAAGAGCCCACGCGGAGTGACCCTCCGCGTGGGCTTGTTCCTCATGACCTCGCTGCGCGCGATGCGACTTGATGTGGGCCAACTCCGCGGTATTTCCATTCGCGTGCACCCACTGCATGCGGTCCCACCGCCCAGGGCCCTTCGGTTTCCTGGCACCCGTCGCCGCGCATGCTGCTTGCGCTACCCTGCGCGCCATGTCCCAGGACGCATTCGCCGGCATCGACACCATCCCCTTCGTCGAGCGCAGCTCCAAGGAGCCGCTCGGCTTCCGCCACTACCGCCCCGACGAGATGGTCGAGGGCAAGCCCATGCGCGACCAGCTGCGCTTCGCCGCGTGCTACTGGCACACCATGCGCAACGGGCTGTCGGACCCCTTCGGCGCCGCCACCGCGCGCACGCCGTGGGACGACGGCAGCGACACGGTCGACAATTGCCGCCGGCGCGCCGACGCGTTCTTCGAGTTCCTCCGCAAGTGCCGCATCGACTGGTACTGCTTCCACGACCGCGACATCGCGCCCGAGCGCGCCACCCTCGCCGAGTCGAACGCCGACCTCGACAAGGTGGTGGAGCACTTCGAGGTCCTCCAGCGCGCCAGCGGCAAGAAGCTGCTGTGGGGCACCGCGTGCCTCTTCGCGCATCCGCGCTACATGTCGGGCGCCGCGACCAGCCCGCGCATCGAGGTCTTCGCCCACGCGGCCGCGCAGGTCAAGAAGGCGCTCGAGGTCACGCACCGCCTCGGCGGCGAGGGCTACGTGTTCTGGGGCGGCCGCGAGGGCTACACCACGCTCCTCAACACCGACATGAAGCGCGAGCGCGAGCACCTCGCGCACCTGCTCCACATGGCCGTCGACCACAAGAAGGCGATCGGCTTCAAGGGGCAGTTCTACATCGAGCCCAAGCCGCGCGAGCCGAGCGTGCACCAGTACGACTCCGACGCGGCAGCGTGCCTGGCGTTCCTGCGCGAGTTCGGCCTGCTCGCCCACTTCAAGCTCAACATCGAGACCAACCACGCCACCCTCGCCGGCCACACCGTGGAGCACGAGCTGGCGGCGTGCCGCATCGCGGGCGCCCTCGGATCGGTCGACGCCAACTCGGGCACCGACCACTGCGGCTGGGACACCGACGAGTTCCCCACTGATCCGCGCCTCACGACCAAGATGATGCTGGAGATCCTCGCCGCGGGCGGCTTCACCACGGGCGGCCTCAACTTCGACGCCAAGCGCCGGCGCGAGAGCTTCGAGCCGGTCGATCTGTTCCACGCGCATGTCGCGGGCATGGACGCGTTCGCGCGCGGACTCAAGGCCGCCGCCGCCATCCGCGCCGACGGTCGCATCGCGCAGTTCGTGCGCCAGCGCTACGCCAGCTGGGACTCGGAGCTCGGCCGCCGCATCGAGGCGGGCGACGCCACGCTCGAGGAACTGGAGCGCATCGCGCTCATGCAGAAGTCGTGCCCGGTGGAGAGCGGCCGCCAGGAGCTGCTCGAGCACATCCTGCACGAGCACATCTGAGCGGCGCGCGGCATCGCGCTCTCGCGGCACGCCGCGGTCTCAGCGCTCATCCTGCGTCGCCGCGGACCGCGTCCGCGCGTCGCGCCACGATCACGCAGCCGCCAAAGCCGCCGCCCGTCATGCGGGCTCCAAGCGCACCCTCGCCGCGTACCCGTTCCACGATCGCATCGATCTCGGGCGTCGACACATCGAAGTCGTCGCGCAGCGAGGCGTGGCTCTCGAGGAGAAGTTCGCCGAAACGCGTGAGATCCTCCGTCGCGAGCGCCTCGACGGCCGCTCGCACCCGGGCGCATTCGCGCACCACATGGCGGGCGCGGCGCGCGAGCCGCGGCGGAAGTGCATCGATCTCGCTCCAGCGTGCCGCGGCGAGATCCGCGAGCTGCGCCACGCCGAGCAACCGCGCCGCCGCCTCCACATCGGCGCGGCGTGCGGCGTATCCACCGTCGCGCAGCGCGTGCCGCACGCCCGAGTCGACGATGTCGATCGCAAGCCCGCGCGGCAACGCCACGGGTGTCGATGCGAGCGCCGCGCAGTCGAGGAGCATGGCCTCGCCCGCCCGCGCGTGCGTCACGCACCATTGGTCCATGATGCCGCAGGGTGTGCCCGCATGCATGTGCTCAGCGCGCTGGCAGAGGAGCGCGATGTCTCGGGCCGGCATCGTTCCACCGATCAGTCCGATCGCCGCGCGTGCCACCGCGACTTCGAGCGCCGCACTCGACGACAGCCCTGCGCCCACCGGCACATCGCTCGCGACGGCGATCGTCACGGGCGGAATCGCGAGACGAGCCGCACGCAGTTCTGCAAGCACGCCCGCGGCGTAGCGGTCCCAGCCCATCGCGTCCGATCCGTCGGCCGCTTGCGGCTGATCGTCGCCCCGCCACTC
>Ga0209358_10004176_pt1 | contig 10420 bp, 3 predicted proteins | sample LauGreFa1BDMLBSN_2_FD_187574 | JGI IMG/M metagenome (GOLD analysis project Ga0209358, IMG submission 187574) | Freshwater lake microbial communities from Lake Michigan, USA - Fa13.BD.MLB.SN (SPAdes) (version 2) | ecosystem: Environmental > Aquatic > Freshwater > Lake | place: Lake Michigan, USA...
TGCCTCCGTTGTCACTAAAATACAAAACCAAGGCGTTCATAGACGGAAAGGACGACATTGGAAAGTCCAATCGCGTCTTGGAAATAAAAAATGGGCAATACATTCGCGGCCAACTAGACAAGGGGGTGCTAGGAGGCGGGACGAAGGGGTTAATCCAACGCACGTGCAATGATTTCGGCAACATGCATGCGTCGCAATTTATCGACGATTTGCAGAACATTGTGACGGAATACATGAAGTCGAGCTCATTCAGCGTTGGAATCAGCGATTTGATTTCCGACGCGAAAACGAACAATGCAATCGTTGAGGTTATTACCAAGAAAAAGACGGACGTGAAAAACCTGATTGATCAAACTCAACTGGGTATATTTGAGAATAATACTGGCAAGACCAATGTGGAGGAGTTTGAGACGCAAGTCAATAATATCCTGAATAAGGCATCCTCTGAGGCGGGCAAGATAGGTCTTGAGAGTTTGGACAAGGACAACCGATTTGTTGTGATGGTAAATGCGGGGTCCAAGGGCAGTGACCTCAACATCTCCCAAATGATTTCCTGCTTGGGTCAACAGAACGTGGATGGAAAGCGTATTCCATACGGGTTCGATCAACGCACATTGCCGCATTTTGCAAAGTATGACGACTCCCCTGGCGCGCGTGGGTTTGTTGAGAATTCCTACATCAACGGCCTGACCCCACAAGAGTTGTTCTTTCATGCAATGGGTGGTCGTGTTGGTTTGATTGATACTGCTGTCAAGACATCTACTACGGGATATATTCAGCGTCGATTGATTAAGGGTCTTGAAGACCTCATGGTTGGTTATGACATGACCATTCGCACCAATAAAAATAAGATAGTGCAGTTCAGCTATGGCGAAGACTCGATTGACACCATCAAGGTAGAAAACCAAATGTTGCCGATTGTGACTATGAGCATTCAGGACATCTACGCGCATTATGCGCTGCCTGAGGAGACTGCCAAATCAAAGGAGCTATCCCAAATGTTTCTAAAGCCCACCATGACGCGTTACAAGAAACAAAAGGATGCCATGCTTGAAAAGTGCAAGTACTATACGGACTACATGATTAATATCCGCGCAAATATCATCAAGTATGTGTTTAAAAATAAGGGGGACAACGTAGTGAATTGCCCGGTCGCCTTTGCATATATTATTAGCAATATTCAAGGCCAACAAGGCATCAGTAGCAACTCCATGGTGGACATTACGCCATTGGAGGCCTTCGGCATGATTGAAAAGACATATGAACTCTTGGAAAAGAACCACTATGTAAAGCCGACCGAGTTGTTCAAGACGCTGTTCTACTACTACTTGTCGCCGAAAGACTTGTTGTTTGTAAAGCGTTTTAATCAGACCGCGTTGGTAGTATTGTTGGATACGATCGTTCTTACATACAAGCGGTCGGTTGTCGCGCCCGGTGAAATGGTGGGTATGATTTCAGGTCAATCGATTGGTGAGACTAGTACCCAGATGACCCTCAACACATTCCATTTTGCAGGTGTTGCAGCCAAATCAAATGTTACCCGTGGTGTGCCAAGAATCGAAGAAATCCTGTCATTGTCTAGTGAACCAAAAAATCCGTCCATGACCATTTATTTGAAGAAAGAGGATGAGACTGACCGCGAAAAGGCGCAAGTAATCATGAACATGTTAGAGCATACCAAGTTGATAGAAATCGTCGGGTCAGTTGAGATTTGTTTCGACCCAGACAATCTAACTACGCTCATTCACGCCGACCAGTCTACGCTAGAACAATATCGCGCCTTTGAAAATATGATGGACGAATGCGCAAATATTGAGGCGACTAGCGAAGAAGACGCGGCGAATCAAAAATCAAAATGGATACTTCGCATGGAGATGGATGCAACGACCATGTTGGAAAAGAACATTACGATGGATGATGTGAACTTCACGCTGACAAATTGCTACGGCGACGATATCTCATGTGTGTATTCGGATTATAATGCAGATAAGCTGGTATTCCGTATTCGTATGAATAACATTTTGAAACAAACTGGATCGCGAAATGCCGGTAAGAAGAATCTAAATCCGTTGGACCAATCTGACCAGATTTACCTGCTTAAGAATTTCCAGGACCAGCTACTCAACAATGTTGTTTTGCGAGGCGTCAAGCGGCTAAACAAGGTCATTTTGCGCAAGATTAAGGACAATGTTATTGAGGAAAACGGCGCATACAAGAAGCGCGATATGTGGGTGCTGGACACAGTAGGAACGAATATGATGGACGTTTTGGCGTTGGAGTACATTGACGCGTCTAGATCATTTAGCAATGACATAGTTGAGATATATAACGTGTTGGGCATTGAAGCCGCTCGTCAGGCGATTTATAATGAATTGGTTGATGTGATTGAGTTTGACGGCACGTATATTAATTATCATCATTTCAGCATTCTTTGCGACAGAATGACCTTCACAAATAAAATGATATCGATATTTAGGCATGGAATCAACAATGACAATATCGGACCAATTGCCAAGGCGTCGTTTGAAGAGACACCTGAAATGTTCTTGAAGGCGGCTAAGCATGGTGAACTAGATACATTCCGCGGCGTGTCTGCGAATGTAATGTGTGGCCAAGAGGGATATTTTGGCACAGGTGCGTTCCAGGTTGTGTTGGACATGGAAGAAATGTCCAAGCTAGACGAGATTATTCGATACGAAAATCCTGAAGATGTGGCGGCTGTGAACGAGTCGATTGATAAGGCGTTTGGTGGCGTTGAGAGCATAGACGCACCATGTAGCACAAACCATCTAGTTATTCAAAATAACGTGGTGAGTATTAAAACAAGTGAACTGGGTGGGGACAATGAATACAACCCAGGATTTTAATTGATTTGTTGGGTGGCAGTTTCGGGAGCTGCGTTCAGAATAAAAATGTGCAAAACAAAACAAAACAAAACAAAACAAAACAAAACAAACCAAAAAATAATATAAATATTTTATTTTATTTTTATAGTGATAATATATAATGGAGTCAAAACATCATTGTACAACATGCACTAAACCATGCACTAAGGAAACTTGTTCAGCATGGTTTGTACAATGCCCGAAGCCGCCCCCATGTGAAACGTGTGTGAAACCTTTGTATGAGATTATAACTTTTTGTAATGCAAACGAAAAAGAATTTAATGTTATTATAAATTCGAAATATTTGCGTATTCAAGGATTTGTTTTGGCGTTTGTAGATGAATGCCGCAACCCGATTATTTTTGATGATTGTAATAGCTTGATGAAAATAGAAAGTATTACGCCATATCCAAATCCATACCCTTGTCAAGGTCCTCCCACGTGTGATTATTACAGAGAGATTTGCCCATTCGCGAATAAAGATTATTATACTTACACCATACAAGAGCATAACTGCATGCCGATAAATCCTGCATTGTGGTCATACTATGTAAATGTAGACGTGCCTTTAAAATTATCGTTCAAATTAAATTATAACTATACTGGAAATGTATTTTTGTACATAAACATGTTTGTTGCACAAGAACATTGTGCGTTAAAACTAGAACCGATTATTCGCAACTGCATAAAAAGCGACCAAGAATTGAATTGTGTGAAAGACCCGTTTTGGTGTGGGTACATTTCGTGGATGACGGATTTGGAAGAAATGCATGATTGCTATCCTCCAGCCAACTACGATGACGATTATCCGTATAACTATTGAAAGGGTTTAAATATAATTCGCGTATCATATGAAGAATGGTTACCGCATTTTTATTTATTATGCAAAAGTATTTTATACTCAAAGAACATGACATTGAATTACCATTGAAACGCTATTTAACTTTCAATGAAAAAATGGCTATAAGTACGAAAATTTGTCAGAATGAATCCTTGCCGTATAATGAAAGCATCGCAATATATAATTATTATCAATTTATGATGTATTCGGTATATGATCCAGCTAAATTCATTTGTTGTAAATTTAAATTATTGCGAGACGGGCTTGAGAATATATTTTATACTGACCTAATAAAAAATGCGCATACAAAGATATTTTATAAATTACAAAAAGTATATAGATGCATGTGTAGGCTGGCATTTATATACAAATTTAAGCGTGCCAAACTACAAGTGACAACCGACCTTCTATTGAACGATTTGTCGCCCAATGACAAAAACGTACTGACCATTTTTGATTCAAATAGCAAGTATTTATTTTCACTGACTGATTTGGTAAATATATTTTATACGTCGTTGTGCAATTCAGTGTATTTTATTCCTTCAGCCGTTGCATGCAAGAACCCCTATAATAATCTTCCATTTTCAAAGGCGAATTTATATAACATTTATTTTTTTATTTTACGGAATAAAGTAAAGGTGCCTGTAATCATTGAAAACTATTTTATGTGTAACTTTAGTTTGCGTCGGTTTCAGTTTGAAAATAAACGCCTAATTCACGAAATTTCAATTGAACGTTATGTAAATAATAGTCCTCCTACTTATTTATATTCAAGCATAACAGATATGATGTATGAATATAATCAAGAGAGGCCGAGATTGAAGATACATCCAGAGTTTCCTGTAAATAAGCTAGTTACTATAATGCGACCTTATTTGCTATTATATTACAAAAGCAAATATTCAGGCGTTAGGGCCTTAAATAACAAAAACCATTTATTATTGAGTAAAAAAATGAGGGAATTTAAAAAGTTCAATCCGAAATTTGGACAGAAAAACAAAGCAACAAGTAGTATTGGTTCTATGTGGATAAGTCAACCAGTTGCGGTTACTTTTAACGAGAGACATATAATATATAGCTTACGCAACGAAGACGAATCTACCTTTGAAAAGTCGCATTTATCCGTTGATGCGTACAATACCGATGAGGACGATGACGACTCTGATGACGATGATGATACTGATGAAGAAGATCTTGGTATGCATTATTGAGTTGTTGTTTAGTTGTTTATTAAATATGTAGTATTTTTTTCCATGTTTTTATTCGGTCTATTGCTTGATTATGAAGTGAAGGATAGTGTGTTAAAGCATAATCCGTTCTAAATAAGTTGTCGTCGCCATGTCTAAATACCCGATTCTCAAATAATTCTTCTGCTTTATAAAACGAATCTTTGAAGTTGCCATGATTCACTTTCATGTGATATATCATGCATCTATCAAAATCATATGCCGTTAGCAAATCGGCTTCTCTAACAACATGATATGCGCGTTGATAAATACCCAAATCGGGAAACCCGTCTTTTTTTACTTTGGAATAAGACATGGTAGTAATAATAGAAGCAATCGCGGCACTTTCAGCGTGTGTAATAGTATAATTCAAAAATGCGTTAATTTCAGCAAGACCTTCGGCTTCGTCCATATATTTTTTGTCGCACATATCGTGTAATGTCGCCGCTATATAAATGATTTTTTTATGCGCAATGATAGACAGATTTGTCTGCAATTCCGTCTCATAAATCGCGTGGGCAAAATGCAGAACATTCATACTATGTGATATATTGTGCGTTTCATCAATCTTGTACTTGATAGAAGTTTCTAATATAAACTGGAACAAATCGTTAAATAATTCCATCTGCATAATGTTATAATATAATAATACTTTACATTAAAATAAAGGATTATTCATTCCAAAGGTGTGTATTTTTCTCGTTTAAAATTTGGTTATTTGTTTTTTGGCAAATTAACTTGATCAACGTAAGTTTGACTAATTATCGGTTTCGCTTCGTCGTAGCTATTATATTTTATAAACTTATTTTGCTTTGTGGGAACCAATTCTTCAAAGTATTCTTGTGTAATCAATGATTGCAATATGATAAATTCGTCGTCATACAAATTATAGTCGACTTTTCCAAAAGACAAGTAGGTTTGTTTCTCAAACATGAATGATTTGATTCGGTTATACCGAATTAGCTCATCTGCCATTTTCAAAAAGTAATTCTTTTCATTGTCTGACCTGGTTAATAAATTCTCTTTGGGAATGATTAGCTGGCATTTACCATTGATAGTAAAGGCGCACAAGGGTGCATTTGCGTTGCATTTATCCGCCGTTTTATACATTGCACAAGTAGTCATTTCATTTATGAGTTTGTAATCGTAGTCCTTGACAAATATAACCATATCATCTACTAATCTATGAAGGAGTTCGGTAGTTCTCTTTAATTTTTCACTATATATTGCAAACGGAGACTTGGTTACATCTTCAATGTCTTCTCGGAGTTTCAAATTAGAATAATCATTCAACAACATGCGAATGGTGGTACGAAACAATTGGTAGAGGCTTGTTTCTAGTTTGATTTTTTTCACGTAATTCTCTCTTTCTTGGTCTATCTTGTTTGACATAGTTATAATAGAATCACTGGATATAAGTGAGGTCGCGTCCTTGTTTACAACATAATTATTGTCCCGTATTTCGCGCAGCGTGTCATCTTTAATTTCCGACACGGGCATTGGCACCGAAAGTTGAACGAATTGATTTGTTTCAGTCAAGACTCCTACAACCACTTCGTCTTCGATTATTTTGAAAATAGGATTGCACGGAATTTTGCCATATGTATTTTTATAGACATTTTTCAAAAATGCAATAGTCTCGTTATACGGCTTCCAGATGTTTGGTTCCATCATAAACGTATAATCAACTCTGGGTATTAGTGCTGAGGGGTAACAAGGTATAAATCCGCTTGTAATCGTTGGCAAAGACGTCTCTGCAATTATTCCAATGACTTTCCCTTGATAATTTACAACTTGATTACGAATGACATAGTTATTCTCGTTCAAAATATTCACTAGGTCTTGCAATATCATCGCATGCTTCGCTTTGTATACCTTTGGCATGCTAGCAAATGGCGCGCACATATTTTTATAATATGGTTTAATAACGTAATCAAACAGATATTTTATTTGTTCGGACAATCGAGGGTCTTGTTCTCGGAATAACTTACCAACGTACAGAACATCTTCTTTGCTTTTCGGATTTTTTTCGGTTTTATAAGTGTATATTGGCTCAAAATATTCGTCTTGATGAAATAATATCAGCGTTGGTTTTACTGGGTCATATATCACGCTATTATAGTGGTTCGTAGGGCATATTAAATTTACATTATCTGTAATATCATTGTTTGCAACTTCCAATATGACCAAATTGATTCCCTCTTTAAAAAGTGCCGGATTTGGAGTAGATATGATATCCCACAAATAGGTATAGTCTATCACGACGTCGGCATTAGTCAAATAAGCAATGAAATTTTCAAAGGCGTTGCAAACCTTGATAAAAAACGGCATTTCGTCCTGTGATAATTTGGAATAAAGCACCGAGTTGGTGTACTTGGGGTTCTCTGCATTGGGTGTTTTCTTTGGGTCGTAGAAATCTGTCACTAAATTTCCGTTTTGATAAGTAATAAAATTATCAATGTTCAACGTCGAAATAATCGTTTCTTTCATATCCTGAATAGATACGAAATCTTCTCTTGTGTAATAAATCGCATCGGATATACAAGCGATGAATGACTGGGTCTTACTTATTTCAACCCCATGACGCAATAAACAAGTGTTACCTACTTTGCACGCAGTATTTTTCTCTCGTAGTAATTGTTGGATCGCAGGTGATAAATATCCCCATCGATTTATCGCTAGCGGGAACTTTCCCGGCCCTTTTATATATTGGTCCATATCGTTCGCATTGGGTTTGGCGGGTTCTTTTCCAGCACATATTTGTTTTCTACCAATCAAGGACGGAACATTCCATTTTGCAAAACAACAAGGTAAACAAAGACCATCTGGATGGCTATCTGTTAAAAATCCTGGATATTGCTTATGATTGTCCTTGTAATCTTTCGGATTATTGAATTCATAAATATATTTACCCCTTGGCACAGATTTGGCGTCCATTGGAATGATTTTATCTTTCAATCCTTGTCGCTCAATCTCTTCAGGTGTAATAATCGAATCGGTTCTTAAATCCCAATAACGCGGGCAAATATAATAAAACTGCTTATCGGGCTGAGAGCCGTATTTAATAATATCACTATCTTCATTTAAATAGCCAGGATGGTCGCGCTTAATTTTGTTCAATTCTGCCTCGGTTAATATCACTGGCTGACGTCGTATGTTTTGAGGACATGTGCGTGAATAGGAGTTATACTTGCCTTGTTTTTCTGTCAAAATTAACACAGGGTCTCTCTCTTCGATTCTAGTTTGAAAGTGATATGGGTTGTTTAATTTCATGCCGTCTACATTTTTTATAATAGTTGGTGAGGGTCCTTGTGAGGGAGTGGGTGTGGGCGTGGGTGCGGGTGCAGTAGCGGATGCAGGTGCGGGCTGAGCTGCCGAATCATCTTCCATCTCTCCCAACTCTTCTTCTTCTGCTTCTTCTTCGTTCTCTCCTGAACTTGCACCTCCGCGAGTCACCTCATCCTCATCCGATTCTTCCTCATCCGATTCTTCCTCGTCGGCATCAACATCATTAAAAAATAAGCTTAATGCATTGCCTACTTTTGCTTCTTCCTCCTCCATATCAAACATGATATCCTCGTCTGCTAATACAAGCCCCTCAACCGCGTCCTCTTGGTCTGCATAAGACATTTCGTGTGTAGGAATTATATCATCATAAACAATATCTACAACCTCTTTACCCGAGCAAGTATCTTGAATCTCCTTTATAGGAACCAGCGTACTCATTTCATCTTGTGTCAATCTCACCAAGGTATCCAAATAAATTGGAATCGTATCTAGATATGCGATATCATTAATATTTTCAACATGGATGGTAATATCGCTTGATATCTGATTGAACGATACGAGCACCTTGAAGCCTGGATTCACCTTTATTTCGGCGACGCCCTTCTTTGCACCACGCTCAATTTGCAATTCGCTTGCCATTTTACCAAGCAACATAACCGCGTCCTTCTCTGACAAATCTTTATAGTTTTCTAATAATGCCTCTATTATTTCTACGTCTCGCAATCCGTCCTTTTGTTGCTCAATCACAAATGCTTCCATGCTGGACATTTTATTAAAATTGGCGACGCGTTTAAAACGCATAACAAGACCCTTGGCAATATCGTCTGATTCTATGATAAATATGTTTGATACACATCCCCTCAGTTTTTTAATGTCAAACGCGTTATTTATTCTAACAACAGATTGATATTGCATATGTTTTATTTCAATGTTTTTGTGTTTTAATGTATCAAATAAACTCATCGAATATCCATTTTGTTCAAAATACGATTTAATTATTTCTAGCACTGGATTTAACTTATCGCGCAACAACTGCTCTATTTCAACCTCATCGACGATTTGTTCAAATTCAGAATAAAACGTAATATCCCCGTTCTCTTCGAATTCGCAGGTACCATTTATATCATTGATATAGATAGAGACCGACTTGTTCCGCCCCACAAGTTTAATCAATTTGAATATCATTGCCTTGGATAAATAGGGGATTTTTCTGCCGTTTAATGCTGTTTTATCCGCATACATTCGGAGCATTTTGTCTTGTCTGGTTCCAGGATTATATTTAATGAATGGTGACATTTGAGTTGCGTGCATTATCTTGAAGATGATATCTATCGGAATCCTTACTTTGTATTCTGGATGAATGACAAATTTGATTGACTTGATTCCGCGTTTTTTATAACCTAGCTCACTTGTCCGAAGTTTAAATACATTGTAAAACAAGTCAACACCTTTAAACTGCGCTTCAGTATACATTTTTTTGCCTTTTTCAATCAATTCCGCGCTATGCTCTTGTAATGATTCAATCGAGTCTATCTTTTTATCATACAAAAATGGATAATACAATTGGATCGTTAGTTGGTCGTTTTTATATTCTAATACGTTATTTGCAGTGCACAAGTAAATATTATTTGCTACTATTTTACCCGTATTCAATAATAAATGACTATTTAATGTTGTCATAGTTTTGCGAATGTTGCGTTCAATCATCGCATCATATTCAACTACTTGAAATGGATTACATATAAACGGATATTCGTTTTCTACTATGAAAAACTTTTGCCCTAAAACCTTGTTCATCATAAATGTATTCCCGTTTAAATTAAGCGCTAATATATCATCGTATGTGTAGACTTCTTTATCGGGTATGTCAAACTTTACAGGGAGACCCTTATCATCGCGCACTATATTCAGTAAAAAATTGTCTAGCCGGATTCGGTTCAGCCGTATTCGCTTATTTTGAGTAAGATTTTGATAGATGGTGTATGCCGACAAGGTCTCTTCTTTCATACAAAACAAGTATATCTCTTCCAATGCAAACGTATTTTGGAATTCGTGCATTATTTTGGATTTTATCACGCCAATAGTATCGTCGGTATGAATTGACTGGTGTGAAAAAATGACTGGAATCTTTTTCTTTGGATTCAAAATAGCGTCCATTTCTTCTTGGTTAAATATATCTG
>Ga0209358_10004178_pt1 | contig 10419 bp, 11 predicted proteins | sample LauGreFa1BDMLBSN_2_FD_187574 | JGI IMG/M metagenome (GOLD analysis project Ga0209358, IMG submission 187574) | Freshwater lake microbial communities from Lake Michigan, USA - Fa13.BD.MLB.SN (SPAdes) (version 2) | ecosystem: Environmental > Aquatic > Freshwater > Lake | place: Lake Michigan, USA...
GCAACGAAAGTTAGCCAAGCAATAATAAAAAAAAGCCTTAACATTGTTTAAGGCTTTTTTATTTAATAATCACCGGGTTTTTTATATCTCGGGTCGTCTCTTTTTATAAATTCTGTTCTTCGTTTTACGGGTTCAATTTTCGGCAAACTTGCCTCTTCCGTTTTACTGGAAGGTTCAATAAGTTGGTTCAATTCCAAAATTTCAGCATCGGTTAAATCACGGAACCTTCCAACTGGAACGTCCAACGAAATATTGATAATACGAATACGTTTTAAAGCGACTACTTCATAACCTAAATATTCCGACATTCTACGAATTTGACGATTCAAACCTTGCGTTAAAACAATTTTGAAAATAAATTGACTGATTTGTTCCACCTTACACTTCCGAGTTACCGTATCCAAGATTGGAACGCCGTTTCCCATTTTTTTAATGAAATCGGCAGTGATAGGTTTGTTTACCGTAACGGTATATTCTTTTTCGTGGTTGTTACGAGCACGAAGTATTTTATTCACAATATCGCCGTCGTTAGTCATGAATATCAATCCTTCACTGGCTTTATCTAATCTGCCTATAGGAAAAATCCGTTTCGGATAATTGATATAATCTACAATATTGTCACGAACATCTAAATTGGTCGTACATTCAATTCCTACGGGTTTATTGAAAGCCAAATAAACTAATTTTTCATGTTGTTCTCGAATGAGTTTTCCATCAATTCGAACTTCATCTGTTGGAGAAACTTTCGTGCCCAATTCAGGAATCACTCCATTTATGGTAACGCGACCTTCGTCAATTAATTTGTCTGCTTCCCTGCGAGAGCAATAACCTGTTTCACCAATAAATTTATTAAGACGCTTTAGATTTTCTTCCATGTCGCAAAGTTAATTAGAAAATCGGTTGATAGGTAATTTGAATATTAAAAAGAAATGGCTTTTTTTATTTAGACTCGGTGATAAATGAACTTATTTTTTCAAATAATGCTTCGTCATTCATGCTGTGTCCTAAACCCTTTGTTTGAATTAATTCGGCTTCTTTCCATGCGTTTGCATTTTTATTAGCTTCTGCAAATGCGACTACTGTATCTTCAATATCGTGGGCTATAAGCCCTTTTAAGTTGGTTTCATTTGAAAATAATAGTCCATCAATTTCTTTATTGCTGAGGTTGAAATTCTCTTGATAGTAATTTACCAATCCGATATTTACCTTGGAATTTAAATTTAATAGCGAGACATAATTTTCAAAAATTGCTTTGAAATCAGAAGGCGCACCCAAAACTACGATTTTCTCAACGCTTTTATTTTTATGAATAGTATGGTAATGCAAACATGCTTTTCCGCCTATAGAATGTCCTATAAGTATTTTAGGAGGGTACATTTTTGCTACATGATTTATGAATTCGGTGTATTTATGGGCATTAAAATCTTTACCACTAGATAAACCATGTGCCGGTGCGTCAATAGCTACAATGGTATAGCCTGATTTCAAAATGTAGGGAAGTGCTTTTTTCCATCTCGCAGAGTTGCTTTCCCAACCATGAATTAAGAAAATCACGTTTTCGTTCCCTTTCCAAATGTAGGTTTGAATTGTTTTACCTTCAAAATCAAAGGCAACGGCATCTGCACTTTTAAGTACCTCTGGAATAGCGTCGATTTGGATTTTCCCTTTTCTTGGAGAGCTAAAAATAGTATATGCTTTTTGTACTGCTTTTTTGGGTGCGACAAAACTGAGTACATTGATGTAAAATCCAATGGATTTTGCGATAAGGTGGTATTTTAATTTCTTCATAATAAAAAAGCCACGTTAGGAACGTGGCTTTGTATGATTAAAATTTAGAAAATAATTTTTCCATTTTTTCTCTTTCTTCTTCAGCAAGAGTGCTATCAACTAAAATCCTTCCTGAATGCTCATCGGTAATGATTTTTTTTCTTGAAGCAATTTCCACTTGCGTTTGTGGTGGAATGGTAAAGAAAGATCCTGCCGAGGCACCTCTTTCAATAGATACTACTGCTAATCCGTTGCGAACACTAGTTCTAATTCTAGTGTAAGCAGCTAGTAATCTTTCTTCTATTTGTCCTTGGTATTCCGCTGATTTTTCAGATAAGAAAGTTTCTTCTTTCTCTGTTTCAGCCATAATTGCTTGTAATTCTGTCTTTTTGTGTTTCAAGTGATTGCTTTTAGTATCTAATTTTTCTTTAGATTGGTTGATCACTTCTTTTTTGTGTTCAATAGTCGCTTTCATTTCTTTAATTTGCTTTTCAGCCAATTGAATTTCAAGCTCTTGGAATTCTACTTCTTTAGTTAAAGAGTTGAATTCTCTATTGTTACGCACCGTTTCTTGTTGTTTAATATATCTTTTCATTGACTCATTATGTTCGTCAATTGCTAATTTTTTAGCTTTAATTTGATCTTCAATAACAGTCAAATCATTTTTAAGTTTTTCTAAACGAGTGCTTAAACCAGCAACTTCATCTTCTAAATCTTCCACTTCTAAAGGAAGTTCTCCTCTAACATTTCTGATTTCGTCAATTCTTGTGTCAATTAATTGCAAATCATACAATGCTCTTAATTTGTCTTCTACACTTAGTTCTTTTGTATTCGCCATAATAATTTATAAGTACTTAACTGGATTTGTATTTTCTTCCGATAAAATGATTGCAAAATTAAGGATTTTTTTTCTAAGAAAATCAACAATATAATTTTTTGTATATCTTTCACTCTCAAAATGTCCAATATCGGCTAAAATAATTTGTTTTTCAGCTTCATAAAACTGATGGTACTTCAAATCGGCAGTTAAAAATACTTCAGCACCAGCTGAAATAGCATTTGCAATAGCGAAACTTCCAGCACCCCCCAAAAGAGCTACTTTATTAATTGGCTTTCCGATAAATTCCGAATGTCTAATGGCTTCGCATTGCATTTTATCTTTTACAAATAATAAAAATTCCATTTCATCCATTGGCTTTTCCAATTCTCCAATTAAGCCCATTCCAATATTTTGATGTTTGTTTTGCAAAGCAGTTATTTCATAGGCAACTTCTTCATAAATATGATTTTCAAATAGTGTTTTTAGTATTTTACCTTCTAACTGTTTTTCAAAAGTGACCTCAATTTTAATTTCCTCGGCTTCCACGAATTCAAATCGGTCGCCAATTACTGGATTACTATTTTCATTCCCAAAATAGGTTCCAATTCCTTTGGAAGTAAAACTACAATTTTCATAGTTTCCAATAGTCCCGGCCCCAGCTTCAAAAAGGGCATTCCTTACTTTTTCTACATTTTCAGGAACGGTGAAAGTGACTAATTTTCTAATGTGATTTTCTTTAGGAAGTAAGATTTTGGTATTTGTTAATCCCAATGCATTTCCAAATATTTTATTAACCCCTTCCGGATGATTGTCTAATGCGGTATGAACGGCATAAATCGCAATATCATTTTGTATCGCTTTAATAATAGCTCTTTCCACATAATTTTTTCCGGTTATTTTTTTTAAACCCGAGAATAAAATGGGATGAAAACAGACTATTAAGTTGCAACTTTTAGCAATTGCCTCCTCAATAACACTTTCTAAGGCATCATGACAAACTAAAATCCCTGTAGTTTCGGTTTCTAGATTCCCAACTAATAATCCCACATTGTCAAAATCTTCGGCATAAGCCAAAGGTGCCATTTCTTCAAGTACTGGAATGATATCTTTTATTTTATACATACATGTATTTTTGATTTTACAAATTAACGAAAAAACATTTCAACTTTTTTATAAAGATAAAATAGTATACTTTCGTAGTATGAATTTTATTCGAAAAATACTATTTCCATTATCAATCCTATACAGCGCAATAGCTTCTATTCGAAATTATTGTTATGATAAAGGATTATTGAAATCGTACGCGTTTAATTTGCCAATTATAGTGGTGGGAAATATAAGTGTTGGTGGAACTGGAAAAACCCCTCAAATAGAATATTTAATCCGACTTTTAACCCATAAATATAAGGTCGCCACTTTAAGCAGGGGTTATAAAAGAAAATCCAGTGGTTTTATTTTAGCTGATGATAATGCTAATGCTGTAATTATTGGAGATGAACCTTTTCAATATTATTCAAAATTTCCAAACATACACGTTGCTGTTGATGCAGATCGCAAAAATGGAATAGAACAATTGCTTTCAATTTTTGGTCAACCCCAAGTGATTTTGTTGGATGATGCTTACCAACATCGAAGAGTAAAAGCCGGTTTTTACATTTTATTGACTTCGTATAATGAATTGTATGCTGATGATTTTCAGCTTCCTACAGGAAATTTAAGAGAAAGTAGGAAGGGAGCAAAAAGAGCCAATGTAATTATTGTTACCAAATGCCCTTCTGATTTATCTGTAACGGAACAATCGAATATTAATAATAAATTAGCAATTTCTTCGAATCAAAATTTGTTTTTTTCCGCTATTGAATTTGACGAATTTGTGTATTCTGAAAATGAAAAACTACTAGTTTCAACGCTTCAAAATGTTGATAAATTACTTTTAGCTGGAATAGCAAAACCTCAAACTTTTTTCGCACATTTACAAGGTGATAAGGAGGAGTGTTTGACTTTCTCGGATCACCATCAATTTACAGAAAAGGACTTGCTAGAAATTAAAAACAAAGCGCAAAACAAGATAATAATTACTACCGAAAAAGATTTTGTTAGATTAAAAGGAAGTCTTCCAAAAGAACAACTTTTTTATCTTCCAATAAAAACTAAATTTCTTTTTGAAAGTGATATTTTCGATAAAATCATAACTACTTATGTGGAATCAAGTTCAAGAATCGGTTGATTATATTAAATCCAGAACAAACCATTTCGAGGCTGAATATGGTATAATTTTAGGTTCTGGCTTGGGAAGTATTACCGATGACATTAAAATAGAATTTACAATACCGTATTCTGAAATCCCAAATTTCCCCGTATCCACAGTTCAAGGCCATAAAAGCGCATTGGTTTTTGGTTCCATTGGAGACAAAAAAGTAATGGCTATGCAAGGCCGATTCCATTTCTATGAAGGCTATTCAATGAAAGAAGTTACTTTTCCAGTTCGAGTCATGAAATACTTAGGAATTGAAAAATTAGTAGTATCCAATGCCTCTGGAGGCGTAAATCCAAATTACAAAGTGGGCTCAATTGTAATTATAAAAGATCACATAAATATGATGCCGGAACACCCGTTACGTGGAAAAAACGACGAACGCTTTGGACCAAGATTCGTAAATATGAGTGAGCCATATTCTAATAATATGATCACTAAAGCTAAGGAAATCGCCAAAAAATTAACTATTGAAGTTCATGATGGGGTTTACATGGGTTTGCAAGGCCCTACTTTTGAAACGTTATCTGAATATAGAATGGTGAAAATTCTCGGTGCCGATTGCGTAGGAATGTCAACAGTTCCTGAAGTTATTGTGGCCAAGCACATGGATATGGAATGTTTTGGTATTTCTGTAATTACTGATATGGGTGACGAAGACACTATTAAGGAAGTAAATCACTCCGAGGTTCTGAAAGCGGCAGAAGAGGCCGAACCTTATTTATGTGAATTGATTAAAGAGCTTATAATCAACTATTAATGATTTGCTTTAGTAAATTATTTCTTCGAATTTATTAGTAAAATTAAGTCTATAATTCTAGAAGAATAACCAATTTCATTATCATACCAACCCACGACTTTAACCATTTTATCTATCACAGAAGTCAATTGAGCATCAAAAATGCAAGAATGGGTATTTCCAATTATATCTACAGAAACGATAGGATCTTCGGTGTAATCCAGAATTCCCTTAAAATTAGTTTGGGATGCGGTTTTAAAAGCAGCATTAATTTCATTGATAGAGACTTGTCTTTTTACATTAAAGGTGATATCGGTCAATGAACCATCAGGCACAGGAACTCGAATGCCACAACCTCCAATTTTACCATCAAATTTTGGAAAGATCTTCGTCAACGCTTTTGCAGCTCCTGTAGTGGTTGGAACTATAGATTGTGAGGCGCCACGAGCTCTGCGAAGGTCTTTGTGCGGTTGATCGTGCAAACTTTGATCGGTGGTGTAGGAGTGAACAGTAGTAATATAAGCTTGTTCAATTCCGCACAATTCATCAATGATTTTTATCATTGGCGCGGCATTGTTAGTGGTGCAACTCGCATTGGAAATGATGGTTTCCTCTCCGTTAATAATCGAATCATTTACCCCTAAAACTACTGTTTTAATGGCATCAATTTCAGAAGGAGCGGTCAAGATTACTTTTTTGGCTCCAGCGGATAGGTGGGCGCTTAGGTCATCATAGGTCTTATATTTCCCGGTTGATTCAATTACAAAATCAATGTCCAATGACTTCCAATTTAAATTTGAAATTGATTTTTCATGAAAAAACAAGTGTGATTTTCCATTTACTATAATTGCCTCTTCTGTAAAACTGCATTCATAGGGAAGTTTGCCGTGAATACTATCGTATTTTACTAGATGAGTCATCGTTTTATTGTCGGCAATATCATTAATTGCAACGACTTCGATTGACGGATGGTTGATTAATAGTCGAAATAAATTTCTACCAATTCTACCGAATCCATTAATAGCAATTCTTGTTTTTTGATTCATCTAAATATAGAATTCAAACTAATTAAAGGATGTGTTTTTGAGCCTTATAGGAAGAACGAACTAATGGGCCGCTTTCAACATGTCGGAAGCCTAATTCTAGTCCAAATTGTTCATATTTTGCAAATTGCTCTGGGGTAATAAATTCCTTTACAGGCAAGTGTTTTTTACTTGGTTGCAAGTATTGGCCGATGGTTACCACATCTACATTTGCTTGACGCAAATCTTTTAATGTTTGAAATACTTCTTCTTCGGTTTCTCCTAATCCAAGCATTATTCCCGATTTGGTTCTATTGATTCCTTTTTCTTTTAGATACCTTAAAACTTCCATGCTTCGATCGTATTTTGCTTGAATACGAACCTCACGTGTTAAACGGCGAACGGTTTCAATATTGTGTGATACCACTTCTGGATTAGCTTCAACTATACGATCTAAATTTCTTTCAATACCTTGAAAATCAGGAATTAATGTTTCTAGAGTTGTAGTAGGATTCATTCTTCGAATCGCTTTTACAGTTTCAATCCAAATAATGGATCCACCATCTTTCAGGTCGTCACGGTCCACACTAGTTACAACTGCATGTTTTATATTCATGATTTTGATAGATCGGGCTACTTTTTCAGGTTCATCCCAATCTACCGTTTCGGGTCTACCGGTTTTAACTCCACAAAATCCACAAGAACGCGTACATATATTTCCTAGGATCATAAATGTTGCCGTTCCTTCACCCCAGCATTCACCCATATTTGGACAACTACCGGAAGTACAAATGGTGTTGAGTTTGTATTTATCAACTAAACCTCGTAGTTCGGTATATTTTTGACCAATTGGCAATTTTACTTTTAGCCATTTTGGTTTTCCTGTAGGAAGTACATTTTCTAAAACAGATTCCATATTCGGGATTTTATGGTGCAAATATACGGAAAGTAGATAATAAAAAAACGGTTTTTGACTCGTAATTCGTTAATAAATTACTAATCAAAAACCGAAATTTTCTTTGATTTTAAATCGGCGCTATTATTCTAGTTTCACTGTTATCGGTAAATAATATGAAGTGCGCACCGGTTGTCCTCCAATCATTCCTGGACTCCATTTTGTTTTTAGCGATTTTAAAACTCGCACTGCTTCTTTACCTAATCCATATCCAGGATCACGTGTCACTTTAATATTCGACATCGTACCATCTTCCTCGATTATGAAAGCGATATAAACACTAATTGTTTGCTCTCCATCAATTTCAGGTTTTTCAAAATTTGTTCCTACATAGGTGTAAAATTTATTTATACCCCCAGGGAATTCGGGAAGTTGGTCTAGCTTATTAGTAGTTACTGGACCATCCGTTTTCGATGGGTTTGTTTCAGTAGTACCTCCAGTGCTAACGGGAAGTGTATTGATAGCTCCAGTTGGTGAGCCCGTATCTGTTGGAGCCGTTTTTCCGACTTCTTTTGTTTTATTTACATCATCTACAGGTTCGTATCTTACAATAGTTGGATTTATCAAATCTTTTTTGGAATTAATAATTTCAGGTTTTTTCTTTTCAATTGGAACCACTGCTTTTTTAGGCTCTTCAATTTTTTTAGGTTCAAATTTCACTGTACGTATATCAGGATAAATAATTGGTATTTCCTTAACGACTTCTTTTGAACTAAATGAACTTAGTAGAAATGCTATTCCAGAAATTGAAATAATAAACAGTAAACCGAAAAAAAAGGCAGTGACAGTATTCACAGAATCGTTTTTTCTCAATTGATAAGCGCCATATTCTTTGTTTCTTCCTTCGAAAACTAGGTTGGTCCACCCGTTTTCATAAATACTAACTTTAGACATAATTTGGAGTTTTAATGGTTAAGTAGTATTACATCATAGAATTGTATTTTACCTTATAACGATAAAAGTCAATACGATATTGTGAAAATTAGGGATTAATTATAAATAAAATTATCCTTTGGTTTGGATAATTTCCGCTAATAATTTTTTAGCTCTAAGAATTTTCACCTTCACGTTATTCAAAGGTTCCTCCAATTGATTTGCAATTTCTTGGTAGCTTAATTCTTGAAAATAACGCAACTGAATAACTTCTTGATAATGTGGTTTTAATTCTTTGATAAATTGTAATAACTGCGATAAATTTTGTTCAGTAATTAATTTATCTTCTGCTGAAGGAGTTAAATCGGCAACATGGTAAGCCCGATAATCATCATCATCTGAAATTTCTATAAATAGAGAAGCTTTTTTCTTTCGTAATTGATCAATATGGACATTTTTTGCAATAGCAATAAGCCAAGTATTAAATTGGAATTCAGGGTTGTAGGTAGCTAATTTATCGAACGCTTTTGAAAAGGTTTCAATAGTAATATCTTCAGCGTCAGTCTCATTTTCGGTTCTTTTTAACATAAAACCGTAGACTTCATTCCAATAAAAATCCAATAGAAAAGTGAAGGCAACTTGATCCCCTAATTTTGCTTTTTCAATGGTGTTATTTATTTCCAATGTACTGGTTTTGAAAAACTATTGGAAACAAATATATTCAATTGGGTGAATAAAAATGCAATTTCAATGATTGGATACCAATACATTACATCTTTTTCTTTTAATTTTCCAGCTGAAAAACCTAAGACAATCCAAGTGAATAGATATCTGAAACCAATTAAACTCAAAACGATGATCCATTGGTATTGAAATGCAAGAAGTACTATTGGAACAATAAAAAACAATATTTGCGATATAAAAAATAATGAAAGCTGAATTCTGTCAAATGGTTTGTAGAAAGTAGCGGTTGCAACATGTCGTTGCTTTAAAGTTTTCCACTCGCTATAGGTAGTTTTTGGTTCGCAATGGGTAAAACTGTCGGCAGCATAGCAACAAGTGGTGTTACTCCCTTTACTTGCTTGGTTTACAAACAAATCATCGTCACCGGAACGGATTTTCATATGATCAATAAAACCATTTACTTTAAAAAACTCGTCTTTTTTATAAGCTAAATTACGACCAACTCCCATATATGGACGTCCGATTTTTGCCCATGAAAAATACTGAGTTGCATTAAGTAATGCATCAAAACGAATTATTTTATTCAAGAAAGATCCTTTTACTTTTTCATAAGCACCATAACCTAAAACAAAGGTTTTATGCAGTGTAAATTGAGAACTCATTAAGGTAATCCAATCTTTTGAAGTTGGATAACAATCTGCATCAGTGAAAAGTAAATAGTCTTTTGTTGCCGCTTTGATTCCTAGGGTTAAAGCGAATTTCTTATTGCCCCAAAAGGCTTCATTATTTACCACTTTTACCACTTTTACATTGGAATATTGTCTTTCAAATTCTTCAAAAAGGTCTAAAGTGGTGTCACTTGAAGCATCGTCAATTAAGATAATTTCAAAGTCAGGATAATTTTGTTCTGCTAATAATGGTATAAATTTAACCACATTTTCTTCTTCATTTTTAGCACAAACAATTACAGAAATTGGAATTCTTTTGGGAGTTATTTTTTGATTTTTTGCAAAAGAAAATTTAGAAAAAACAACGGTATAATAAAAAAGTTGCACGGCAACAATAACAATAAAAATGTAAAAAAATGTAAGTAACATATTTATTTCCCCTCTTTTTTAGATGTGTGCAAAGGTAGGAATTCAAATAGGATTTTCAAACACCGATTTAACAATTAAATTAAAAAAAAATGGATAATTTTTATTTTAAATAATGTTCACTTCAGCTTCTATATGAATACCAAATTTTTTAAATATTGTGTCTTGAATTTCTTTAGATACATTTAGGATTTCTTGACCAGTAGCATTG
>Ga0209358_10004179_pt1 | contig 10419 bp, 9 predicted proteins | sample LauGreFa1BDMLBSN_2_FD_187574 | JGI IMG/M metagenome (GOLD analysis project Ga0209358, IMG submission 187574) | Freshwater lake microbial communities from Lake Michigan, USA - Fa13.BD.MLB.SN (SPAdes) (version 2) | ecosystem: Environmental > Aquatic > Freshwater > Lake | place: Lake Michigan, USA...
CCATGGCCTCGGGCGCAGCGGGGAGCACCAGCGCCTCGCGGACGCACTCGCACCCCATGGCGGAGGCATGATGGAGCAGCACGTGCTCCATGCCGGCGGCGCGCGCACGCTCCGCGACGAACCACGCATGCCCGGCGTCGGCGGCCACGGGAAGCGAACGCCCCTCCGCACGGGCAGGCCCGTGCAGCGCCGCGGCAAGCAGCGCGCCGCAGGCGGCCGAGGCCCATCCGCGCCGCGCGCTCAACGCAGCTCCTTCACGTCCTGGGGCGCAAACCGCTCGCGGAGCGCATCGAGGTCGTAGAGCAACGGCCGGTCGGCCGCGTCCGCATCGGCACGGGCAGACTCCAGCGAGAGAAGCAGCGCGATCGATGACGCCTGCTTCACCCCCGAGGCCTCGATGCGCACCCGGCGCGGCATCCGCGGCCACGCCCCCTGCGCCGTGCCGAGGGTCTCCACCGGCAGCATCCCGTCGAAGTTCGAGAGCACCGTTGCGCCGCCCGGGACGCTCATCCGCACCCGGAGGGGAGCGAGCGACTTCGGGTCGAAGGCCGCCTCCACGCGCGCGCGTCCCTCGGGCTCGCACTCGATCCACAGGAGCTCGCCGCGCACCTCGGGCGCCGCGTCCGCGCGCGGCACGAGCGGACGGAGTCCCAGCAGCACGGGACTCGGCGTTCCGCCGGCGAGCGATCGAAGGGATTCGTCCGCACCACCGCCGCCTTCCTCGGCAGCGGGACCTCCGGCAGCGACCGCCGCCGGCGCGAGGGTCCCCCACCGGAGGGTGGAAGGCTCCGCCTTCAGGAAGAACTGCCACCAGCGCCGGCCATCGGACCCGACCCAGGCGTACCGATCGCCGAGCTTGGAGATGCTGACCGCGAAGCCGCGGCCGGCGCACCATCGCAGGTCGGCATCGCCCTGCTCGAACCGATCGCCGGACTCGTCGCGCCAGCGGAGCTCCGTGACGCCGCGCGCCACCAGCACGCGAAGCTCTCCCGCCCGGGCACGCTCCGAGGACGCGATCGCATCGAGAGTGGCCGCCTCGAGAGTGGCAACCCCGGGAGCGGCAACCTCTGCAGCGCGCGCCTCCGCCGCGGGGCCTGGCTGCGCCACGTCCACCGCCGGACGTGGCGCGCACGCCGCGGCGGCCAGCGCACCACCCAGCGCAAGCGCGCGGACACCGCGGCTCACAGTTCGCTCTGCATCACCTCGCCGAGGTGGTCGGCGAGTTCCTGCAGGTCCTCGTCCTTGATCCGCGGGTTCGGCACGCGGATGGGCGGGGTGCCCTCCTCCGCGCCGCGCTTCTGCACAAGCCACCACTCCTCGTCGCCCTCGCGCTCGATGCGCACCTGGCGCAGCAGGCGCTTGCGGAGGAGGATCAGGCAGACCAGCCACCGGTACGCGCGCCGCTGCGGGCGGTCATCGCCCTCGAGGCGGTCGAAGAGTTCCACGAGCGTGTCATCGTCCACGAGCAGACGACGGCGCTCGTCGGGAGCGGGTGCCGTTGTGCGCCAGAAGCACACCATCGCGTCGGGGCGCGCACCGGCCTCCCACGCATCGGCCGCGAAGTCCCTGCGCACGAACTCGGGGCCCTCGGCGCGGGCCTCGGGCGCGTCGCACAGCGTCGCCACGATGCGCTCGCCCGGCACGAGGGCACGCCCCGTGGACGCGCATGTTGCGGTGAATCGGCCGAGCTGGAACGAGCCTTGGGTGCGCGACATCGCGCGCATCGTAGTGCGGGGCGGTGCCGATGGCCGCGGCCTATACTCGCCGCCGATGCTGGATCGCCTGGGACAGGTCTTCCGCGGCAACGAGCCGGTCGCGATCGCGGTCGAGCTGGCGGTGATCTGGCTGGCCGTCTTCCTGGTGCTGCGCTTCCTGCGCGGGACGCGGGGCGCCGGCGTCCTGAAGGGCGTGATCGTGCTGCTTGCCGCGGTCCTGCTTGCGCTGCGACTCGGCGGCACGGCCACCGACTCGTTCGTGCGCCTCCGCTTCGTGTCCGAGGCCGTGGTGGGCACGCTCGCCATCACGCTGGTGGTGATCTTCCAGCCTGAGCTGCGCCAGGCCCTCATCCGCATCGGGCAATCGCGCTGGCTCGGGCGCCGCGACCGGCAGCTCGCGGAGGTGGTGCCCGCCATCGACGAGGCGGTGGAATTCCTCAGCCGCAACCAGTTCGGTGCGCTCATCGTGATCGAGCGCGGGGTTCCGCTCGCGGAGGTGATCCGGACCGGCGTGCAGATCGACTCGGTGCTCTCGGCCCGGCTCCTCGAGTCGGTCTTCTGGCCCAACAGCCCGCTCCATGACCTTGCCGTCGTGGTCAGCGGCAACCGCATCGCGGCCGCAAGCGTGCAGCTGCCCATCGCCGACGCATCGATCGTGCCGGCGCGCCTGGGCTCGCGCCACCAGGCCGCCGTGGGGGCGACGGTCGACACCGACGCGATCGTGGTGGTGGTGAGCGAGCAGACCGGTGCCATCCGCATCGCGCGCGGAGGCGAGCTGAGCGAACCGATCGCCTACGACGACTTCGCCGCCGCCCTCCGCGACGCGCTTCGCGCCAGCGAGGACGAGGACGGCACCAAGGCGGTGCACGCATGAACGTGCGCCACGACTGGAAGTCCACCGCGCTCAACATGCTGGCCGCGGCCATCATCGCGCTCCTGATCTGGGCATATGCCAACGACCGCACGCGCGAGTCCGCGTCGGTGTCCGGCACGGTGCGCCTCACGGCGGCCGACCCGCGCGAGGCGTTCGTCGACCCGGCCACGGCGGTGCAGCTGGCGGTCGAGGTCCGCGGATCGCGACGCGCCATCGAGCAGCTCGAGGATGCCCTGCGGAGCGGCCTGTCGCTGGCCGTCGGCGGCGAAGGACTGCCGGCGGATGCCGGCGCGCACGAGGTGCCGCTGCGCGACGTGCTGGCGGCCAACCCCACCGTCGCGGCCACGGGCGCGGAGGTGGTGCGCGTGCGCCCCGAATCGCTCCGCTACGAGAACGGCACGCTCGTCACCGAGCAGGTGCCGGTGACCATCGGGCTGCCGAACGCCTCGCTGCGCGGCACGCCGGCCGCGGACCCCGCGGTGGTGACCGTCACGATGCCCGCCTCCGCGCGCGAGGCCGGCGGTGCGCTCGCCGTCGAGGCAGCCGTCGACACCCGGGCGCTCGCGCCGGGCCGCCACCGGCTCGACGTGGACCTGCGCCTGCCCGAGCGCCTGTCGCGCTGGCGCGAGCAGTGCCGCATCGTGCCGCCGCGCACCGTGGTGACGTTCGAGCTGGCATCGGCGACGGCGGAGCTCACGCTCGACCGCGTCGCGGTGCGCCTGGCGCTCAGCCCGCGCGCGGCGGACCGCTGGGAAGTGACGCCGGAACCGGGCGCCGACGCGCTGGCCGGGGTGGTGGTCTCCGGCCCCGCGGCATCGATCGCGGAGCTGGCGTCGGGGCGCTTCGTGCCGGTCGCCGTCATCGACCTCGGCGAGGAACCCGCGCGCGTCGGCGTCGACGGCTACGCGGTCTCCTACTGGCGGCTGCCCGACGGCGTGACGGTGGTCCGCACCCGCGGCAGCGAGCCCGGCATCGCCCCCTCGGTGAGGCTCCGCGTGCTGCCGCGCAACCCCGCGGCCCAGCCGAACTGAGTCCTCCCGCGCGGGGCGCGGACCGGTTCACGCCTTCGCGCGCACCGCGTGCCAGTTCTTCTTCCCGCGCCGCAGCAGCGCCACGCGCCCGTGCAGCAGGTCGCGCGGCGTGAGCCGTGCGTCCGCCGCGGCCTTCGCCCCGTTCACGAGCACCGCGCCGGCGGCCAGGAAGTCGCGCGCCTCGCGCTTGCTCGCCGCAAGCGTGGTGCGCGGCAGCAGGTCAAGGAGCGCAAGCCCGTCGCCGCCCAGCTCGCCGGGCTCCAGCTCGGTCACCGGCAGGTCCTCGGCCACCTCGTCCACGGTGCGCGCATCCAGCGCCACCAGGTCGCCCGAGAAGAGCGCGCGGCCCGCCGCCTCGGCGTTCGCGCGCTCGGTCGGGCCGTGAAAGAGCTCGGTCATCTCGTCGGCAAGCACGCGCTGCGCCTCGCGCTCCTGCGGCCGCTCGGCCGCGGACCGCTCCAGCTCAGCCACCCGCTCCCGGGGCAGGAACGTGAACCACTTGATGAACCGCACCACGTCGGCGTCGGCGGTGTTGAGCCAGAACTGGTGGAAGCGGAACGGGCTGGTGCGGTCGGCCGTCAGCCACACCGCGCCCTTCTCGCTCTTGCCGAACTTGCCGCCGTCGGACTTGGTGACCAGGGGATTCGTGATGCCGTACGCCTCGCCCTGCTCCATGCGCCGCACCAGGTCGATGCCGCTCACGATGTTGCCCCACTGGTCCGCGCCGCCGAGCTGGACCGTGCAGCCCATCGAGCGGAAGAGGTGCAGGAAGTCGTACGCCTGCAGGATCATGTAGCTGAACTCGGTGTAGCTGATGCCCTGCTCGCGCCCCTCGAGCCGGGTGCGCACCGAGTCGCGCATGATCATCTGGTTGACGCTGAAGTGCTTGCCGACGTCGCGCAGCACCTCGATGTAGCCCAGGCCCCGCAGCCACTCGCCGTTGTCCACGACCGCCGGCGCGCGGTCGCCCTTCGCCGCGAAGTCGATCACGCGCGCGAAGATCTCGCGCTGCCGCGAGACGTTGTGACGCACGACCTCCTCGGTCATGAGCTGCCGCTCGGCGCTCTTGCCGCTCGGGTCGCCGATCAGCCCGGTGCCGCCGCCCATCAGGACGATCGGCCGGTGCCCGGCGCGCTGCCAGTGCGCGAGCAGCTTCATCGGCACGTAATTGCCGACCGTGAGGCTGTCGGCGGTCGGGTCGAAGCCCGCGTAGGCCACGCGCCCGGGCGTGGCCAGGTATGCGGGCAGCGCATCCGACGTGGTCTGGTGCAGCAGCCCGCGCCAGGCGAGCTCGTCGAGGAACCCGTGCGCCGCGCCGCTCATGCCGCCAGCGCCCCCGACTTGGCGCGGATGTCCTTCAGCAGGTCGTGCCAGCTCTGGACGAACGCCTTCGCGCCCTGCTCCTGCAGCGCGGCGGCGGTGCCGGCGAGGTCGATGCCCGCCGCACGCGCGGCGGCAAGCGCGGCGCGCAGCGGGCCGCCGTCCGGCGGCAGCACCGCGCTCACGCGGCCCGAGGCATGGAATGCCTGGAGCGTGGCCTCGGGGATGGTGTTGACCGTGATGGGCGATGCCAGGCCCTCCACATAGAGGGACGCCGGGAGCTTCGGGTCCTTGGTGCCGGTGCTCGCGTAGAGGAGCCGCTGCGGACGGGCACCCTTCGCCTGCAGCGCAAGCCAGCGCGGCGACGAGCAGAGATCCACGTACGCCGCGTACGCGTCGGCGCCGATCGCGAGGCCCACGCGGTTCTTCAGCTCGGCGGGCAGCTTCGCGTCGAGGGTCGCGTCCCAGCGCGAGATGAAGAGGCTCGCCACGCCCAGGGTGTCCGGTGCCTTGCCGGCCGCGACGCGGCGCTCCAGCCCGCGCAGGAACGCCTCCGCGGCAGCCAGGTAGTGCGCCGTGTCGAAGAGGAGCGTGACGTTCACGGGCACGCCGCGGAACGTCAGTTCCTCGATCGCAGGCAGGCCTTCCTTGGTGCCGGGCACCTTGATGTACAGGTTGCCGCGCCTCGCGCGCGCGTGCAGGTCCACCGCCTGCTGCACGGTGCTGGCGGCGTCGTAGGCAAGCAGCGGGCTCACCTCGAGCGAGCACCAGCCGTCGACGCCGCCGGTGCGCGCGTGGACGCCGGCGAACAGGTCGCAGGCGCGCGTCAGGTCGGCCAGCGCCAGCTCGAAGAACGCCTCTTCCTCGCCCAGGCCCTTCGCGGAGAGCTCCGCGATCTGCGCGTCGTAGTCCTTGCTGCCGGCGATCGCCTTCGCGAAGATCGTCGGGTTGGAGGTCAGGCCCACGACGCTCCACTCGGCGATGTACTTCTGGAGCGTGCCGGCGAGCATGGCCCGCGTGATGTTGTCGATCCAGATGGACTGGCCGGCCATGGAGAGGACGGCGGTGGGAACGGCGTTCGGCATCACCCTATCCTACGCGCCCCATGAACGCCGCCGCGCCGCTCGACACGCTGCCCGCACACCGCCTGCTGCAGTCGCACGCCGAGCGCCTGCGGCCCGTGCACCTTCGCGAGCTCTTCGCGAGCGACCCCGGGCGCACCGCCGCGATGGCCGCGGAGGCGCACGACGTGCACCTCGACTACAGCAAGCAGCGGATCGACGCCGCGGCCATGAAGGACCTGCTCGCCCTCCTCGGCCAGTCGGGCTTCGAGGCGCGGCGCGCCGCGATGTTCGCGGGCGAGCGCATCAACTCCACCGAGGACCGCGCCGTGCTGCACGTGGCCCTGCGCGCGCCGCGCGGCACCGTCATGCGCACCGGCGGGCGCGACGTGGTCCCCGACGTCCATGCCGTGCTCGACCGCATGGCCGCCTTCGCGGGCGAGGTGCGATCGGGCCGCTGGAAGGGCCACACCGGAAGGCCCATCCGCACGGTCGTGAACATCGGGATCGGCGGCAGCGACCTCGGCCCTGCCATGGCCAACGACGCGCTCCGCGACTTCGCCGCGCCGGGGCTCGAGTTCCGCTTCGTGTCCAACGTGGACCCGGGCGACTTCGCGTGGAAGACGGCGGGGCTCGACCCGGCCGAGACGCTGTTCATCGTCGCCAGCAAGACCTTCACCACGCAGGAGACCATGGCCAACGCGCGCACCGCGCGCGCGTGGAGCCTGCAGGCCTTCGGCGGCGACGAGCGCAGCGTGGCGCGGCACTTCGTGGCCGTCTCCACCGCGGCCGACCTCGTCGCGCAGTTCGGCATCGACCCGGGCAACATGTTCGGCTTCTGGGACTGGGTCGGCGGCCGCTACTCGATGGACAGCGCGATCGGCCTGTCCACCATGATCGCCATCGGGCCCGACGCCTTCGGCGACATGCTCGCGGGCTTCCGCGAGGTTGACGTGCACTTCCTGGAGGCACCCGCCGAGCGCAACATCCCGGTGCTGATGGGCCTGCTGCAGGTGTGGAACACCGACTACCTCGGCTTCGGCGCGCATGCGGTGCTGCCCTACTGCCAGCACCTGCACCGCTTCACCGCGTACCTGCAGCAGCTCGAGATGGAGTCCAACGGCAAGCGCACGCAGCTCGATGGCCGCCCGGTCGCATGGACCACGTGCCCGGTGGTCTGGGGCGAACCCGGCACCAACGGCCAGCACGCCTTCTTCCAGCTGCTGCACCAGGGCAACGTCACGGTGCCCGCCGACTTCATCGCCTTCGCCGAGCCGAACGCCGACTCGCTGGGCATGCACGACATGCTCTTCGCCAACGCGGTGGCGCAGGCGCGCGTCATGGGCTTCGGGCAGACCGCGGAGGAACTGCGCGCGCTGGGCACGCCCGAGCACCTCGTCGAGCACAAGGTGATGCCGGGCAACCGGCCGACCACCTTCCTCCTCTGCCGCAAGCGCACGCCGCGCGCGCTCGGCCGGCTGGTGGCCCTCTACGAGCACGCCACCTTCACCGCCGGTGCGCTGTGGAACATCAACAGCTTCGACCAGTGGGGCGTGGAGCTCGGCAAGAAGGTGTGCAGCAGCCTGCTGCCCATGCTCGACGGGCCCCGCCAGCAGGCGCCCGACGCAAGCACCGATGCGCTCATCGCGCGCTACCGCGCGTGGCGCGGGCGCGGCGCCTGACGCCGGGGCCCACGCCGCGAATCACGCACCGATCGACTTCGGGGGCGCGCCCGCGGCACGCGCCCGAACTCAGTTCTGCGGCTGCGGCGGCGCCGCGTACGGCGATCCACCGTACGCCCCGCCCTTGGTGAGCGCCTGCTCGCGCTGGTGCTGCGCCTCGAGCTCGGCCCCCTCGTTGGCATTCCACTTCGGCGCGTTGTCGAGGCTCCAGCCGCTCACCGGCGGCGAGTATGGGTCGATGCTCTGGGCCAGCGCCAGCCGCTGCGCCTCGCCGTGCCGGTAGACGGCCAGCAGCTGCTGCTGTCGCGCCTCGGCCTGCTGCTCCGTGCAGCCCTGCGACGGCGGCACGGCCCGCCACGTCGGTGGCAGCGGCGGCTTCGGCGCCGACGGCGGAGGCGGCGCCTTCGGCGGGGTGGGGATCACGTTGCGGAACTGGTTGCCCTGCCCGCCCGCGGCCTGCGCCGCGCCCGTGAGCACGGGCGCGTACGCCAGGATGGTGCCGCGCGTGTCGCCTCGGGTCACGTCGAGCGGCGTCATCACGAAGGTCACCGGCTGCGCGGGATCGCCGCTTCCGGAGATGGCAAGCACCATGTCCTTCGGGAGGCTGTAGTCGCTCACGCCGCTGTACACGGTGTGCTGCTCGAGGTGCGGGAAGATGTTCACGTTGCGCGCGCTCGGCACGGCCCACTGCCACACGTTGGACGTGAGGAGCGACGCCTGCGGCACGATGTTCCACATCCACGGCGCGCTCTTCACGGGCCCGTTCTGCACGGCCTGCGGCCCGGGGGCCGACGGCGGCATGGGGGTCCAGGCGATGTACCCCTCGCCGTAGGCCCAGTTCACCCAGCCCGGGCCCCACGTCTTGTCCGGGATCCACACCCAACCGCGGCTGTCGCCCCACCACGCCCAGCGGCCGTAGTGGTAGACGGCCCAGCCGAACGGCTCGTAGCTCTGCCAGTACATGCCGAAACCCTCGGCCACCAGCCACTGCCCCTGCGTGTACGGGCGCCACCCCGGCAGCACGCCGCGCGGCTGCCACACCCAGCCCCACTCGCGGTCGGAGATCCAGGTGCCGTAGTTGTTGAGGTCGGTCATGAACTGCTGGACCGTGATGGAGGTCGCCACGCCGATCGCGCCCTGAGCATGCACCGACCGCCCGAACGACAGCGGCAGCAGCACCGCGGCCACGACCACCAGCGTGCGGAGCAAGCCGACCGATGCGAATGCGGACCGAGTCATGCCGCGGATCGTATCCCCGTCACGCCGACCGCCGCAGTCGCGCCACGCAGGCCGGCACTTCCTCGGCGGCGATCCGCATCTCCTCCTCCGTGGTCAGCCGGCTCAGGCTGAAGCGCACGCTTCCGTGCGCCACGCGCGGCTCCACCCCCATGGCGAGCAGCACCGGCGACGGGTCGAGCGACCCGCTCGAGCACGCCGCGCCCGCGCTCGCCGCGACGCCCCGCTCCGAGAGCAGAAGGAGCAAGGCCTCGGCCTCAAGCCCAGGGAACCCGATGTTCGTCGTGTTCCAGAGCCGAGCTGCCCCGCCGCCGTTCACCACCGCGTCGGGCACCGCGGCGCACACGGCCCGTTCGAACGCATCGCGCATCGCAGCGCCGAGCTCGCGCCCCGCCGCATCGCGCACCCACGCCGATGCCGCGCCCGCCGCCGCGCCCATGCCCACGATGCCTGGCACGTTCTCGGTGCCGCCGCGGCGCTCGCGCTCCTGCGGCCCTCCGACCACCTGCGCCAAGACGCGCACGCCGGGCCGCACCCACAGCGCGCCCACCCCCTTGGGGCCGTGGAACTTGTGCGCGGACACCGTGACCAGGTCCACCGGAAGGTTCCCGAGCGCCGTCGGCATGCGTCCCGCCCACTGCGTCGCGTCGCAGTGGAACCGCACGCCCCGTGCCCGGCACCGCTCGCCGATCGACTGCAGCGGCTGCAGCACCCCCGTCTCGTTGTTCGCCCCCATCACGCTCACCAGTGCCGTCCGGCCGTCGTGATCGGCCAGCGCCTCGTCGAGCGCCGCGAGGTCGATCACGCCTTCCGCGGCCGGCGGCACCCACGCCACGCGCGCGCGCCCACGCGCCTCCAGCGCCACGCACGCCTCGCGCACGGCGCTGTGCTCGGTGCGCATCGTGACGAGCACGGGCGGTGCTCCCGCTTGACGCCCCGCCCCGGCCATCGCATCGATCGTGCCGGCGATCGCAAGCCACGCGCTCTCCGTCCCGCCGCTCGTGAACACCACCTCGCGTGGCTGCGCTCCCAGCAATCCCGCCACCGCCTCGCGTGCCAGCTCCACCGCATGCCGCGCGTCGATCCCCGCCCGGTGCACGCTCGACGGATTGCCCCACCCGCGCACCAGCGCCTCGGTCATGGCCGCCACCACCTCCGGCAGCGGCTGGGTGGTCGCGTTGCAGTCGAGATAGGCCCGCATCGGGATCACGGTAGCCGCCCGGGCCAAAAGCGGCGCGGGCCCCCGGGAGCCGGGGGCCCGCACAGTGCGGATGAGAGGACTTGAACCTCCATGGGTGTTACCCCACTAGAACCTGAATCTAGCGCGTCTGCCAGTTTCGCCACATCCGCGAATCAGGACCGGAGAGTATAGCGATCCCCCCGGGGATCGCACCTCCCGCCTTACGATCCCTGCGTGGCCTACCGCCCGCCCTTCGTCGACCCCGCGTTCCGGATGGTGGAGCCGCCGCACCCGGCGACCATCGACGAGGAAGTGCTGCT
>Ga0209358_10004181_pt1 | contig 10412 bp, 17 predicted proteins | sample LauGreFa1BDMLBSN_2_FD_187574 | JGI IMG/M metagenome (GOLD analysis project Ga0209358, IMG submission 187574) | Freshwater lake microbial communities from Lake Michigan, USA - Fa13.BD.MLB.SN (SPAdes) (version 2) | ecosystem: Environmental > Aquatic > Freshwater > Lake | place: Lake Michigan, USA...
AGACGATGCACGTGAAGTCGTTGGTAATTCAACCTTAAGAGTTCTAAGAGATATGGGGCTACAAGGCTAATGGCAGACAAACTAGCAGGCATAGGTAGATTTGGTAGTACAGTAGACCCAGCGTTTACTCCAGTTAAACCAAGTGCAGAAACTTTACGTGTTGCTGCAATGAATGCTGCTCCAGGACAAACGGCAGAACAGTATCTTGCATCTCGTGGTGGAGTTAATGCTGCTGGTTATTATGGTGATTCTTGGAGCGCAAAAACTAATTTATCTGATGCTCAATATGCTGCAACCATTGCTCAAGCCAGAGCAGAAGGTAAAACTGGTGCAGCAATAGGTGGTGCTGTTAATGCAGCAACTGCAAGATTAATTTACGATAATGCTATTGCTTCGGGTGCAGACCCAAAAAAGGCTGCTGCTGATTATAATGCTGCTGTTCAAGCAAGCAATGCAGCAAATAAACAAAATGTTCCACTAATGACAGATGCAAGTGGAAATATAATTTCACCTACTGCTTTAAATAGCGGAACTGATAGTATTCGTTACGCTGCAGACTTGCAGGCACAGGCTGAAAAAGATAGAGTTACTGCAGAAAGACAATCTGCGTATGCAATTCTTGAGTCAGAATTTAATAAGTATGGTCTAGGTGAATTGGCTAAAACAGTTAAGGACTTAATCCTTACTGGAACACCATCAGCCGAGGTTACTTTAAAACTTCGTGCTACTCCTGAATACCTCAAGCGTTTTGCTGGTAATGAAATGCGCCGTGCTGCAGGTCAAAATGTTTACAGTGAAGATGTTTATTTGCAACTAGAAAATCAAATGACAGAAGCCTTTGCTGCCTATGGTGTTAGCCAGGTTCTTGGTTCTACAAGAGAAGCCAAGCAGGCAAAACTTGCTACATTTATTGGCGGAACTGTTGCTCCTACTGAAGTAAAAAGAAGAATTCAAATGGCGGTTGAAGAGGTTAATAATCGTCCAGATATTCTTAAAACTTTTCAAACATACTATCCTTCAATTACTGATAAAGATATAGTTTCATACTTCCTAGACCCTAAGGAAACAGAAACAAGATTGACGACTAAGGTTCAAGCAGCACAGATTGGTTCTGCTGCAGCACGTCAAGGACTTGTTACTAATGTTCTTAGCGCCGAAGAGTTAGCAGCACTTGGAGTAACTGAAGCAGCAGCAAATACAGGTTATGCAAAGGTTGCCTCTGCTCTACCAACCGCTATGAAACTTGGCGAACTTGAAGGTGATGCTTATACACAGGCAGAAGCAGAAGGAGCCTATCTAAAGGGCTTAGCCTCTGAACAACGTAAGTTGGCAGACTTAGCAGCCCGTGAGCAAAATAGATTCCTTGCTGCATCTGGCGCATCTAAGGGTGCCTATGCATCTGGTTATTTAAACAGAACATCATCAGCAGGACAATACTAAAAATTCCTGACGTGGACCTACCAGCCCCACGCAGCGTATAAGTCTGGGAGCAAGAGCCAGCCTATTTCCCCGAATAGAACTGTGGCTTGCGACTAATCAACGAATAGAAAGGGTGGTTGCTATGAGCAACAACATAAACTGGGACGATGAAGATGACGACATCGATGATACAGACACTTATTCAAACGATGGCGGTGACTTGTTAAAGAAGTTACGTAAAGCCAAGCGTGCAGATGAGAAACGTATCAAAGAACTTACAGAGCAACTTGATGGTTTATCCAAGATGCAGCGTGAGAGAACCGTCAAAGAAGTCCTAGAAAAGAAGGGCGTCAACGCAAAAGCAGTAAGACTAATCCTCAAGGATTTGGATGACGTTAACGAGGAGTCAGTTAATAATTGGCTCGATGATAACGCAGACTTGTTTGGCTTGCAAGTATCTGACAATGGTCAGAATAAAGAGCAAACAAACATTGACCTTGCGGCGCTACGTCAACAAGACGTAATTACTCAGAATGCTATGACCCCTGAACGAGCACAGGATTTAAATGCAAGACTTGATAACGCACAGAGTGCGGAAGAGTTGATTGCTTTCCTGAACTCACAAAACTAATCATAGTTTCCTAATTCACTTGGAGGTGAAAAAATGGCTAACTCCTACGTATCTACAGGGTCTTCCTCTCTTGGAGGAACCGCTGGTGCAGCAGGTCTAGTCCAGAAGGCGTATGACCGTCTTCTTGAGTTCGCTCTCCGCTCAGAACCCCTAATTCGTTCTGTCGCAGATAAGCGTCCCGCAAAACAATCAATCCCAGGTTCAACAGTTGTTCTACAACGTTATGTTGACCTTTCAGCAGCAACTTCAGCACTCACAGAAGATGCTGACCCAGATGCAGTAGCAATGTCTACACCAACCTCAGTAACTATTACTCTTAACGAGTATGGTAACTCAGTGTTGGTAACTCGTGCACTTGAGTTGTTCTCACTTGCCGATGTAGACCCTGCAATTGCAAACATCATTGCGTTCAACCTTGCAGATTCTATCGACCAGGTTGCAATGAATACACTTCGTCAAGGAACCAACGTAATTTACTCAGGTTCAACAGCAACATCTACTGCGACAATTACTGCAGCAGCAACACTATCTTCAGCAAACATCCGCAAGGCTGTTGCTAAGTTGCGTGCTAACAAGTCTATTGCTCGCAAGGGAAGCCTATACTGGGCTGGTATCCACCCAGAAGTTTCACACGACCTTCGTGCTGAGACAGGCTCTGCAGGATGGCTTCTTCCTAACCAATACGGTTCTGCACAAGACCGCATCTGGGCAGGAGAAATCGGAACATACGAAGGTGCATACTTCGTAGAGTCTGCACGTCTTTACAATGCAACCGATGGTGCTTCTTCAGCACGTAACTACCGCACAATTATTGCTGGACAGCAAGCATTGGCTGAGGCAGTTGCTGAAGAGCCACATGTAGTAATCGGACCAGTAGTTGACAAGTTGATGCGTCATCGCCCAATGGGTTGGTATGGCGTTCTTGGCTTTGCACGCTACCGTGAAGAGGCTCTATATCGAATCGAATCAGGTTCATCAATCGCTTAGTTGATTGACGGGTGGGGCTAGGGAAACCTAGCCTCATCAGTAAGTTCATTAAGGGAGAACAATGGCAGATTACATATTCACAACACCAATAGTCCGAGAAGGACCAATTGGTAGACACCGCTTACATTATTTCTACAAAGACAACAGAGGAATTTCCATTGCTAAAAGCGGTGGAACATACACACAAGTTCGCTATCCAATTGATAGTTCTCTTGATGATTATGATGAGTTTTATCGTGGTGGGTATAACCACACAGTAAATGAAGCAACTAAGGCTGCATTAATTGCAGGCGGAGTTGGAGTAACAGAAGCAAACTTTACAGCAATCTAGGGGGATTGATGGCGTATCACTGGGAAGAACATCCAGAACCATTAGATGATTGTTTTGGATGCAAAGTAATGGGTCTTCAGGTAAATGCTGGAGATGCTAAAAGAGATATTCCAGATAAAAAATGGAATGCAGAACTACAGGCTTATAGAGATGCAAGAGACCAAGGTATGCGTCCAGCAGGAACTACCATGAGAGATGTTCAACAAGCATATGAAGCATCAGAAGTTTTAGGCAAAGCATACAACTCGGAAACTATGCCTAAAGCAGAAAAAATAAACAATAAAGTAGCCGAGGTTATGAAAGAGATAGGACAAGTATAATGCCAAAAGTAGGAAACAAGAAGTTCCCATACACAGCAAAAGGTAAGGCTGCTGCAAAGAAGGCTGCTTACAAGGCAGGCGAAAAGATGGAATCCAAGTCTGAGAAGATGATGGAAATGAAAAAGGGCATGAAGAAAATGGGTAAGAAGAAGTAATATGGCTACCCGTAAAAGTCCAATCCAAAGAGTTGGTGGATATGTAGGAAACGCATTGCGTGAAGCAAGAGATATTCCTACTGCAATTGGCACATCACTCGGCGCACAGTTTGATTATCAAAACCGTGGTCCAGCCAATGAAGCAGCAACAAAGCGTGCTGCTATTTCATCTGGCAACAATCAAGACCGCCAAGTTGTTGAAGCAATCAATGCAATCATTAAGGGGAAGAAGGGCACTTCGTCTGACCAAATTGATAAGAACGGTAAATATGTTAAAGGACGCCAACGCTAATGAAACAGAAGCATCCAGGGTTCAAGAAAGTTGCTGCGGGAATTGCGAAGAAGCAGGGAATCAGCAAGGAGAATGCAAGTGCGATTCTTGCTTCGGCTGCCCGCAAGGCTTCCCCTGCTGCTAAGAAAAAGAATCCTAGGCTAAAGAAAGTTAAGGGGTAACAATGGACCCACGGTTAAAGCGAGCAGGTGTATCAGGCTTTAATAAGCCAAAGCGCACTCCTAATCATCCTAAGAAGTCACATGTTGTTGTGGCTAAAGAGGGCGACAAGGTTAAGACAATTCGTTTTGGTCAACAAGGTGTTACTGGCGACAGACAACCAACTGCACGTCAGCGTTCATTTAAAGCCCGTCATGCAAAGAACATTGCCAAGGGCAAGATGTCTGCAGCATACTGGGCAGATAAGGTTAAATGGTAATGAAGAAAGAATTTTGGGATAAAAAGAATCCAAAGAAAAAATCTACTCCATTAACTCCAGCACAAAAAGCCAAAGCAAAAGCAATGGCTAAAAAGGCTGGCAGACCATATCCAAATTTAGTAGATAACGCTAGAGCAAAAAAGAAATAGATAGGGTGGGGACAATGCAAGAAACAGTTTCACTGGCTTGGTGCGATAACGGTAATGTAGACGGAAAGTTTATGCACGGAGTAGCAAATGTGCTTCTGGAATCAGGAGTTAAGTTTGAATCTACTATCCGTTCTGGTGGCAACCAGATAGCAAGACAACGTGAGCATGTTATCCGTTATTGGTATGAACAGAATAAAAGCGAATGGCTACTATGGGTAGATTCAGATGTAGTTATTAGCCCAGAAAAGTTTTTAAGACTCTGGAATAAAAAGGATAAAGACAAACACCCAATTGTAACTGGTGTTTACTTTACTACTAAAAATCCAGAAGAACCACTAATGGTTCCAGAACCTACAGTATTTGAGTTTGTAGAGTCTGGGGAAACTATTGGTATTAAGCCAATTCATCCTTTGCCTAAGGACAAATTTATACAGGTTGCTGCAGCAGGCATGGGATTTGTTTTAATGCATAGAAGTATTGTAGATAAAATTATTAAAGCAGTTCCAAATGTTGCTTTGTTTGCAGAAGCAGGAACTGAAAAAACATTTATAGGTGAAGACATCTATTTCTTTGCTTTATGTGGTAAAGCAGGAGTAGATGTTTGGTGCGATACTGGAGCAACAGTTCCACACATTAAAAGATTTTCATTTGATGAGCATTACTACAACGCATTTTTTGGCGGAGTAGAAAAGCAATCAAATCTTATTTTACCAAAACATCACAGAAAGAAGTAATCAATGGCACTAGGTAAAGCAGGTAGTAGTCTTACAGCAGAACTTAATCGTCTTGCTGGTACAACTGGTTTAGACGAACAAGGCGCTGCCAATGCTTGGGCTGGCACTACTGGACTTGCAACTGTAGGTGCTCTTAATATTAAAGCCCAGGCTGCTCGGACTAGAGATAAATTTAAAGATATTGATGGTATCTGCAATGAACTTGCTTCGACTACTGGACTAGCAGCCCCTGCTGCGTTACGGAGTATAAACGCCTAATGACTACATTTGCCAATATGATTGATGAGGTTTTAATTAACCTATCTGGATATACTTTTTCCCAAGACCGCTCTACCTATCTTGGTTCATCTGTTACTACTACTACATCTACATCTGCTTCTCCACTAGTCCTTACGTTGCCAACTACCGAAAACCTTGGCAAGGGTGTAATTGAAATTGATGAAGAGTTGATGTATGTAGATAGTTATGACCGTGTAGCCAATACGGCAACAATTGCTCCTTATGGTCGTGGGTTTTATGGCACTACTGCAGCCACACACGCTGCTGATGCACGAGTAATAATTAGCCCAACCTTTCCAAGATATGTAGTTAAACGTGCTATTAATGACACTATCCGTGCATTAGGCGCAAACATGTATGCCGTTAAATCAACTACCTTTACTTTTAATGCAGCAGTATCTACCTATGCATTTGCTAATCTAGATATTAGCAATATTCTTTATGTATCGTGGCAGAGCATTGGTCCAACAAAAGAATGGATTCCAATACGTAGGTGGGATTTTGATTCTAGTGCTAACCCAGAAGCATTTGGATATACAACTGGAACAGATATAGTTCAAACAATTACCTTGGGTGAAGCCCCTATTGCTGGTCGCTCAGTAAAAATTATCTACGCTACAAACCCAATACCATTTACAAACAACTCAGATGTTTACGCAACAACAACTGGTCTACCAGAATCTACTCGTGACGTAGTAATTCTTGGTGCTTCATATCGTTTGCTTACATATCTTGACCCAGCCCGTGCTTCGCAGACAAGTCCTCAGGCTGATGAAACAGATAGCAAACGTCCATATGGTGCTTCTAGCACAGCAACTAAGCAACTATATGCTTTATATATACAGCGCCTTCAAGAAGAATCTAAGGCACAGCAAACGAATTACCCTGCAAGAGTTCACTTCTCCCGCCGATAGGAACCTAAATGACAACACGTAAATACTCATCTCGCTCTCAGCAAACAACACTGACAGCGGCTATTACATCATCAGCCACAACTGCCATAGTTGTTTCTGGCGCAGGTTTGTTGGGTGGTGTAACCATAACTGCTGGAGAACTATTTACAGTAGTTATTGACCCAGATACAGCGCTTGAAGAAATTGTAGATGTCAGTGCAGTAAGCACTAATACACTAACAATTGTTCGTGGTATAGATGGTTCGTCAGGACAGGCTCACTCCGCTGGTGCAGTAGTTCGACACATGGCAATTGGACGTGACTATCGTGAGGCTAACGCTCACATTGAAAACACAACAACAGCGCATGGGCTAACCCTTGCTAATGTAACTTTATCAACTGGCACAGGCAATGTATCAACCGCAATGCTTGCATCTAATGCTGTTACTACTGCAAAAATTACCGATGGTAACGTAACAACGGCAAAAATTGCCGATAGTGCTATTACATCTGCGAAGATTGCAGATGGAACAATTGCTACTGGAGATATTGCAGACTCTGCTATTACAAGTGCAAAAATTGCAGACGGAACAATTGTTGCAGGAGACATTGCCGATGGCGCAATTACATCAGCAAAAATTCTTGACGGAACTATTGCAACTGCAGATATTGCGGACAGTGCAATTACTTCGGCTAAGATTGCCGATGGCACTATTGTGGCTGGTGATTTAGCAGACGGAGCAGTTACATCTGCCAAAATTCTAGATGGCACAATTGTTAATGATGACATTGCATCAGGTGCTGCTATTGCTAAGACTAAGTTAAACCTTGGTGGAACTATTACATCTGCTGACTTGGTTGATGGAACTATCGTAGCCACAGATATTGCTGACGGAACAATTACTGCAGCCAAGTTGGTATCTGACCCATATGCTCGTGCTAACCACACTGGCACACAGGCTGCATCTACTATTTCAGACTTTGATACACAGGTACGCACATCTCGCTTAGACCAAATGGCTGCTCCTACTAACTCAGTATCTGTTAATAGCCAAAAAGTAACATCTCTTGCTACACCAACTGATAATGCAGATGCTGCAACCAAATTATACGTAGATACAAAAGTTGCAGACCTTGTTAACTCGGCACCGTCTACACTTGATACTCTTGGAGAAATTGCAACAGCAATCCAAGCGGGCGGAACTGTTTACGATTCATTCGTGCTTAAGTCAGGAAGCACCATGACTGGCGCTCTTACTTTGTCTGGCGCACCGTCATCTAATTTACACGCTGCTACAAAGGCATACGTAGATTCAGTTGCTGGCTCAACTGCTGCTGCAGAAGCCGCTGCTGTTGCTGCTGCTGCCTCATATGATTCTTTTGATGATAGATATTTAGGTGCTAAGTCATCTGCTCCATCTGTAGATAATGATGGCAATGCACTTATTACTGGTGCTATTTACTGGAACTCAGTATCTAATGCTATGTTTGCTTGGACTGGTTCTGCTTGGGGTTCAATCTCATCAACCGCAGATATCTACCGCTATCGCTACACAGCATCAGGTGGAGAAACATCTGAGTCAGGTCCAGATGATAATGGCTTAACACTTTCATATATTGTTGGTAAAGAACAAGTATATCTAAATGGTGTTTTGTTGGCTCGTTCAACAGATTATGTAGCAACTAATGGAACCAGTATTGCTTCTCTTGCTGCTTTAACTGCTGGAGATATTCTTGAGATTATTACTTTCACTCCATTTGAAGTTGCTAATGTTTTATCTCCTACATTATTTGACGCTAAAGGCGATATTTTAGTTGCAACTTCTGCAGATACTGCAGGTAAGTTAGCACTAGGAACCAATGGATATTACTTAAAAGTAAATACATCAACCTCTACTGGACTTGAGTGGGCGCAGGTAGACCTGTCAGCCTATGCGACAGCAGCAACAGAAAACGATAACACCATTATGAATATAATGGATGCATACTAAGAAAGGTAGTAACTAATGGCTACAACAAGTAAGGCGCTTTTTCGAGGAGCGGCAACAACAACATTAACAACTACATTGTATACAGTTCCATCTGCTACAACCACAGTGGTAACTAATATTGTAGTAACTAATACAGCAACAAGTGCAGCAACCTTTGATTTATCTCTTAATGGAGTTAAATTGGCTGATGCAGTTTCAGTTGCTGCAGATAGCATTTCTGTTATTGATTTAAAGCAAGTTATTAATGCAACTCAAACTATTCAAGGTGGCGCATCAGCGACTACTGTAAACTTTCATATTAGCGGAGTGGAGATAGCGTAATGGGTGTTTCAGTATTTCCTGCAACAACGGGTTTTGACCAAACAAAAATGAGTCTTCGTCAAACTATTACATCAGGCACAACAGTAACAATTCCTGCTGGAATTAACTGGGTTTACGCAGTAGTTATAGGCGGGGGTGGCTCTGGTTCTTATTCAGGCGGTGGTTCAGCAGGCGGTGGCGGTGGTGCTGGTGGCGTTGCCATTGGTTGGGCTAGAGTTACCACATCAACTCCTTGCGTAATTGGCGCAGGTGGCTCAGGTAGTGGTGGACAAGGAGCCGCTGGTGGCTTAAGTTCATTTGGCGGATTAGTTGCAGGTGGTGGAGGTGGTGGAAAATACACAACATCTACTGCTACTGACCAAGCATTTTTAGGCGGTGCTGGAGGTGGAGGAAATTCAACTTCCGAAGCAGGTTCAACAGGATATTTAGGAACACCAGGTGGTGCAGCAACTACTGCGAATGTTGGAAACTCAGGTGGAGCAGGTGCTGGAGGACCAACAAACTACGCTGGTGGAACAGGATTATCAGGCGGTGGCGGTGGTGGAACTCCTAGCACAGGTGGCACGGCTGGTAATGGTGGTAATGGGGCTTATGCTGGAGGTGGCGGAGGTTCTGGTTCACAGGCTTCAGTTCAGGCTGGTGCTGGTGGTTCAGGTATGGGTGGTTCAGGTGGTGCGAGAGCGGGCAGCGGTGGTACTGCTGTAGGTGGTGGAGGTGCTGGTGCAGTATCGGCTGGTAACTCTGGCGGTTCTAGCATTGGCGGTGTAGGCGGTTCAGGCGGAGGCGGTGGCGGTGCTGGTGCAACTGGTGGCAATGGTGGTGCTGGCTGCATCCTTATTTATTACTAATTCATAGGAGAATAATATGACAATCAGATATTTATACGATTGCCCATCCTGTGGCAATGATTATACGGAGCAACGCAAAGCAGAAGAACCACAATATTTTTCTAACTGCTATAACTGTGGAACAGAACTTAATTTAGTTTCTGAAACTTCATTGGAGGATAACTAATGAGTAAAGCAAGAGACCTAGCAAATGCTGGTACTGCATTAACCTCTGTATCATCCACAGAACTTGGATACTTAGATGGAGTTACCTCTGCCGTGCAAACACAGATTGATGCTAAGGCTGCATCATCTGCGCCTACATTAACTACACCAGTAGTTATTAGCCCAGAGGAACGCACAACAGTATCTGCTACAGCAGCAACTGGAACAATTAACTTTGATGCATCAACACAGGGTGTGCTTTACTACACAACTAATGCCTCTGGTAACTGGACACTTAATGTTCGTGGCACTTCAAGTACTACTCTTAATTCTATCCTTGCTACTGGCGATGCTATTACTATTGCATTTTTAGTAACTAATGGTTCTACTGCTTATTATCAAACAGCATTTACTATTGATGGAACTTCAGTAACACCAAAGTATTCTGGTGGAACTGCACCATCTGCTGGCAACGCATCTTCTATTGATGCCTACTCATT
>Ga0209358_10004184_pt1 | contig 10409 bp, 9 predicted proteins | sample LauGreFa1BDMLBSN_2_FD_187574 | JGI IMG/M metagenome (GOLD analysis project Ga0209358, IMG submission 187574) | Freshwater lake microbial communities from Lake Michigan, USA - Fa13.BD.MLB.SN (SPAdes) (version 2) | ecosystem: Environmental > Aquatic > Freshwater > Lake | place: Lake Michigan, USA...
ATCCCGAACGCTTCCTGACCGGCGTGCAGGTCGCCGGTGCCGGACGTTCGCCGAAGGAAGCCAATAATCCGCGCATTGAAACCGAAGCTGCCGAAATCGCCCGCGACTGCATCAGCCGCAGCCGCCTGATGCGCCAGGCCCCCGCCGGCATGAAACCCACGGAAGAAGAAATCCAGCAGCGAATGGCCGCCTGCCGCGCCGACAAGACCTTCGACCAACTCGCTACGGCGGCATCGCTGCGCGGTTACAAGGATCAAGCCGTCACAGCCGAACAGATGGCTGCAGTAAAAGTGCCGACCATGGGTATCGTCGGCATGCTGGACCATACATTGAAGGATATGCAGGAACTCAAAACCATCCGTCCCGGCATGAAACTGGTGTTGCTCGAAGGGGTGTCGCATACCGGTAAAACGGGTATTCAAAGCAGTCCGGCGCTGGTCACCGAAATCCGCACCTTCATCGCCGAACAGAAAGCATCCGGCGCGCGCTGACCGTCTGCCTACTCCGGCTTGATTCCCGCCGCCTTGACCACGGCGGCCATCTGCCGGCTTCCCTGCTCCATCGTCTCGGTGACCTGCTCCGGCGTGGTGTGGGCAGGAAATGCCCCCATACCGCCGAGACGCTCCTGCATCTCCGGGGTGCGCATGAATTCGCCGATGCGCTGATTGAGAAACTGGACCACTGCGCGCGGTGTCTGACGCGGCGCTACCACCGCCCACCATTGTCCGGGGAACGGGGCATCAACACCGGCCTCGGCCATTGTCGGCACATCGGGCAATACCGGTGCGCGTTGCGGCGTGGTCACCGCCAGCCCGCGCAGCCGCCCCGCCTTGACCTGCGGCACCGACGGCACCATGTCGGCAAAGGACAGCGGAATCTGTCCGGCCACCACATCCAGCACGGCGAGACCGCCGCCCTTGTACGGCACATGGACGATGTTGATGCTGGTCGCCGCCTTGAACACTTCACCGACGATATGCGAGGTGGTGCCGACGCCGCCCGAACCGAAATTGAATTCGCCGGGCCTCGCTTTCGCCAGCGCAACAAACTCCTGCACGGTGCGCGCCGGCACTGAGGGGTTGATCACCATCATCGGCGCTGCCGTGGCAACAATCGATACCGGTGCAAAATCCTTGAAAGGATCAAAGCCCAAGCGCTTGTAGAGAAAAGCGTTTGTGACCATCGCACCGCCGCTGGTCAGCAGCAGCGTGTAACCGTCGGCAGGCGCGCGAGCGGCAATTTCATGACCGAGGTTGCCCGCCGCGCCGGGCCGGTTGTCGACGATGATCTGTCTGCCGATCGTATCCGACAGTTTCTGCGCAACCAGCCGCGCCATCACGTCGCTGGTGCCGCCCGGCGGATAGGGCGCGATCATGCGCACCGGTTTATTGGGATAGGACTGCGCCCGCACGAACAAGGGCAGCAGACAGGCCAACACACAGCAGCACACGCGCAACGGTTTCACGGGCATCGCTCCTCCTCCGGATTTCAGCCTGGGGACCACCATTCTACGCCCGCCGATAAGTCGGGCTTTCAGGTGATGTTATCGGGCATTCGCTGCAAAACAGTAGAACAGGCCGGCACCGCCCGGCAAGACACCTGTGCCCAAGGAAATGTGCAGGGCTACCCCAACAGCAGGTTCGGCTGCCCCAATTGCAGCAGCACGCCGAGCTCATCGGCGAAGGTCCAGCTGCTGACAATCTCGCCATAGTCATCGAAATTGAGAATAGCCACCACATTGACACCCATCTGCGCACCGGTCGGCGCAATGCCGCAGAAGGTTCCCGTGTGCGTGCCGTTGACGTTGAAACGTACCCAGACCTGATTACCCTCGGCCAACAGCACATCCAGTCCGTAACGCCGTTCGGCAAAGGCCGCATTCAGATTCATCTCACCGTGACCGCGCGCCTTGCTGAATTCGCGCGTGTGCTGGAAACCGAAGCGCAGGTTGTGGTGATTGGCAGCCAGTCCGTCCTTGGTCTGCGTCGACAGCCGGGTGCGCGCCGCCGTCAGCTTGTTGCGCGCCAGCACAGTCGTCGCCGGCTGCACCTCAAGCTTTTTGATGAAGGTCGCGGCATCGTCGGTCTGCGGCCGTGCCGGTGCAACGAGCTTGCCGTCGGCCCGCGGCGGCAGTTTGGCGCCAAGCTGACGCAGCAGTTCCGCCTCATCCATCATGAACCAGCCTTCGACCATCTGGCCGTTGACGATGCGGATCAGCGCAACTTCATAGACATCGATTTTTTTGCCGGTCGCCGGAATGCCGAAAAAATTGCCGGTGTGGGTGCCGGTGACACGGAACAACAGCCCGACGCGGTCGCCGTCGGCAATCACCTGCTCGATGACATCGACACGATCCGGAAAAGCCGCGCGCAGATACAGCGCCGGATGCGGCCAGCCCTGATCACGCGCATTGCCGGCAAGATGCAGATTACCGCCGCGCACCCGGTCGTAGTTCGGCGCCATCACCTCTTTCTCGACCTGCGGCATTTCCGGCGTGCCCTGCTTCTGCTTGAAGCGCAGGGCGATGTCGACGTTGCGGGCGAGTTCGCCGCTGCGGTTCGGGTTGGCGTGGTTCATGGAATACAGCTCCTCTGAAACGGCTTTGTTGTTGATTTAATTTTCAAAACAATCTGATGCCGTGTAAACCATAACGCCCGGAATACTGAATGACAACTATGCTTTGTGTTTGAATTTCTGCGTCAAAGCCAAAGCCCCACCACCCAGCATCACACCCGCCAGTATCCAGAACACCCCCGACACTCCCACTGCTGCGCCGATGGCGCCGAAAGCCATCGGCCCGCTCATGCGCACGGTGTTGTTGACGGTGAGTCGGATACCCAGCATCTGCCCGGATCGGCCGTCGGAGGAATTGGCGAACATCAGGATCACGGTCAGCGGGATGCCGATGCCCATGCCGAGGCCGAACAGGAAAGCGACGGCGCCCAGCACAAAGGCGTTAGTCGTGAAAGGCACCAGAGCAAAACCGAGTGCGCCGGTGAGGAACACCCACATCAGCAGTTTTTCACCGGGATACCGTTCGGACAGCTTGGCAAGGAAGTTGCGAACAATGAAGGCCGCGATCGCCAGCGTCGCCAGCACGCCACCGATCGCCGAGGCGGAGAGGCCGATTTCGTGACCGTGGATCGGCACATAGAACTGGAACAGGTCGTAACCGAGTTGCACCAGGCCACCGGTAATAAGCATCACCACCATACCCCTGTCGATCAGCGTGCGTGGCGCCGCCCCGGCTTTGGCGCGGCCGCGCGCGGGCGGCAGGTGACGCCCCTGCCACAGCACCAGCGAGATCACCACCAGCGACAGCGCCGCGGTGGCCAGACAGGCCCAGCCGTAACCGAAGTGATCGATCGACAGGCCGGCAAGCAGCGGCCCGAAAAAGCTGGTGGTCGCGCCAATCATGCTGAAGTTGGCGAAATTACGTGCGCGCTCTTCCGGCTTGCTCAGATTACCGATCAGGTTCTGCAAGGTGACATGGAAAAACGACAGTGCGAGGCCGTTCAATGCGGCGGCAGCGTAAAACACCGGCAGCGACGGGAAAAAATACATCAGCAGCAGCGATGCCGCGGCGCAGGTCGCGGCAAACAGCAGCAACTTGCGTGCAGCCTTGCGGTCGGCAAGACCGCCGACAAACCAGGACAGCAGCACCGGGAACAGGAACAGCAAACCGCCGATGATGCCGACCTCGCTCGCTGATGCACCGAGGTGCAACGCGTACAGCGTCAGCAGCACCCGCATCGAATTGTTGCCGGTGAAATTGAAAAACGTCAGCGCCAGGGTCAGGTAGATGGAGCGCAAGGGATTACACGGCTCTGCATGGCTATTGAAATGTGGACTTGTGCGCATCGCGGGCGACGCACAAGCAGTGTGACTGAAACCGGCGTTCGCGGTTCACCGGCCGCACAAAAAACATTTACCTGTCATCAGGCAGGGAATGACTTCAGCGACAACCGCCGTCCGCCCTGTTTATTTCGCGGCAGGCCTTGCGGCGCTGTTGAAGGTGAAATTGTCATAAGCCATTTCGGCGACGCGGAACCAAAGGAACTGGTCGGCGCGGAACTTGAGCCACTGGCTGTAGATGCGCTTGAAGTGCGGGCTTTTTTCTGCGGCTTCGTCGTAGATCTCGAAGGCGGCTTTTTGCGCGGCTTCCATGATCGGCTTGGAGAACTGGCGCAGCTGCGCGCCGCCGCCGACCAGACGCTTCAGCGCCTGCGGGTTTTTCGCGTCATAACTGGCTAGCATATGCACATTGGCCTCGGCGCAAGCCGATTCAAATATCGATTTATAGGCCTTGGGCAGCGCCTCCCATTCCTTCAGATTTACCACCGTCGACAGCTGCGGCCCGCCTTCCCACCAGCCTGGGTAGTAGTAATACCTGGCGACTTTCTGGATGCCGATCTTTTCGTCATCGTAGGGGCCGACCCACTCCGCCGCATCAATCGTGCCGCGTTCCAGCGCCTGATAGATTTCGCCGCCGGCAATCTGCTGGCCGACCACGCCGAGTTTGCCCAGCACCTGCCCGGCGAGTCCGCTGACTCGCATTTTCAGGCCCTTGAGATCGGCTAGCGTTTTGATTTCCTTGCGGTACCAGCCACCCATCTGCACGCCGGTGTTGCCGGTGGGGAACTGGATGCAGCCGTAATCCTTGAAAAGGTCAGCAACGGCCTGCAGGCCGCCGCCGTAATACATCCACGCGTTCTGCTGGCGCGCGTTGAGTCCGAATGGCAACGCCGTGGCAAAGGCAAATGCCGGGTCCTTGCCGATGTAGTAATAAGGCGCGGTATGGCCGCACTGCACTGTGCCGTTCTGCACGGCATCCAGCACCTGCAAACCGGGAACGATTTCACCGGCAGCGAAGACGCGGATCTGGAATTTGCCATCCGTGCCCTCCGATACCCGCTTAGACAGAATCTCGGCAGCGCCGTACAGCGTGTCGAGGGTTTTCGGAAAACTGGAAGCGAGCCGCCATTGGATCACCGGCTGCGCGTGAACAATCGCCGGCGCGGCCACCGTGCCTGCGGCGAGGCCGAGACCGGCCTTTTTCAGGAATGAACGACGCTGCATGACAAGCCCTCCGTAATACCTCTAAATATTTGTTTTAATGACTATCTCAAGTGCCCGCGAGAGTCATGCCCTCGACCAGCACCGAACCGCACTGCCGCGAACTGCGCCGCGATACATCGTTGCCGATGGCCACGATATTTTTGAACATGGTTTTCAGATTACCGGCGATGGTGATTTCCTGCACCGGATAGGCTATCGCGCCGTTCTCCACCCAGAAGCCGGCGGCACCGCGTGAATAATCGCCAGTGACGGGATTCACACCCTGCCCCATCAGTTCAGTCACCAGCAAACCGCGGCCCATCTTTTTCAACAGCGCGGCAAAGTCTTCGCCGGTGTCTTTCATCATCAGGTTGTGGTTGCCGCCGGCATTGCCGGTGGTCTGCATGCCGAGCTTGCGCGCAGAATAGCTGGCGAGGAAATAACCCTGCACCACACCGTCCCTGACGATGTCGCGCGCCTGCGTCGCGACACCCTCTTCATCAAAGGCGCCGCTGGCGAGACCTTTCGGAATCAGCGGCAGGTCGGTCATCTGCACAATCGGTGAAAATACCGGCTTGCCGAGACTGTCGAGAAGAAATGAAGACTTGCGGTAGAGGCTGCCGCCCGATACCGCCGACACAAAATGCCCCATCAGGCTCGCCGCAACGCCGGACTCATACAGCACCGGCACCTGCTCGGTCGGCACTTTGCGCGCCTTCAGACGTGCGATGGCGCGTTCGCCGGCTTTGCGGCCGATGAATTCCGGGGCGGGCAGATCGGCGGGATCGCGAACGGTTTCATACCAGTCGTCGCGCTGCATGCCGTCACCCTTGCCGGCGATCAGCGCGCACCAGATGCTGTGGCGCGAGCTCGGGTAACCGGCGAGAAAGCCGTTGGTGTTGCCGTAAATGAAATGCGACTGCTGCGTCGATACCGTAGCGCCTTCGGAATTGCTGACTTTCTTGTCGACCGCAAAGCCCGCAGCTTCGCAGGCCTGCGCCATTTCGATGGCGCGTTCGACCGGCATATCCCAGGGATGGATGAGGTCGAGATCCGGAAATTCGCGCGCGAGGCGGTCCGGATCAGCGAGACCGGCGCAGTCGTCGGTCGCGGTATAACGCGCAATCGCCAGTGCTGCATCCACCGTGTCGCGCAGCGCCTGCGGCGACAGATCCGAGCTGGAAGCGTGGCCGCGCTGCTTGCCGATGTAAACGGTGACGCCGATGCCCTTGTCGCGGTTGTATTCGATGGTTTCGACTTCGCGCTGGCGCACGGTGACGGTCTGGCCGAAGCCTTCGCTGACTTCGGCGTCGGCAGCAGTCGCGCCGCGGGTTTTGGCATGGGCCAGCGCATCAGTCACCAGCTGTTTGAGCGTGTCGTCGGTATAGGAAAACGGATTGGATGCCATGATTTTTGCGGAATGCAGGGGCCGGCCCTGCAGGAAAGGGCGTTATCATAACAGCTTCAAATTCAGCCATTTCCCGCGATCGCCTGCGATTTACCCCTGTTTCTGCCATGGATGACACCCCCGAATTCGACGATCTGCCCAGCAAGAGCCAGCGCAAACGCGACATGGACGCGCTGCAGGCCATCGGCGCCGAGCTGACCGAGCTCAACGAACAGCAGCTGGCGACCATCGATCTGCCGGAAAGCCTGCGCGACGCCGTGCGGGAAGCCCGCGCCATGAAACACAACGAGGCGCGGCGGCGGCTGGTGCAGTACATCGGCAAGCTGATGCGCCAGATCGACGATCCGGCGACGATCCGCAGCAAGCTCGACGGCTTTCTGTCGGTCTCCGCCGAACAAACCGCGCAGCTGCATCACATCGAACGCTGGCGTGAGCGCCTGCTCGCCGAGCCGCAGTCGGTGTCGGAGTTCATCGCCGCCTATCCGGAAGCCGACAGCCAGCAGTTGCGCACGCTGATCCGCAATACCACGGAAGAACGCGCCCGCGCCAAGCCACCCAAACATTTCCGCGCGCTGTTCCAGATGATCCGCGGCCTGGTCGAGGCACGAAACCGTCCGGCCCACACCGAAACCCCGGCCGAGTGAGGCCCCGAAGGCCGGCCCCGATATAATCCGCGTCATGCCGAATTCCGCAGAACAACTCATCATCGGTCTGGTGTCGATCAGCGACCGCGCTTCGCAGGGCGTCTACAAGGACGAAGGCATTCCCGCGCTGGAAGACTGGTTCAAACAGGCGATCAGCGCCCCGCAATGGCGCACCGTCACACGGCTGATCCCGGACGAGCGTCCGGTTATCGAAGCCACGCTCAAGGAACTGGTCGATCAGGAAGGTTGCCATCTGGTGCTGACCACCGGCGGCACCGGCCCGGCGCTGCGCGATGTCACGCCCGAAGCCACGCTGGCGGTCGGTGACAAGGAAATGCCGGGTTTCGGCGAACAGATGCGTCAGGTCAGCCTGAAGTTCGTGCCGACAGCAATCCTGTCGAGGCAGGTCGCGGTGATCCGGAAAAAGTCACTGATCATCAACCTGCCGGGCCAGCCGAAAGCGATCAAGGAAACGCTGGAAGGCCTGAAGGACGAATCGGGCAAACCGCTGGTACACGGCATATTTGCGGCCGTGCCCTACTGCATTGATCTGATCGGCGGACCGTATATCGAAACCCATGACGCCGTGTGCAAGGCCTTCCGGCCGAAATCGGCAATCCGCCCCAAACAATCCTGAACATTGAATCTGCCTGCGCAGCCCTGACGGACCCCCCATGACTGCATTGCTTGAAACCATCGAACTCGAAACCGCAGCGTACCCGACCGCAGCCGTGATCTGGATGCACGGCCTTGGCGCCGACGGCAACGACTTCGTGCCCATCGTCAACGAGATCGACCTCAGCGGCGCGCCTGGCATCCGTTTCATATTTCCGCATGCGCCGACGCGTCCGGTGACCATCAACAACGGTTATGTGATGCGCGCGTGGTATGACATTTCCTTCGGTGACCTCGACGGCAACACCCGCAAGGCCGATGAAAAAGGCGTGCGCGAATCGCAGGCGCAGATCGGCCAGCTGATTGCACGCGAAAACGGCCGCGGCATCGCCACCTGCAAAATCGTTCTCGCCGGTTTTTCACAGGGCGGCGCGATCGCGCTGCATACCGGCCTGCGTTACCCGGAGAGACTCGCCGGCGTGATGGCGCTGTCGACCTATCTGCCGCTGGCCGAGAGCTTCACCAAAGAAGCGACGCCGGCCAATGCCAAGACACCGGTGTTCATGGCGCACGGCACGCAGGACCCGGTGGTGCCCTATGCCATGGGCCGCGGTTCGCGCGACCTGCTGCAGCAGGCGGGATATGCGCTGGAATGGCAGGAATACCCGATGCAGCACTCGGTCTGCCTCGAAGAAGTAGCCGACATTGGCCGCTGGATGACCGGCGTGCTGGCCTGATCAAGGGGAAGAAATTGTCATGAAAACCATTGCGACGCTGGGTACTGCTTTTTCCATCATTGCAGCATGCATCACGACAGCCGGTGCGCAAGCCGCCACCGCAGAAAAATATCCGATTCGCCCGGTGCGTTTCATCGTACCGTTTACAGCGGGCAGCGCCACCGATGTGGTCGCGCGCACTGTTGGCCAGAACCTGTCCGAAGCCCTGGGACAGCCCATCGTCGTCGATAACCGTGCAGGCGCCAACGGCACCATCGGCGCCGAACTTGCGGCGAAGTCACCGAAAGACGGCTATACCGTGCTGATCAGCACCAACACGCCGAGCGCTGCCGCGCCGAGCCTGATGAAAAAGATCAATTACGACCCGGTGAAGGACTTCGCACCGATCGCCCGCGTCGGCACTATCGCCTTCGTACTGGTAACCAGCCCTTCGCTGCCGGCCAAGAACATGGCGGAGCTGATTGCGCTGGCGAAAAAACAGCCGGGCAAACTCACCGCCGGGTCCGGCAGCGCCGGCAGCCTGGTGCCGATTTTCATGCTGCAGCAGATGGCGGGTATCGAACTGACCCATGTGCCGTACAAAAGCATTCCGCCGGCACTGACAGATGTGATCAGCGGCCAGATCAATATGGTCTACGCAGACATGGTCAACGGCGCGCCGCAGGTCAAATCCGGCAAGCTGCGCGGGCTGGGCGTGACGTCGCGCAAACGCGATCCGCTGCTGCCGGATGTGCAGGCTATTGCCGAAACGGTGAAAGACTTTGAGCTGATCGCCTGGTTCGCGATGTTCGCGCCCGCCGGCACGCCGCAGCCCATCGTTGACCGCCTGTCTGCCGAAGCCGAAAAAATCCTCGCCCGCAGCGATGTACGCGAGCGTTTCGCCGTACTCGGCATCCAGGTCGATCCGATGAAACCTGCGGAGCTGGAAAAATTCCAGAAAAGTGAACTGGAAAAATGGGCGCGGCTGGCGAAAGCGGCCAACATCGTTCCCGAATAAATTCCCGCATCAAGTACTGCGAATTACTTACCTAATTTCCTCAAGAAAATCGACAGGAGCAATGCAGTGACTCAACCTTTGGACGGCGTACGTGTACTTGACCTGAGCTCGGTCGTTCTGGGCCCCTTTGCCACCCAGCTGCTGGGTGACCTCGGCGCCGATATCGTCAAGGTCGAACCGCCGGACGGGGACATCCTGCGCCATGTCGCACCGATGCGGAACAAGGCGATGGGGCACATCTTCCTGCACCACAACCGCAACAAGCGCTCGATCGTGCTCGACCTGAAAAAACCCGAAGGCCTGGCCGCTCTGCAGAAGTTGATCAAGACCGCCGACGTGCTGTTCTACAACGTGCGGCCGCAGGCAATGAAGCGGCTGAAGCTGTCTTACGAGGAAGTCGCCGCGATCAATCCGCAGATCATCTATGTCGGCGCCTACGGTTTCAGCCAGCGCGGTCCTTACGCCGCACAGCCGGCCTATGACGACCTGATCCAGGGCATGTCGGCGATGCCGGCGCTGTTCCATGAAGCTGGCGCGTCTTCGCCGCGTTACGCGCCGCTGGCGATTGCCGACCGCATCACCGGCCTCGCTGCCGTCAACGCCATCACCACCGCGCTGTTCGCTCGCAGCCGCACCGGCAAGGGCCAGTCGGTTGAAGTGCCCATGTTCGAAACCGTGACGCAGATGGTGCTCGCCGACCACATGGGCGGTTTCACCTTCGATCCGCCGGAAGGCCCTTACGGTTACGCGCGCATGCTGGCGCCAAACCGCGCACCGTACAAGACCAGCGACGGCTATATGTGCGTGCTGATTTACAACGACAAGCACTGGCGCTCTTTTTTCAAGCTGATCGGCCAGGAGGCAATGTTCGACAGCGACCCGCGCTTCAGCAGCCACGAGGCGCGTTCACGCAACATCGCCGAAGTCTATGCCTTTGCCGCCGAACACCT
>Ga0209358_10004189_pt1 | contig 10405 bp, 16 predicted proteins | sample LauGreFa1BDMLBSN_2_FD_187574 | JGI IMG/M metagenome (GOLD analysis project Ga0209358, IMG submission 187574) | Freshwater lake microbial communities from Lake Michigan, USA - Fa13.BD.MLB.SN (SPAdes) (version 2) | ecosystem: Environmental > Aquatic > Freshwater > Lake | place: Lake Michigan, USA...
GAAAAACAAGTTCGTAGAGATGAAAGAATTGCTGCAAAAGAAAACCGTAGAGCTGATAGATTGGCTGATAGAGAAGCTAAGCGTGAAGCACGTAGAGCTCCCAAAATGCGTAGTGGTGGTAAAACACCAGCTTGGCAAAGAAAGGAAGGAAAGAATCCTTCTGGTGGTCTAAATGCTAAGGGAGTGGCAAGTTATAGAGCTGCTAATCCTGGAAGCAAATTGAAAACAGCTGTTACTACACCACCTTCTAAATTAAAAAAGGGTAGTAAGGCTGCTAATAGACGTAAGTCATTCTGTGCGAGAATGTCAGGTATGAAGAGAAGTCGTACATCTGCTAAAACTGCTAATGATCCAAATAGTAGAATCAATAAGAGTTTACGTAAATGGAATTGCTAACAATTAAAAACTTAAATAACAATGCAAAAGGTTAAAAAAGCAATGGGTGGATATTCCACAATGAAACATGGTGGTATGCACAAGAAAGCTAAAAGTGGAAGTTCTTTTGGAATGCTGTCAGTGAAGGCTGGGATTGATAAAAATCCCAATCCTACATATGCAGATAAAATTGCAGGAGCTAAGAAACAAGCTAAAGGTGGTGCTAAATTAAAGAAGCAAGCTGCAATAGCTATGGCTATGAAAGCTGCTGGTAAAAAACCTAAAAAAGCTCGTGGTGGTGCTACACTTTCTCCTTCTAAGAAGAGTGTATCTAGCAACCTTGGTGGCTACAAGCGCACTATTGGAAAGAGTATGCGTAATGGTGGTAAGATGAACATGGGTGGTAAATGCAGAGGAGGTTGCTACTAATATGAAATCAGGTAGACCAAAAAAAGCACCCAAGGTGCCCAACCCAAGACCCAACGCTAATTATATGAAAGAGGCAGACACAAAGCTCAGACTAAAGAGCAAGATGTGGCCTCTAAAAACAAAAAGACTGTCAAAATAATACACAACCCCTCCTTTGTGAGGGGTTTTTTTATTTGTATGAAACTAACATGTATATGCCCTGTGTGGAAAAGACCACAGAGAACCATTAGAGCTATAGAATCTGTTGTAGCCCAGAAGTTTGATGGCTATGAAGCTCTGTTTATAGGAGACAATTGTCCCTTGTTTCAAAAGCATCTAGACGAGGGTGTATTTAAGAAATACGAAGAACAAGTTGCTGCTACAGGCAATAGAATCCTCTTCCATAATATGGACATACGTTATGGAGGATGGGGACATGGTGCACGCAAATATGGTATTGATATAGCTCAAGGAGATTATATATGCTTTTTAGACAATGATGATGTCTTAAAGCCCAACCATTTTGCTAATTATTATGGATTTATGCAGGAAAACCCTGACATAGACATGGGCTATTTTAATGCTCGTACAGAACCCTGGAAGAGAGATAGACATTCTACGCTTTCTAGAGGGGGGATAGGGAATGCTGAGCTTATTTTTAAGACAGATGTCCTTAGAAAAGAATACAGATTAGACGCTGAATATGAGCATGATTGGAGACTAGTGGATAGAGTGATGAAAGGAGGATATAAGATAAAGAAGAGCAAAGCCACTCCTACATACATTATTATGAGCATTCCTAATTACAGAGAAACAGGTATTGACTAATGCTTTCTGTTATAATACCAGCTTATAAAGCTGTAAAATATATAGATGAGAGTATTGCTTCTCTTCAGGGAGCAGAAATACTGGTGGGGGTGGACAGTTGTCAAGAAACACTTGACCACTTAAAAGATAGAACTGATATACGCCTATTCTATTTTCCCACTAATATAGGACCTTATGTTATTAAAAACACCCTGATTGACAAAGCTTCTCATGATAACATCCTCTTCTTTGATGCTGATGATGTGTTAGCTGAAGGAAGCCTGCAGAAGATAGAAGAACAGCTACAGCCTGTGCACTATCTAAAACTCACTTACATCAACTTCTACAATAAAATAGTAAAGAAGGGACATAAGATGAGTGATGCTGTTATAGCCATCAAAAGAGATGTCTTTAACCAGTTAAATGGTTTCTATCCCTGGATATGTGGAGCTGATACAGAGTTTCACAATCGTCTGATGTATAACAAGGTGAAACACACCACCTTTGATGGTGTAGCCTATCACAGAAGATTGCATGGAGACAATCTCACCATGAGACCCTCTACAAAACACGGATCTCCTATTAGAAATAAATATTTGGATGAAATAGCTAGAAAGCAAAAAGATGGGCACTGGCCTAACCCAAACCAAAAACAAACAACTCTTTATGTTCCTTATTGAAATGCCTAGAAATGAGCTCACTATTGCTCCTGAGGTGACAGTGGGTAATAGAAAAAGATATTCAACAGCCACAGCTGTAGCATGGATTAATGAGAATAAGCTTGTATCAGCTGCTTTTAATAGCAGAAGAATATATCTAATAGAGCTGAAAGAGGATGGCACCTCACAAATATTGGACTCTTTCAAGGCTCCCTACAATCCAGACTTAATGGACTATAAAGATGGTATGATAGTTACATCAGACTATCCATTTTCTGACACTGATGGACATACTTCTATATTTGATGTGGTGGATGATAAGATAGTGTATAGGAAAAGCATAAAGCTTCCCAGTACAAAAGCTCACGGATGTAAGATTGTAGACAACAACACCATCATCATCACTAGCAATAGTGACTTCAACAAGGGGTGCTTGTTTATAGACGTAAATAAAGGCGTGGTAAAAAGCAACCTAAAAGACATGGACCACTATCCCAAAGATGTTCATATAAAAGATGATAGAATGGTAGTGGTGTGTGCAAAGAGTCTTCCTCAAATAGGACAAACCACCGTGATAGGTGAGTCTATTCTCTATCTATTCAAACTTTCTACGTTAGAAAGACTGGATGAGGTGAGATTTCACGGACAAACAGACTCTCTCACCATGGATGGTGATGATATATTGATAACCATTCAAGGAGATGATACAGTGGCACATTGCACACTAGTGGATGATAAACTTAAATATATTGGTAGAATCGGTGGGTTTAATTTCCCACATGGTATAGATGCGCTAAATGGTAGGATAGCCATCACAAACTATGGTGATAACACCATCAGGATATTCACTAAGGATGAGCTGCTACAAAGTCTTGTAACATCTTAACATAATCATGCTTCCATTTGGGCTTTAGCTCTACATCTCCTGTAGGTATTTTTCCCTGGAATCTAAGCTGCTCAATATGAGCGCTGTGTCTTTGTATAGCGTTAGGTTTGCCAGGTTTATCATGCCCTTGACCAGACATGTGATAGCTTCTTCCTCCCCACATATAAAACCAGCTAGCTTCAGCCCTAGGAGGCTTAGCAAATAGTCTTCCTCCGTGTCTATGAAGGCTTTCTATGAATGTCATGTCATATCCAGCATTCTCAATAGGATGACCTCCTACAGCTTCCCAAGCAGATTTACGAAACACTATTCCTGAATTACCTATCCAGGTGATATCAGTGATGTTATTTCCATTATAATACACTCCTGGATTCCAATGGAGGATGTTCACATCAGCTGTGAAATATTTAGCTACATTCTGTAAATGCCAAGGCATAGCTACATCATCATCATCCCACTGGCATATAATATCCCCCTCACACATTTCTGTTGCAAAGTTCTCCTTAGCCCCAATAGTGGTGAATATTTGATTGACATTTATAATCCTAACCTGTGGATGGTCAAACTTAAGGGTTTGTAAGGGATAGTCATTCACTATCACCAGCTCACATCTATCAGCAGGGTAGTCTTGCTTGAGGAAAGACTCTAAGCTCTCCTCAAGCGTGTCCACCCTACCATAAGTGATGCATTTACACGAGATTAGTGGCAGCATAAAAGCGTTCTACATCTTCTGGTTCTAAATAGATTTCGCTCTGGAAGGTGTTTCTCTGACGTTTGATTCCTTTCACCTTATTAGTACGAGGATCAACATCAGGCATTTCTTGAGCACGCTCATGTAAGTCATCCAAAAGAACCAGCACTCTACCATCCTCAATAGAGATGGTGCGAATCACCTTATTGATGTTAAAACTATCACGGAACACATTATACACAGGGTTTTCAGGTGTACCACTCTTTAGTTCCTTACGAGTGTAAAAGAATTGGTTTTTCATTGGTTGTATTTGTCTAGTAAAAGTTTACGTTTCTCATTAATCTTCTCATACTTATACATGTCATTTTCTACAGCTGTATGCTCATCAAATGTGAGTAGTATGATGTTTTGTTCATCAAAGGCTGCCTGAGGATATTTCTCCTTGGGCAGGATGTGGTGGAAGAATATTGTAAGAGGCTCTCTGCCTAAATAGGTGTCACTCACCTCAGAATAATGTGCACGCTTCTTCCATATCTTAACAAAGAAGACTTTCATTTTCTCTATTTCTTCTATGCGCTCATTAGTCCTAGGTTTGTGCCTAAAGCAATACTCACTCTCAGCATTTCTACCACAAATTTTACATTTGTTTTTCATTAGCTAAGGGATGCAAAGTGATAAATCATAGTGCGGTCACGGTTGATAAGTGTTGCAGCTTCTTTTACATTGATTCTGCTTTCAATCACTGCTTTAGAAAACTCCTCAACAGCTTTACGCTCTCTTCTGTTACCAGCAGCATGTATTCTGGTTTTCCTGTCTTTTATCTTATCAAGGCTAGCACCATATTTGGTGATACATTCCATTAATACCTGCTCAGGATCAATAAAATCCTCTTCTCTAGCATATCTGTATGTAATTGAACGTGTTCTAGCACCTTTCATAGTGTCCCAGTCAATCTCTAAGCGTTTACCAAAGCGCTCTTCAAAGTCTCTTTGATACTCCTTGATTTTAGACACTTCTTGTATATCTATCATTTTACTCGGTTGTAGGTTTTAAATTTAGCCTTAGCGTTATACATGTCAATGAGGAAGTTAACATCTTCTTTAGCCTTCTTCACTTCTTTTCTCTTACGCTTATCCATCAGGTTAATCTCTTCCAGTCTGGATTCTATCTCATCACAAAGCTCAGGAAGGCTTAGATATTGTTTGGAGAATAGGCTAGTGTTTTCGTCCTCCAAAGATAGGATGATTTTGCTCATAGCTTACCAGTTGATCCAAACCCACCAGACCCTCTTTCAGTGTCTGAGAGTTCAATGGTTTCTTCAATTTCTACATCATTCACCTTCTCAAAATAGATTTGGGCACAGCGTTCTCCCACACCAAATGGAAGAGCGTCATATATAACGCTTCCCACAGTCTTTAACACCATCATCCATTCTCCACGGTAGTCAGCATCTATAATTCCCATAGAGTTGGCTAAGAACCAATTAGTCTTAGCAATACTGCTTCTAGGTACTAATATGCCTTTGAATCCAGGAGGGATTTCTGTGCTAAATCCTAGGCCCACAATGATTTTATCAGGTCTTTCCACCTTTATGCTATGTGCATATACATCATAGCAAGCAGCATTCAAGCTACCCTTTATAGGTAGCTTGGACTGCTCATCTTTTTTCTTAAATCTGATCTTCAACATTTGCTTCTATGTTTAAGTCTGCTTCTTTGATTTTAAGGACAATATTGTCTTTGATCTCATTAAAGAACTCTTCGTTATCACCTAACATAGCTGTAAACTCTTCTAGGTCATATTTAGTATCACGGAAGGTGATGGTTTTGCCCCATTTCTTTAACACCTCAAACTCATTACCAAGCTCCATCATCTCCTTTGTTCTATCAATACCCTGACCATACACTATCTCAAACTCACACTTTCTGTAAGGAGGACACATCTTGTTCTTTGTAGCTTTCAGCTTAGTGATGTTACCATATTGCACATCACCTTCTTTTGCTCCTGTTTTAGTCACCTCAATACGAGCATCAGAATAGAATTTTAATGCATGTCCTCCCTGTGTTGTAGTGGGATTACCAAACATAATACCAATCTTCTCACGGTATTGACTAATAACAATTACACAAACGTTATGTAAGCTAAGGGCTGTCTTTAGTTTTGGATAGGCATTACTATTCAGTACAGCCTTCTTACCGATAGCACTATCACCCACCTCACCATCTAACACCTTCTTAGGAATCAAACTACTGTCTGAGTCAATAATAACTAAGTCAATCTCTCCAGTGTTAATCATTTCCATAGCAATGTTAAAACCCTCTTCACCACATGATGGTTGAGCAATTAACAGCTTTGTAGTGTCTACACCTAGAGCCTGGAAATAGTTCTTATCCACAGCATGCTCACCATCTATATACAGTACACGTCCACCCTGTTTTTGACATTCAGCAGCAACGTGTCCACAAATAGTTGATTTACCTGTTCCCTCCCATCCCATTAGTTCATACAAACGTCCTTTTACAAATCCTCCTACACCAAGTGTAATCCAGTCAAAACCAATTGATCCTGAACTAATTACATCATATTTACCCTCAGTTTTGCTGTCTAGGGCTAAGACAGTACCCATGCCATAAGCTTTATTTAGCTTATCCATGGCTTCTTGAAACTTGCTCTTTGATTCAGAGCTTTCTTGCTTTGATTTTGCCATATGTAATTGTGTTTAAATGTTCACAAATATAACACTTTTTCACGCTTTTTCCAAATGTTTTTAACAAAAAAATACCCCAGGTGTAGAAACACCCAGGGTTCTATTATTAACCGTAAAAACTAGTTCACCTCACATGCACCACCTGCACAAGCAGCCACCTGACCAAAGTCTACAGAATCATCTAATTCTGTCACCTTAGTGAGATCGATACTCTTTAGATGAGATACACGGGAATGATAATCATCTTCTGTTATGTCTTCAAAAGGAGCTTGTACATATGTACCTCCCCAATAGTTTAACACTGACAGACCATTATAATACTGTTTGTTATTCCACATCCAGTCACCCACACTAGGCCACTCACCATCTTTGATGGATATTGTAGCACTAACATTATGTGTGTTATCTCCTGTGTTGTGTCCAGATTTAATCCACTCTGTAGCAAACTTCTTGACACGCTCAAGGGTGTCAATAGCTGTTTCTGTACGGAATATAGATCCTTCTGGAGCTTTTACAGGAATACGTACACAAATAGTATCATGTGGTCTAAGTTGGTCATCCTCAACGAGTTCTGGGTGATTTACCATTAAATAGGCTGCTAGGTCCTCGTTCTTACCAAAACGCATTGTGCGTAAGTAATAGGGAGCATGCCATGCATGTATACCACTAGCTGTTCCAAGCACTAAGCTTGTAGTACCAGAAGGCTTAATACATGTAACACGAGCTGCTTCATTGATACCAATCACTGCACTTATAATAGAGTTGGTTAGTTTGGCAATATGAGCTGCAGCTTCTAGGTTGTATTTAAGTATTTCCCCTGAACCAATACCAGTCATCCCTATACCCAGCAGGGCATCTTTCTGTGTGGTTTTCTGCCAAATGGGTCTTAAATAATGGAAATCTGTAAACCCAGCCTGCAAGGTTCCAAAGAAAGCTGCTGCTGTAACACGGTTATTAAGATCTTCCTGACAAGTGACATCCGACACATTCACCTCACATAGATTACAGAACTGATAGGGTCTAAGGGCTATCTCACAACATGGATTAGTTCCCCAGTCTAGGTTGTTAGTCCAATAGATTCCAGGCTCTCCAGAACCAGATAGCTCAATTCTCTTCCAAAGGGAATCAAACTCCTCTTCTCCAATCTCTCCACGCTTTAGAACAGCTGAGTTGTTAGCTCTTCCACGCTGTTCGTTAGTTTCCCACCAGTTACCATACTTGCAGGTGATCATTTCTTCATCATCGTGGCTAAATAGGGCTATCATGGCAGATCTACGAATACCACCAGCTAGCACTGAGTTAGCAATGTGACACAGGATATCATGGCATTCTAGGGGTGTGAGGCTTTCTCCCTCTTGCTTTCTGTCAAGAACTGCCTGTACATGTGCCAGACATATCTTCAGAGGCTCAGGACCAGGAGCTTTACCACCAGCTGTTATCAGTCTAGCGCCTTTCTTACGAACAGCTCTAAAGTCAAACTTAGGCATAAATCCACCCTCTAAATAGGCTTTCATGAGCACCTTTACAGCATCAGCCCAGCCCATAATGCTATCCTCAACCAGATAGTTACGCTGTTTTCCAGGCTTTGTAATAGCTGAAAGCTGTGCAATGTGGTGTTTCTGAACACTATAACCTACCCCTGTACCACCTAAAAGGAGGAACATGGTCTCACTAAAGCTGTGAATGCTGTCAATTGGTAAATAACAGCAGTTATAGATACGGGAGTTGTTCACCTCAGCTGCAGGTCCTGCAAACTGTAGGGCTCTCATAGAAGGAAGTACCTTCTTCTCTCTAATAAAACCAGTGGTTTCTTTAATCTGGTCCTCTAATTTGGGATACTTTTTAATCATCATTGCCTGATAACGATCAACAATCTCATCCCATGTTTCACGTCTTTTAAGCTCAGGTACATACTTTGCATACTTTCCAAACACCGTAATCTTTGATAGTGCGTCTAATCCCAAATCCGTCATAATTCTATAGTTTTTGTGGTTAAAAAAGAAGGGCAGCGAATGTACGACTGCCCTTTCAAAAAACCAAGAGATTTACAAAATTCTAGCTAACTAATTTTCTTACAATTGCTCCCAGTTCAGCATCATTTTTATTAAGTTTAACTAATCTAGTTAGCTCCCTATCTATGTCCATGAGCTTCTCAATATACAGGGTGGCATCCATAAGTTCCTCCTGTAAGTGCTGTAAGTAATTATCCTTATTGTTAGCATCTAGGGTGGTTCCATATTTCATATAGCCTACAGCGCTTCTGAAGGCATATTTATCCACCACGTTTTGCACTATCTTATCCTTCTTCATTCTCTCTCATTTAGTTGTTTAAGACACTCAATGACAGCCTTAAGCTCAGCTTCTGTTCTGGTGGAATACCAGTCATCCACTTTCTTTCCATTCACTCCCCAGGAGAACTCCACACCCTCTTCCATGTTCACCCTTATCTCAATAAAGAGCTTATTGTCATCAAACACCTGGAACAAGCTTCTAGGATTGCTTCCTATGATTTTAGCTATTTGCTCTGTTCCAATACCCTGCTGGCGAACAAAGTCTTTAAAATCAGCAGGAACATTCTCATCCTTAAAGCTTTCCAGCATTCTTTCTAAGAACCATTGTTTAATGATTTCACAGGCTTTTGGATAATCTTCAAACAGTTTTTGTATGTCCATGGTTAGTGATTTTCTTGTTTTAAAAGTTCATCAAGCTTTGTTTTCCAGAAGTAGCGCTCATAATCCTCATCAGAAGACTGATTTAGTCTATCAAGCTCTTTCTTAGCTAGTTTATGACGCATCACTTGCATCTCACAATATATCTTGAAATTATCATCTCCATAGGTTTTTCTTAGCACCTCTGCTATTTGGTTGTCGTACATGGTTTTTTCATTTTGTTAATGTCTAATGTTTCCTTGTCTATATCAAAGCCTTCCCACACCTCCTGATCACTGTCAAACTGCACACCAAGCTTCTCTTCCCAGAATTGCACAAGATCAGCTGTCTTATTAAAGACACGATATTGCAGGGATATTTCATCTTTATAAAACGAACCCTTCTTTATCTTGATAATTTTTGGGAACAGGTTTTGAAATTCCTTAGAGGTTTGAGAATACAAGCCCTCTTTTACAAGCAGGAAGTCTTTCTTAAACTTACTATTTAGCTCATACACCACCACAACAAATCCATCCTCATAATCATAATCATCTATGATGGACTTTGTGCGTTCATACTCGCTGTCTAGGAACTCTCTGAACTTATCTAGGTCTTTGGGATGGAAGAGGAGATAGACAGCATTTTTATACTGTCCATCCACTCCAGCATCTCTTATATATCCATTGATAAATCCATTAGCTTTTAGGTGTTCACGATCAATCTTGAGGGTGGGCACCATGAATATACTGGTGATTGTCTTTTTTATTTCTTTCATTTTCTAATTTTTACAAGTCCATTGTTTTCAAAATTCTCTCTAGATAGGTTCCATACATTGTTCTCAAGAGCCCATTTCAGGTCTTCAATGATTTCACCCACACCCTTATACTCTCTGTTCTTATGAGTGAAGCCCTCATATGCATCTGTTAAATCCTGCTCAGAAAGCGTATAAATCAATGGATTGTAATAGTTGGTGCTGTCACAAACAATAAATCTAGGAGGTAACACCTCATATCCCTCTAGCTCATCCTTTGTATCTCTGAATGCTGCTGCAGCAATAGTGTATAGATAGGCTTGAATATAGGCTCTACGATAGAGATAATACTCTTCTAGGAAGTTTTCCACACTCCATGTGCATTTTAGGTCATACACCTGGATTGTTTGCTGTTCGTGATCAACGATCACCTTATCCATCATGCTTTTAAAGGTGTGACCATTCACCTCATA
>Ga0209358_10004197_pt1 | contig 10398 bp, 3 predicted proteins | sample LauGreFa1BDMLBSN_2_FD_187574 | JGI IMG/M metagenome (GOLD analysis project Ga0209358, IMG submission 187574) | Freshwater lake microbial communities from Lake Michigan, USA - Fa13.BD.MLB.SN (SPAdes) (version 2) | ecosystem: Environmental > Aquatic > Freshwater > Lake | place: Lake Michigan, USA...
TGACCGTACAGTTCAGGCTTCATAAAAAACTTAATAAAGAAAATAAAGGCCCACTGGTTAAACTGGTGGGTCTTTTTTGATATAATGGAATAATGGCAAACACCGTTTATGACATTAAAAATGTATACACTGTTAATAATTTTGAAATAGAAATTAGCCCTTTAAAAATAAAATATTTAAGGGAGTTTATGGATATATTTCAATCAATTAAAAATACTAGTAGTGATGAAGATGCTACAGAAGTGCTTGTCGAATGCATTAGAGTATGTATGAAACAGTTTCACCCTGATTGGTCTAAAAACAAAAAAGATGTAGAAGACAATTTTGATCTACCTACAATATTTGAAATATTAGATATTGCAGCAGGTATTAAGGTTAATAAAGATTCAAAAGAGTCAGTAGCAAAAAACGTTACAGAAGATAAATCGGTTTGGGCAGATCTTGATTTAGTTAAGTTAGAGTCAGAGGCATTTTTATTAGGAATTTGGAAAGATTATAATGAACTAGAAACCTCAATATCAATGCCAGAATTAATGGCTATTATTCAGTCAAAAAGAGAAGTGGACAACGAAGAAAGAAAATTTCTCGCTGCTATCCAAGGAATTGATTTAGATAAAAATAAGCCAAAAGAAGAAGACGCATGGACCAAGTTAAAAAATAAAGTGTTTAATGGCGGTAGACAAGATAATGATATTCTTTCCTATAAAGGTGATAAAGCCAGAAGAGCAGGCTTTGGTATTGGTATGGGATTAGACTACGAAAACCTAAATTAACCTCTAAAAAAAAGTGGTTTTTGTGATATAATTAAGTTCAACCTAAACAGGAAGGGAAGTATATGCCAGCAGCAAAATCAGATGGGACCGAACTTGTATTAATGGATGGAACTAAGATTAGTGTTAGACCACTAAAACTTTCATTATTAAGACCGTTCATGAAAAAGTTTGAGCAGGTAGCAGCAGTAGCAGAAGACAATGATAAGTCAATGACACTACTTCTAGAATGTGCTCAAATCGCAATGGAACAATTTAGTCCTGAACTATCTAAGGACATTGATAAGTTAGAAGAGATCTTAGATCTTCCAACAACTTATAAAATTATTGAAGCAGCATCTGGAATTAAATTAGCAGATGCAAATGCTCTTTTAAATACAGTTCTTGCAAATAACTAATAAATAAACGGGGTGTAAATGAATGGCTGATGTAAACGCTAAAATTGGCGTAAGTATTGATACTTCCGCCGCTTTAGCAGAACTCAAAAGTTTACAGAGGCAACTATCAGCCTTTCATTCATCCTTAGCAAAAGGTAGCGCAGCCTCTGTTGCAGCACAAAAAAATCTATCTACTAATCTTTTAAATTCAATTAATGCTACGGGCAAATTTACTGCCCAAATGGGACTAGTAAGAAGTTCTACAGAATCATTTACCAATTCACTTGAAAAGAACAAACTTTCAATGCGTGAGTATTTCCGCTATGCAGGTGGATCTACTAAAACTTTTGGAAAATTATTTAAACAAGAATTTAATACGATTAGCAAAGTTGCTGAAGAGCGTGTTAAAAAGATGCAAACTCAGTATATTAAAATGGGTCGTGATGCATCTGGCGCTATTAAGGCAATGTCAATTACTCCAAGAACATTGGATATGAATGACTATGCAACTAAAACAGCATTAGCAGCACAAAAACAAGCATTATTTAATCAATTATTAAAACAGGGATCTACTAATCTTTTAAATTTTGGTAAAAACACTCAGTGGGCTGGTCGTCAATTAATGGTAGGTTTTACAATACCACTTGCATATTTTGGAACAGCAGCATCAAAAACATTTATGGATCTTGAAGCACAAGCAATTAAATTTAAACGTGTTTATGGAGATATTTTTACAACTGCAGATGAAACTAATAAAGCATTAAAAGAAATACAACTTCTTGCTGAAGGTTTTACTAAATATGGTGTTGCAGTTACCAAAACTATGGAAATGGCTGCCCAAGCAGCAGCAATGGGTAAAACTGGTGCAGATCTTACTGCACAGGTATCAGAAGCAACAAGATTAGCAATTCTTGGCGGAGTAGAACAAACACAAGCATTAGAAACAACCATTTCTGTTACAAATGCTTTTGGTGTAGCAGCAGATGATTTAAAAAATAAAATTAATTTCCTTAACGCAGTTGAAAACCAGACTGTTGTATCTATTGAAGATTTAACAGAGGCAATTCCAAAAGCAGGCCCAGTTATTAAACAACTTGGTGGATCTGTAGAGGATTTAGCATTTTTCTTAACTGCCATGAAAGAGGGTGGTATTAATGCATCAGAAGGCGCTAACGCCCTAAAGTCAGGTTTGGCATCATTAATTAATCCAAGCACAAAAGCAACAGAAATGCTTGCAAAGTTTGGTGTAAATATTAAAGCAATTGTTGAAGGAAACCAAGGAAATATTAGAGAGACTGTTGTAGATTTTGCTCAAGCATTAGACACATTAGATCCATTAAATCGCTCCCGTGCTATTGAGCAACTATTTGGTAAGTTTCAATTTTCACGTTTATCAACGTTATTCCAAAATATAACAAAAGAGGGTACTCAGGCTTCCAGGGTATTAGGACTTGCTTCAGCCTCAATTGAAGAACTTGCAATTTTGTCTGAACGAGAAATGAAAACTGTAGAAGATGCTATAGGAACTGATTTTAGAGAATCTATTGAAAAATTAAAAGTTGCCATTGCACCAATAGGAAAAACATTTCTACAAGCCGTAACTCCAATGGTAAAGGTTATAGGTTCATTATTAGATAAATTTGATAACTTAAGTGAAGGAACTAAAAAGTTTATTGTTATAGCAGGAACTTTAGTTGGAGTTATTGGTCCCGTGTTATTAATGACATTTGGTTTAGTTTTAAATGCCACAGCAAATATTATTAAATTATTTGGAACAATGAGGGCTGGATTCTTAAAGTCTGGGGCTAGCACTAAGGTTTTGGCTGATCAAACTAATTATTTAAATTCAGAACAACTAGAAGCAGCCACTGTTGCGACTTCATTAAACCAAGCACACAATAGACTTACTCAGTCATTTACAGCAGAAGCCGTAGCGGTTCAAGCATTAAGAAAAGCATATATTGATGCAACAATTGCAGCAACAAACTTTAGTAGAACAAATCCAGGAATGATGACTCCAGGGTTTAAAGGTTTTCCTCCTAAAAAATTTGCTGGTGGTACAGCAAATGTTGTTGGCGGTACACCAGGAAAAGATTCTGTTGCATCACTATTGATGCCAGGAGAGGCCGTTATTCCTACAGATATTGCACAAGATGAAAGATATAAACCACTTGTAGAAGCACTTGTTACTGGAAAAATTAAACAGTACGGAAAAGGAACTGTTTCTGCAGGAGATGACTATACTCACGTAGGCGGGGGAAGATTAACAAATATAGATGACATAATTGCACAAGGAAGACTAACAGAAAATGAAAAACTTCAAGCCCAAGTATATAGAGATGTATTAAAAGCAACAGGAAAATCTCCAGAAGCAAGAGCATATGGTTCTTTAGCACTTTCATTTGATCCTAACCTAAATAAAGGTTTGGCAACAAAAAATGGTGTGTCTTTAATCGATTTTGAAAGAGAATGGGCAAGTCGCCCAAACAAGTGGGCACCTTCAGGACTAACTTCATCACAAACTCAAGCAATTGATTCAGCAATGATGGATCAAATAAGAAGATCTCCAAGGGTTACTGATGCCGTTATAGAAAATGCTTTTAAGAATGTTCCTGACAATATTAAATCTACTCCAGCATATCAAAAAATGCTAAGTCAGTATGACAGAATTGGCGGATACTCTTTAGGAAAAGGATTAGGGTCTACCCCTCAAACTAGCGCTCAAGTTTTAGAGCAAGCAAAACGTGCTGGGATTATTAAAGATTTTAGAGTTGAAACAAGACAAAGACAATCTGGAGCAACAGCAACAAAAAGTCTTATTGTTACAACTAATGATGGAAAAGAAGTAAGTCTTGGTCGTGGGTCAAAAGCCAATAGAATTTATTTTTCAGATAAATCTTTATCAAAAGGATACCAATCTACAGCATCTACTCTGGCGGTAGCCAAAGGAGAAGTTTATCAAACTAAAGATGGAAAAATTGGCGTAGTTGGTGGACAAACTGGAGAACCAAAACCAAGTGGTAAAACAATAACAGCAAATCCAAGAGATACAAGACTTATGTCTACATCTAATTTGGCAAGAATTTTTCCATATGGCGTAAAGGGTCCAAGGTTTGCTGGTGCAATGGGTGGAGCAGATGATCCATCCTTAATGACTGGAAAACCATTTTCACAAACTGCAAGCGGTTTATATGTTCCACAATCAAAACTTATTGATGCATTAGAAAAAAATACTGAAGCATCTGAAGATAATACAAAAAATGATAAACAGTCAAAAAGAGAAATGAAGGCCCAAAGAATGAACCGTATGACTAGCATGGCAGGTCCGTTGTCTATGGTTGCAGGAACCGCTGCAATGGCTGGCTATGCTACAGGAAATACTGGTTTAGGAAATGTTGCAATGGGAGTTTCTGGATTAGCAATGATTGCTCCAATGCTTGCAAACCCACTAGGTGCAGCAGCAGCAGGATTAACGGCATTAGCAGCATCTGTTGTTCTTATTAGAAGGGCATTTGATAAAGCACAAGATAGTGCTATGAAAATGTCTGAAGCGATGGGAAGCGGAGATAAAGCAATACAAGACCTTGCAATATTTTCAAATAAAGTAAGTGCTGGAGAAATTATGGATAGAAGAAGAGGAAATCTTCTTAATCCTTTTGCAGTAGAAACAGGAAAAACAACATTTGGTGAAAATTTTGTTAAATCTGAAACAGGCAAATCTATGGTATCTAGTATTTCTGAATCTATTAAAACTGGTGGAACTCAGTCTGCACAGGGGCAACTATTAAATCAATTAGCAACTGGAATTGCTGCAGGCGCAATTAATCCAGCACAAGCAAGAAGCATTGCTGCTAATATAGCCTCAGAAATAGGAGATTATTCATTTGGTATTAATGTTAATGCAAAACTTATAGATTTGATTGGCGTCAATGGGGAAAATTTAATGAAAGATCCGTTAAAGTTAAGAGTAACATTAATGGAAGAGTCACGTCAAAGTTTAGCAAAACAATCAAGGCTTTTATCAAATACTGCCCCTGGAGCAATGACAAAAACACAAACAAAAGTTGGTGAAATAGGTTTAGGTGCAGGAGGTGCTATTGCTGGCGGACTGTTAGGCGCAGCAGCAACTGGCGCTACCGCTGGATCAGTTGTTCCAGTTGTTGGAACTGCAATTGGAGCAGCCATTGGCGCAGCAATTGGTGCAGGGGCTTTATGGTTTAGTCAAAAAGGACAACAGGAAAAACTTGGTAGAGCATCTGGAGCAAATGTTGCTATGCAAAAAATGGCTTTAGAGCAAAGCCAACAAATGCAAGATTCTTTAAGGCTTGAGTATGAACAAAGAATTGCTAATGCTAAGGCTGCTGGAGATACTGTAAAAGCAATTCAACTACAAAACGAATATCAAAGAGCAAATGCTACATTGCTTGAGCAAAATAGAAAATTAGTTACAGATATACAAAATGCATATAAAAATTCATCTGGAGCAGTTCGTGGAGCACTTGAGACTGGATTAGACAAACAAATTACAAGTAAATATAAAGATACCGCTATGGCAGATATAGCACCACTTGCTACAGATTTATTAAGTGGCTCGGCTTTATCCAAAGAAGCACAATTTACCCTAAAAATGCAACTAGCCTCTGGTCAAATGGATCCAATGCAAATTGTTAATTTAATAGAAACATTTGGACAAGATTCAAAAACTTTAACCAAGGTTATGAATATTGTTACAAAATTTGGTGGCACCTTTGCTAACCAAACAATGTCAGTTGTTAATCTATTTCAAGATAAAAATGGAAATCCCCTTAAAGAACAGCAAACAAAATTTATTGCAGATATTAGCAGTAAAACTTCAGCAGATGCAGAAAAATATCTAAAACTTTTTGCAGATATAAGTAGAGTTGATAATGTTATGGATATTGAGGTTGCATTGACATATTACAGCAATAATCCAACAGCAGCAGCAAACCTACAATCAACAATAGATAAGATTAATGAACAAAAAGGAAAGATCGATTTAGAAATTGCAACAAAAATACTTGGTGCAAAAGAAATGGATGCTTTAAGAAAAGATCAAGAATATTTTAGTAAACTTCCAGCGGAACAACAAAAATTATATTTACAAACACTTACAACAATAGCAAATATTGAGGGCAATAATGCAGAAGCAATTCAAAATTGGCTAACACAAAATCCAGGAAAAACTGAAGCAGATTATTATGTTGAGGCTGCACAAAAAGTAACAAAGATTAGTATAGACAATACAGTGCCAAGTGGTGGTGGATCTCCAGATAGTGGCAACAGAGATACAACATTTGACGATATTTTAATTAACCTTAAGAGAACAAGAGATGCCACAATAAATGTAACTAATGGTGCCAAAGAACTTCTTAAAGTTCTTGGTGGAAGTAAGGATATTAAAATATTTAATGGGCTTGACCAACAATTAGCAAATATTGGTGCTAATACAGATTTTATTGACTGGGTTGGTGGAGCAGAAAAGGCAATTCAAAATAAATTAATTAGAGTAGCAAAAGATGGTACAGTTGCAATGACTGCTTTAGGAAAGGCTGCTCAAAAAGCATTTGACGAAAAATCACTTGGTTTATTTAATGCCGAACAAATAAATGCAATTAAAGGGGCACAAGCACAAAGAACTGCATTTGTAAGATTAACTGCAGCAGGAGTAAGTCAAGCACAGGCCTTAGAATTAGTTGCTGATGCAAACATGGCAATGGCTATTTCACGTATAGAAGATATTACGGAATTAGAAAAATGGATAAAAACATATAAAGAGGCAGATGCAGTAATAAAAGCAACAGCAAGATCAAATGATCCAATTAAAGCATTTCGTGATGATATGGATAAAATTAATGAAATGTTGGATGTTCAAGAACAACAGGCTAGGGCTAAATATCAACCAGAAATTGATAGAGTCAATGGTTTAATTGAGGCAAATGAAAAAGCAATAGAAACAAAACAGCGTTATATTGAAATTGAATATGAAAGACCAATTCAACAACGTCAATCTGCAATTACAGCATTAAATCATGATCTTTCTTTAATAGAAAAAACTGCATCTGAAATAACTAAAAAATATGATAAACAAAGAGAGGCTTTAGAACAAGTTTATTCTATTAATCAAAGAATTACCGATCAGCAAAAGGCTAAAATTTCTCTTGCTGATGCATTAACAACTGGAGATATTTCTCAAGCAGCACAAATAGCACAAGACATTAGAAGTCAAGAACAAAGTTACGCAAGAGAGCAAAGTTTAAATGCTTTAGAGATTGCACAAAATAGAGAAATAAATGCTTTAAGGTCTGAAGGCGGTTTAACAAAACTTCAAATTGAAGAAAAAATTTATACTTTGGGAGAAGAAATATATTCCCTAGAACAAAAACAAGCAGTGGTTGCAGCAGAGATTTTAGTACTTCAAGATAAAAATTATAATTTAAAAGTTAATGAATTAGCAAAAGCACAGGCATTGCTTGATAATGAAATGAAACTTATTGAGCAACAAAGAGTAAAGTGGACAGAAGCAGAACTTGCTATTAAAAGTGCAGAGGTTTCAACCAAGGACTATACAGAAGCCTTAGAGAGATCAGAAGAAGTTCTAAAAAGAATGGCAGCACTATGGGCATCTATGGGAAGCAAAACATCTGCATCTTTAGGAACTCTTACAGATATAGTGGGTGGCGGAACAAATACTAATTATGAAGAAGTTGATGGAGTAAACTCAACATATATTGATCCAGAAACTGGACATGAAATGTTAGACTTAAAAGATCCAGATAATGCTGCTTCAGCAAGACTGCAAGCACAAGCAGATGCTTATTTTAAACAAAACCCACAACTTGATCCAAAAACAGGTCAACTAAGAATGGCTACTGGTGGATTGGTTGCTGGATCTGGCATGACAGATAGTGTTCGTGCAATGCTTACTCCAGGAGAATTTGTTGTTAATAGGGCTGCTTCACAAAAATTTGGACCATTACTAGAAAGAATAAATGAATCTAAATATCCTGGAAATTTATCTTTTGGCGGTACCCCTACAGTAACTGGAATTAACAATAATTCGATAAACAACAATAGCAGTTCAGTGTATAATTATAGTCTAAACATAGATGTAAACGGAACTTCTGCAAGTCCAGACGACATTGCCAGAACAGTAATTACACAAATTAGAAATATGGATGCTCAAAGATTAAGGGGGAATAGGTTCTGATGGCCAATGCAACATACTTAACAGGTAGACGTAAATATGCACTCCCACAAGGAATGCTTTGGTCGGAAAACTCAGGAACTCTAATTGATGGATATTACTACCCTAATGGATATGAAATTGGATCAGATTTAACTGGCGTACCAGCAAATGAGCAAAACACATTTTTAATTTTATCAGACCACAATAGAGATGAACTATCTTTTAGCCAAGAAAGAATTCAAAAAAGAGAAAGAATGATTAATGGAAATATGAGAGCATATAATATAGCAGACAAAATTAGTTTATCGACCTCTTGGCAAATGTTGCCATCAACATCATATGCAAATAACCCATCTTTTGATTCTAGTGGTTTAACAGAATTACGTGGAACCACAGACGAATTTACTGTTGATGGTGGTGCTGGTGGATTAGAGGTATTGGAGTGGTATGATAATCATAAAGGACCATTCTGGGTATATCTAGCATATGATAGATATGATGATAACACAAAATACAATCAAATTGTTCAAATGTATTTTAGAGATTTTTCCTATTCTGTGATAAAAAGAGGATCATCAAGACACGATTTATGGAATATTAATATAACGCTAGAAGAGGTTTAAAATGTTTAGCAATAGCGATCTTGTAGAGTATTTAAAAACATCTAACGACATATCTTTACAATCAGTTGTTATTGCTGAATGGAATATGAATGTCCCTGGCAACATTAAAAAAGTAGGAAACTATAGATATAGGCCAAATGATATTGCCAGTATTTATAGAAATATCCCTAATACTTTTGACTCAGAAGATAGCGGAGACTATTATACAAATGCTGAATTATCTTATGAGCAAATACAAAATACATATAATACTAACGACACACTACAACTGTTTCAATCTTTAGATCAAAAAAAATCTTTATATTATTCTTTAGAAGACTGTCTTAAACCTTTTAGACCTAGATCTGGCATAAATAAAATATCATTTTTTGATAAAAAATATATACCAACAAACGTAATGTTTGGAGATAATGCCCCAAGATATTATATGTCATCTAGAAATGATATTTTTAAATATTGGACATCTTATAGAAAAGAAAGCGGTATTGAAAGAGGTATTGCAAACAAAACAATAAATGGCATAAACTATATAGAAGATTCATGCCCCTTTGTAGTATACAAAGAAAGTGTTCCATGTAACAGAATTGTTGTAAAAATGCAAACTAATGTTGGACAAAATGATCCCGGAAATTTTCAAGATATTGTTGGCACAGACTCTAGTCCATTTTATGGTAATCAAAATAAAACTGTTCCAAATAGATTTAAGGTACAAATTTTAAAAAATAATAGTTGGATAGATATTTTAAATATTGATCAAAACAGCAAAAGATCAGATGACTCAGAAATTATTGGTCCAGACGGATATTTAGAATTATCATATTTAAATAATGAATGGTTTTTAAAATCTGAATCAGTTGACTATAATACTCCATTTGTTACAAAAATTTCTGATCCAATAAAAACCACAAATATTGATAATACATTTTTTTATAATGAGTTTGATTATATTGATGGTATAAGAATAGTAGTTTTATCAATGAATAAATTTGATTCAGTTTTTGATTTAATTGAGATGTCTCCAAGGCTTACTGTAAATATTTCAAACAACGTTTTAGATTTTCAAATAACAAAAACAATGTCTGACATGTCTCAGGGTGCTATTCCAGTAGGTCAATTACTTGCATCTAATGGTACCGTTACTATTTTTGATGAAGAGTTGGCCTTTAATGAAAACAATGAAAATAGTATTATAAAAAATTATTTAAACAAAAATATTAAGTTTGTTTTTTATGAAAATATCTATAATGATGATTTAACTATAAATTATTTTGTTCCAATTAAAACTTTATATTCGGACAACTTTCCACAAGCAACTGATGATGGATCCACAATATCAATTAATCTTCGTGATTTTTATTTTTATTTTGAATCTCAAACAGCACCAAGAATGCTGCTAACAGATGTCTCTTTAAGTTTTGCAA
>Ga0209358_10004201_pt1 | contig 10391 bp, 10 predicted proteins | sample LauGreFa1BDMLBSN_2_FD_187574 | JGI IMG/M metagenome (GOLD analysis project Ga0209358, IMG submission 187574) | Freshwater lake microbial communities from Lake Michigan, USA - Fa13.BD.MLB.SN (SPAdes) (version 2) | ecosystem: Environmental > Aquatic > Freshwater > Lake | place: Lake Michigan, USA...
AACTAACCTTGAAGAAGTTAGAAACATGGATACTTCAGTTGTTTGCCATAGCCCGAAGATTGAGGAATTGAAGCATGAACTTGGGGCAGTTCTCAAGCAAAAGATTTACAACAATTTCCGAGTGCAACGGATGGCAAATAAAGGTGCAAGGTTTGTAAAAAGATTATTTTTCGAATTCTCTGAAAACCCACTGCAGCTACCCGAGAGGTACAAAACCCGGATAATAACCCAAGGTTTACATCGCACCGTTTGCGACTATATCGCTGGAATGACAGACAGATTCGCACAAGATGAATACATGAAAATTTTCAATCCTTATTTTGATGTTTGAGTTATTTAAGGAATAAAAATAAAAGCATTGTTGTTGGAAAGACTTTTAAAAGGTTGTTCATTTCATTAAAATATGAATACTTTTAAATGGGTAACACAATAGAACGGATACAGAAAATGGAAATGGATTCTTTTAACAACAAAAATTGGCTGGTTAAAGCTTGGAATTCTGGTTTTTTACCCCTTGGGTTGTTACGCGCTTTCTTCGGTGCAGGCATGATTGCCCTTGCGATGATCGCATACCAACACTTCGGTAATGCAGATCAGGGCGGTTCTACCACAAGCGGTTATACCGCTTTTCTAACTATTATTTTCATAGGCATTGTAGTCATGCTTTTTGACACGCTGCTAAAAAACAAACAAATCACAACTATTTCAGCAGTTTACTTTGGACTATTAATGGGCCTTTTATTGGGAAGTATTTTCTCTACCATCATGGACCCATTTCTATTTGACTGGGAAAGTGCTCAAAAAAACGCAGATTTTGCCAGTCGGATTATTGTGCAGCGCAATTTACTTCGTGCTTTTAGTACCGCCATCTGCATTTACATCTGTATTTCCACCCTTCTTCAAACAAAGGATGAATTCAGATTCATTATTCCTTACATTGAATTTTCCAAACAAGTGAAAGGTTCGAAGCCTTTTATTCTCGATACATCCGCAATTATTGATGGCAGAATTGCAGACCTTTGCGAAACCAAAATTCTAGACAACAGACTCATCGTGCCTAGGTTTGTTTTAAAAGAACTGCACGCCCTATCAGATAGCGCAGATAAATTAAAACGAAACAGGGGAAGGCGTGGGCTAGATATTCTCAAAAGCCTGCAAACCAACAACAAAGTTGAACTTCAGGTTCATGAAGGCGAACCAACCGAAATGAAAGGGATCACCCAAGTTGACGAAAAATTGGTTATTCTTGCAAAAAACATTGGCGGAAAAGTTGTAACCAACGATTTCAATCTAAACAAAATTGCCCAACTTCAAGGCGTTGAAGTTGTTAATCTTAATGAAGTCTCCAATGCCCTTAAGCCTATTGTTTTACCAGGTGAACATTTCTTTATTAAAATCGCCAAGCAAGGTGACCAAATTGGCCAAGGAGTTGGCTATCTTGAAGATGGAACTATGGTAGTAGTAGACCAAGGCAGGCAATACATTGGGCAAGATGTCAATGTTCAGGTAACCAGTGCTCTACAAACACCTTCAGGCCGCATGATTTTTGCAAAAGTAGACAATCAGGCAACCTAAAAAGAGCAGGTGGTTTGGGGCTACTTTTCGTAGGTTCATCCGTTTTATTTAATGCTCGTCTAGACACAATTCTTTTTTCACGGTAAACACCTCTCGAGTTCAAAGAGGGTTTTATCATGATTCGTAATGTTTTTATGCTGTCTTTTATTTTTATTGTACTTACTTCCCAATTGGCAATGTCGCAAATGCCTACTGGGGGGAATGCTAGCGCACAACCTGTTGGCACTCCAACATCGATTAAACAACCTTCGCCTAGGCCAATTTCACCCGGGGGCTCCCGAGATATCGATCTAGTGGAAAAAGTATTGAATGCCAGAAAAGAATATCAAACTACCCTAGAAGCACTCAGAGCTCATTACATTAATGTGGGTGAAATTGAAAAAGCTAAATGGGCAGAAGAAGAACTACTAAATTACCACCGCATTTCAAAACAGGCTTACCTGCTTGAACTTGATGTTCCACCCCCCACGCTTCAAGCCAACGAGAATATTCCTGATGCCAATGAATATTATCGCAGAGCCATGCAATATAAGGATAAAGGCTGGGGCCAAGAATATATTGACAACCAAAAACGAGCTGAAATCTTATTACAACAAATTTTAAGCACCTATCCAAACAGCGATAAAATAAGTGATGCTGCGTATCAGTTGGGCGAGATTTATGAATCGAAACCCTATAAACAATACCAACGATCAGCATTATACTTTGAACGCTGTTTTCAATGGAATTCTCGAACCCAACTAGATGCCAGACTTCGAGCCGCTCGAATTTACGATAGAAATCTTACCGAACGCAACAAAGCAATAGAACTCTATCGCGAAGTTACCACTCGGGAACTTGACCCTAAACGAGTTGCAGAAGCCCAAAAAAGAATTTCAGATCTATCTAGCGCACAACGGTAAAACTCTGTGCATTAATGCTAAAGTCCTGATTTTTGCTAGCAAAATTTAAAGGTGACGTATAATCAATTATATATGTCATCCGAGATATTTTGATGAGTTTGTTTACACCAAGAAATGTTCTTTACCTATCCATCCTTGCTGGCTTATCCACGCTTGTACTTAAATCTTATGCTTACTGGATCACTGATTCCATAAGCCTTCTTTCGGACGCCGCCGAGTCCGTTATCAATTTGATAGCTGCTATTATTGCGTTTATCGCTATCAGACTTTCCGAACGGCCTGCAGATGACACGCATACTTATGGTCACGAAAAAATCGAATACTTCTCTAGCGGGTTTGAAGGTGCGCTGATTTTATTTGCGGCATTCAGCATCGGACTATTGGGCGTACATCGGTTAATTTCTCCCCAACCACTTCAAACCTTAGAAATTGGGATGATTATTTCTTTTGCAGCCTCACTCATCAACGGAGTGGTTGCAATCATTCTTTTGATTGTTGGAAAAAAACATCAATCAATCGTTCTTGAGGCAGATGGCCAACACCTTTTAACTGATGTTTACACGACATGTGGGGTTCTAATCGGATTATTCTTTGCAAAGATCACAGGGGTAGAATGGATTGATCCTATCCTTGCAATAGGAGTATCCCTGATAATCTTGACCACAAGTCTTCAATTAATCTGGAAATCGTTTAAGGGTTTGATGGATCATGCGCTTCCTGAAAACGAGCTGAAAATTATCAGAGAAATAATAACCCAAAATCTTGAGCCCGAAATGACTTTTCATGAGTTAAGGTCCCGCCAAGCAGGTCCCAAAAAGTTTGTAGATTTCCATTTATTACTACCAGGAATATTAAGCATTAAAGTTGGGCATCAGCTAATGGAAAAAATCGAGCATGCAATCAAATCTCAGGTAAAGGATTGTCAGGTACAAATTCATGCTGAACCGATTGAAGACCCAACTTCATGGGAAGACAATGCTCTAACTAGTTTCGAGAAAAAAACGCCAAATATTTAAGTATTAAAAAACCTGTCCCCTGCATCGCCTAACCCAGGGTTGATATAACCCTTGTGATTTAATTCGTCATCTAAAGCCGCTAGCGTAATAGAAACGTCAGGGAACTCGGCATGCAAATTAGCAGCCCCATTTTTCGAACCAATTAAACCGAGAAAGTTAATCTTCTGGACGCCACTTTTACGCAATCTCCGAATGGTCTCTAATGTAGAGCCCCCAGTTGCTAGCATGGGGTCAAGTACTAGGCAATGAAACTTTGACATATCTCTGGGAAGCTTATCGTAATAAAATTCGGGCATAAGAGTATCATGGTTGCGAGAAGCACCAAGATGGTAAACTCGTGCATCACCCAGCCATCGTAAAATAGGATCAACCATACCAATCCCAGCTCTAAGAATTGGAACAATTGCAAACTCTTGATTTAAAACATTGCCAATGGTTGGCCCAACAGGAGTTTCAAAAGTTAAATTTTTAAAATCAAAATTTGATGCTGCCTCAAGAAATACTGCCTGCGAAAGCAACTCCACCGCTTGTCTGAAAACAATATTCCCAGAGTTTTTGTTTCTAAGATTGCACAACCAATGCGAGACCATTGGATTATCTAAAACTTTAAGAACGGGATCCATAGTTTTCACGCATTTCAATTAACGAAACATGTCATCTGCAAAAGGGTGAGCAGAAACATTAGCCTTGGGTTTAGGTCGTGATTTCAAGATGGCATCAGCAAGAAACAAATCATCTCTGGTAGTAATTTTAATATTACTCGAAGAACCAACAACAATTGAAACTGTAGCCCCTGTCGCTTCAACAACCTGGCTATCGTCGGTTGCACCTTTAGGAACATTTTTGAACGCTTTAATAAGAATTTCTTTACTAAAAACTTGAGGCGTCTGCGCCAACCAAAGCCTCTCTCTGGGAAGAGATTGTTCAATTACCACGGGCTCAGTGCTGCTGCCACGCTTCAGCGAATCGGTCATACCAAGAGCTAAAATTGCAGCGCCGGATTTAACTGCTTGTTGAAATACCTTGTCAATCAATTCGGTAGTTACACAAGGACGCACAGAATCATGAATAGCTACAAAATCGACTTCATCTTTTACTATTTTTAAAGCATTGGCAACAGATTCAAAGCGCTCGGACCCACCATGAACAAGTGAAATATTTAAAAAAGCCATGTTGGCACCATACTTGCGCCTGACCATTTCCTCGTCGGAAGGATCGATCACAAGAATGCACTGGCATACATCATCGCGAGAGACAAAGAGTTCTGCAGTTCTTAGCCATACAGGCCTACCATCCAAGGCTGCAAATGGTTTTTTTTCTTTATCTCCAAAGCGTGTAGATTTTCCTGCAGCAGGCAGGATAACAGCGAACTTGGCCATCTTATCCTCTTTCATATATCACTGGCCAAGGCAATGCATCGATTTTACTTTATCCTGACATTGCTTAGCTTTGCCAATCCAATCTCGTAAAGCCTCTGCAGCAGTTTCCATCTCTCTAGAAAGAATATTAAATTGTGCATTGGTTTTATTCAAAGCTATTTCTATTTTGCCAAGATTATTTTGTATCGATTGCTGGAAGGCAAGATTCTTAGTGACACTTCCTTCTTCATTAACCAAATATTCAACATCCACATCTGGGTCACCCATGTTTAAAAGGCAATCACTCAGTGTATTTTCGATATTCGCTACCACATTTTTCCAAGAACTATTCACACTCACCATGCTTTCAATATTAAGCGTTTTATGAAGCGTGTAGATAACAATAGAGTAAAGTTTGTCTAGCGTCATTTTTACAAAACCAACTTTTATTTTGATTCTTAATGACTTTCCCTTTTAATTATTTAAATGCTGATGGATCTATTAAGCCAAAAAAAATTGAAAGCTTTATATCTGTAGCTTTAAGGTTTGTTTTACCAAGGTAAAATTCCCCGACCCTTTAAAATCTCTGGCAAAGAATTAAATAAAGAGTTCTTTTCTTTTTGCTGCAAGGTTGGAAAATGGTACTTTAGTTTCATGTAGAGAATCGTCTGTGTTACGATTTTTTCTGTAGGATGACCAAAGAAGAGTGAACTTAAGTACAGGAGTTTTTAAAAATGGCGTTTGAACTACCCAGTCTTCCATATCCCCCTGATTCTCTTGAAAAAGCTATTGATAAGCTGACCATGGAAATTCATCATGGCAGGCATCATAAAGCTTATGTCGACAACCTTAATGCAGCCTTGGCAGACCAACCTGCATTGCAAGCTAAAACAATCGAACAGCTTCTCAGGGAAATCCAAACTATCCCAGAAGCAATTCGCCAAAAAGTAATTAACAACGGTGGCGGTCACGCCAACCATACGCTGTTTTGGGCAACAATGAGCCCGAATGGCGGCGGCGAACCCACTGGTGCTTTAGCCGAAGCTATCAATTCCACTTTCGGTGATTTTGCAACTTTGAAAACCAAAATTAAAGAAGCAGCACTTGCAAGGTTTGGTTCTGGTTGGTCATGGCTCGTGCTAAGTAATGGAAAACTAGAAATTACACATACTGGGAATCAAGATAGCCCAATCATGCAAGGGAAAACCCCATTGTTTGGCGTAGATGTTTGGGAACACGCATACTACCTGCGTTACCAGAATAAACGAGCAGATTATGTTGAAGCATGGTGGAATGTCGTAAACTGGAAAGAAATCGGCACTAGTTTTGACAAAGCGAAGAGCTAGTCAAAATAAACTTGGAAACTAAAAAAGGGCTGTTTCGGACAATTATCCGAAATGGCCCTTTTGCTATTGCAAGGATTGTAAGTTGAAGGTAAATGGCTTCCAGAGTTGAATGGAAATTTCAAATTAGGAGCCTGAATTCATGAGGGAAATAATAAGCACGGGAATGCGTGCTGCTCCCTTACTGGTATACCTTTTTCTGGGGTGCACAACCACAGATAATCTCAAGCCGCCGAAAAAGCCTGAGGAGTTCAAGGTTCCACCCGTAGAAGATAAAAGATTTAGCCAGCCAATCCAGTATCCTAAGGGTACTTTGAACAACGAGCCTATAAAAAAGGCCTTGAACAAAGATGTAAATAAAACGGGCTTAAAAGGTGCAGGTGCGGGCGGTCCGGGCGGTAATTAATTCGTAATATTTCAATTTATTGAAACTATTCATTACAAATTACGCCCTTTTCCTTTTAAAATATTAATAGAATATTCTCTATAACCTGGAGCGAATCTTTCGCCCCGGGTATTTGTTTTTTTCGGGATATTGATTCCATGAATTCATGCTACCTTGTTTCCCAATATGCGATTCCAACCACCAATAACCTTTATCTTGATGAAGACTTAGTGGCCCAAATTTTAAATGGCTACCTTTCGCTTTGGCACCCTAATGCCATTGCGAAATCAATCAAGCCCCCCAAAATAATCAGCTACCAAGACACCCACGAAATCGATGACCAATCGCTCGTATGCTTGGTGGACTTATCAAATAATGAATCGCACGGGATAACGAACAAGAATACTTTTTCTGCTTGTTCAGAAAAAATGGAAACAGTCCAAAAGCTTAGCGATCTATTAAAAGCCCTTCACAATGAAACAATAGAAACTCAAGCACCAGAATTGGATTACTTTTTTGCCGTGGGCTTTGCATACCAGATGGTAAATAGCCTTTTCGAAGCCATGCAGCACGAAAATCTTCTTTCGCATGAATCAATCTGGGAAGAATGCGTCCAAGCTGCCAACAAATATCTTCAAAACGATTGGGAAGGTGCAAAAGAAAATCTACGAAGCGCGTGTGCACTAATCCAAAGTGGCAGAGAAGTATTACACTCATCAAGTATTCACCTATTAGATTTCGCACCAATTAAAAATTTAGCAGGGCTGCTAATTCCAAATATCGAAACAGGTAATCCAGTAAATATCATTGCCAGTGGCAAAGAATTATCCGAACTGCCTCCCCTTGAATTAGAAAAAATCAAAGACTGGTTTAATTCCGAACAGGTTGAAATTTGTGGTGGGCTATTCAATGACCATCCTGAAATGGTTGGCCCTCTTACTTCACGAATCTGGAATTTAAAAAAAGGAAGAGAAACACTTCTTAATCTTGTGGGTAAGGAAGTCAAAGTATTCGCCAAAACCACCCAAGGCCTTTCTGCTGACACCCCAAGAGTTTTACATCTTGCAGGTTTCAGCAAGGCATTACTAATGCCTCATGGGGAAAACAATATCCCCACTTTCCGCGGGCCAGTGTTTAGTTGGTCATCAAGTATTGGAAGGCAGATTGAAACTTTTTGCAGAGAACCTTTTAGCTCTTCAACAAATCACACTTTTTTTCATTTGGCATTCCACCTAGGAAAACTATTGCAGCAAGATAGTTCACCCACTTTGGCATTCTTTAAAACGACCTCAAATAGTTCGATTTTTTATAATTACTTATTAAAAGCCAACAGCCTCGCACCAATATTCGGTAACTGGCTAACCATGTCAAATTATCTTCATGAAGTATACCCTTCAGAATATCCAGGGCCAATTTCTCAAGATGATTTCAAAACTGAAACTCTGCAACTTCACCCAAATGCACCAATTTCAGGGCAAATCAATCATTTAAAAAACCGCAGAACACTAGATTGCGCCAGCAACATTGCCTCCATCCTGAATGTTTTAGGTTCAAACCAACCAGAAACTCTACGCCAATTTGCCAATGACTGGACGGAAACAGAAGCCCAAACAGAACAAAATCCGTTTACAATTAACCAAGCGCCTTCTGAACTATTCCAAAGGGCAGGGGCGTTACTTGCCGAGCGTATCCTTCAACGAGGCGAAGATGGAAAAAATGGCATTCTTCTTTTAAACCCTTGCAGTTTCACCCGAAGAATTGGAATGGAAACAGAAAGCACATCGGGGCCACAATCTGCCAAGGGTGTGCTTGCAGCTAACCAATCGATGGACAAATCGGAATCCATTATTGAAGTTCCAGGCTTGGGGTATACTTGGGTCCCACTTGCAGATACAGCAAACCCTCCAAAATTCTCTAACAAGTTTAAACTTGCAGACGAAAACTCTGTGAGAAACGAATTTTTTGAAGCCGAGATCGATCGGATTTCTGGGGGATTAAAAGCCTTTCGTGATTTAAAAACCAGAGCAAACCGACTTAGCCAACAACTTGTTGCCAATCTAGGCAGCACCATGAAAGCCGATACCATCCGTGTCAGTTCCACTGGCCCACTCTTTGGCGAAATACAATCCGAAGGCACCATCACCGGCACTAACCAAGAAGTCATCGCAAAATTCAAACAGACCATCCGAGCATGGTTAGGCAGACCTATGCTGGAAATCAACATCGAGATAAATCCAACCGAACCTTTACGCGGTGATCGTTGGTCCAATTACATCGCATCTAGGTTTGCTTGGCCACATGACCAAGTAACCATGCATCGTGGACACGAAGGAAGGGTTGCATCGACGCACAATCTACGGATGGAAAGTTGCGACTTTATTGAATGGAAGTGGGGGCCCAGAAAAACATTCCTCTTTACCAAGGGGCTTTCCTATTTCGAAAAACAAGGCGACAGTAAGATTGATACTCTCTTAATTACAGAGGGAGAAAATCAAACCCACTTCAGCATGGGACTGAGCATGGATCGAGATCACCCATTCCAAATGGCAATGGCCTTGGATTCTCCGATTTACATACAAAAAGTTAGCAAAGGGGCGCCGCCAGCAGGGCCGACTGGATGGTTTTTTCATATTGATGCACCCAACCTAGTACTTCAACAGATTTCCTTCAAAGCTGACGAATCATCTGCCTACCTTCTTTTGGAAGAAACAGAGGGGTTTGCAACGCCCTGTGATATCCGTTGCGTTAAAACTCCTAAGCGGGCGTGCTTCCTTGATTTGCAGAATAATGACCAAGGCGATCTCTCTATTCGTGATGACAGCATTACCATTTATCCCGAATCTAACGGCCTTATGCTCCTGAAGATCGATTTTTAATCCTACATTAAAAAATTCAGTTACGACTTTATCACACCTGTTGATTGTAGGAATTGAATCAACACATTTTTACACTCCATTCACCTTTTTTAAATTTTGATTAATGATTCATGTTGAACACTAGATGCATAGGCTAAAGTTACTTTCAACCTTGCATCAGGTATCATCATGAAAAAGATTTTTTTTGTTTTCGCTTTAGGATTACTAACCTTGGGCATTGCCCAGACTGCTTCTGCAGACGGCAGATATCATTATTCGGGTGGGATGGAAAAACAGTATCCGAATATTTTCGGTAGGCACTATGGCTATGTAGCGCGATATTCACCCCTCATGAGCCAATTCAATACGCCTGCGCCCTACTTCACACCCGCCAATCAAAGCTATGGCTACCCTAATTTCTGGCAACAACAAAACTCAGGGCAGGGCGGCACTTCTGCTGAACAACCAACCGCAGGTTATCACTACTACCCCGCTATGCCAAATACCATGATCCCTAGCTATTGGTATGGCAGATAATCAAGCATTGCTAACTCAATCGTTTAAACTCAAAGTTTTTTAACTAAAAGGTGCAACATGAAGAAAATTGTTTTAGGAATTTTGATGGCTCTTATCACTGTGCCCAGCGTTAAAGCTGAAATGCTTTACACTGCCCAAGGCCAAATGGGGTTTTTACTAAGTCACTGGTACCAAAGCCCTCACCACCATGCACACTATAACAAAAGGCATCCACCAATACCCCCGCTGGCACCATGGTATACCTATTGGCCATCTGAGGCAATCAATCAACCAATCGCACCAATGGCTTATCCGTATTGGCCGGGCGCAAACTATCAAGCGCCTCCTGCAAACCAACAAGGCAATGGCCAACTAGGCGCCCAAAACCATCCAAATTATTTCTACTATTATGGTTCAAACTCTTACGTGTATCCTGCACGT
>Ga0209358_10004207_pt1 | contig 10380 bp, 11 predicted proteins | sample LauGreFa1BDMLBSN_2_FD_187574 | JGI IMG/M metagenome (GOLD analysis project Ga0209358, IMG submission 187574) | Freshwater lake microbial communities from Lake Michigan, USA - Fa13.BD.MLB.SN (SPAdes) (version 2) | ecosystem: Environmental > Aquatic > Freshwater > Lake | place: Lake Michigan, USA...
GAGGGTGAAGACTATCTACGCGTAACGCCCCCCATCGTATTGCAACCCGCCACTATTGATACCTACGACGACCACCGCATGGCGATGTGTTTCTCGCTAGCCTCATTGAGCGGTGCGCTACGCGACGGCACCCGAGTGCGTATCAACGATCCACAGTGTGTCGCCAAAACCTTCCCGGATTACTTCGACGCCTTTGAGGGTATTGCGCAGCGTGGCTGAGGCAAATTTGATCCCGGTGATCACCATTGATGGCCCGACCGCTTCCGGCAAGGGTACGGTGGCCAGTCGCGTTGCCGCAGCGCTGGGATTTGGCTTACTGGATTCAGGCGCCTTGTACCGGTTGACCGCGTTGTCGGCGCTTGAGGCTGAAATTGCGCTGGATGATGCTCCCGCGATTGCCGCGCTGGCCCGGGTGTTACTGGTGAAGTTTGAAGGCGAGCGGATTCTGCTGGCGGGCCGACCTGTACAAGACGCCATCCGGCAGGAGGCCATCGGCAACGCTGCCTCGAAAATCGCGGCTTTGCCCGCCGTGCGGGAGGCGCTGGTCGAGCTACAGCACGGTTTCCGGCAATTACCAGGCTTGGTGGCAGATGGCCGCGACATGGGCACCGTGATCTTCCCGGACGCCACGCTCAAAGTGTTCCTGACGGCGAGTGTCCAGGCGCGCGCGGAGCGACGGTATAAGCAATTGATTGAAAAAGGATTTCCTGCTAATATGCTCGCCCTTTTGCAGGATTTGAAGGAACGCGACGCGCGCGATACCGAGCGTGCTGTAGCGCCTTTAAAACCCGCGGAGGGTGCCCACTTGCTGGAGACGTCGGAACTAACGATCGAGCAGTCGGTGGCGCAGGTGCTGGACTGGTGGCGTCACCGGGCTGGTACCCAGGGAAAGTAGCTCGGCAAACCGCCAACACTGCTTCCCACTGCGCAATGCAGAGTGGGGCGTTGAAAAACCTAACCCAGCTTGGGTTTCACCCGGTTGGTTAAAACACTCATTATCTATGTCTACTGCTATCCAAACTCCCGTGTCCAGCGAAAGCTTTGCTGCGCTGTTTCAGGAATCTCTGACCCGCCAAGATATGCGCTCGGGAGAGGTCATCTCTGCGGAAGTCGTCCGCATTGACCACAACTTTGTGATCGTGAACGCTGGTTTGAAGTCTGAAGCGTTTATTCCGATCGATGAATTCAAGAATGACACCGGCGAAATCGAAGTCACTGTCGGCGACTTCGTTTCTGTAGCAATCGAGTCGCTCGAAAATGGTTTCGGTGACACCATCCTCTCGCGTGATAAGGCCAAGCGACTTGCGTCCTGGCTCGCGCTCGAGAAAGCGATGGAATCCGGCGAACTGGTGACCGGTACCGTTAGCGGCAAGGTCAAAGGCGGTCTTACTGTGCTCACGAATGGCATCCGTGCCTTCTTGCCGGGCTCGCTGGTCGATACACGTCCGGTCAAAGACACCACGCCATACGAGGGCAAGACCCTCGAGTTCAAGGTGATCAAGCTTGATCGCAAGCGTAACAACGTCGTGCTGTCGCGTCGTGCCGTGATCGAGGCATCGATGGGCGAAGAGCGCGCCAAGCTGATGGAGACCCTCAAAGAGGGCACTATCGTCAACGGCGTGGTGAAGAACATCACCGACTACGGCGCGTTCGTGGATCTGGGTGGTATCGATGGTCTGCTGCACATCACCGATCTCGCATGGCGTCGTGTGCGTCACCCATCCGAGGTGCTGACGGTTGGCCAGGAAATTACTGCGAAAGTACTGAAGTACGATCAGGAAAAGAATCGTGTCTCGCTGGGCGTCAAGCAGCTGGGCGACGATCCTTGGACCGGTCTGTCGCGTCGCTATCCGCAAAGCACGCGCTTGTTCGGCAAGGTCACCAACCTCACTGACTACGGCGCATTCGTCGAAGTCGAGCAGGGTATCGAGGGTCTGGTACACGTCTCCGAGATGGACTGGACTAACAAGAACGTCGCGCCGTCGAAAGTCGTCCAACTGGGTGACGAAGTCGAGGTCATGGTGCTTGAGATCGACGAAGATCGCCGCCGTATCAGCCTCGGCATGAAGCAATGCAAGGCGAACCCATGGGATGACTTCGCCATATCGCACAAGAAGGGCGATAAGGTCAGAGGCGCGATCAAGTCGATCACCGACTTCGGCGTGTTCATCGGCCTGGCAGGCAACATCGATGGTCTGGTACATCTGTCGGACTTGTCCTGGAGCGAGACCGGCGAAGAAGCTGTGCGCCGCTTCAAGAAGGGCGATGAGCTCGAGGCAGTAGTCCTGGCGATTGATGTTGAGCGCGAGCGTGTGTCGCTCGGCGTCAAACAGCTCGAGGGCGATCCGTTCAACAACTACTGCGCAATGAATGACAAAGGCGCACTGGTACACGGTGTGGTGAAATCGGTCGAACCGAAAGGCGCTGTCATTGTCTTGTCGGAAGAGGTTGAAGGCTATCTGCGTGCTTCTGAAATTTCGCGTGACCGCGTTGAAGATGCCAGCACTCACCTAAAAGTGGGTGATGAGTTGGAAACGATGATCATCAACATCGACCGCAAGGCGCGCGGCATTCAGCTCTCGATCAAAGCGAAAGACAATGCAGATACCCAAGACGCGATGCAGAAGATGTCCAGCGATTCCGCTGCGGCATCGGGCACCACTAGCTTGGGCGCGCTGCTGAAAGCTAAACTCGACACCAAGAGCTGAGCAGGTCTTGCCGATGACCAAGTCGGAGCTGATCGCCCGTTTGGCTGAGCGTTATCCGCAACTGGTAGCTAAGGATGCGGATTTCACGGTCAAGACCTTGCTGGACGCGATGACCGATGCGCTGATTTCAGGTCAGCGTATCGAGATTCGCGGTTTCGGCAGCTTTGCGACTAACAGCCGTCCGCCGCGTATCGGGCGTAACCCGAAGTCCGGCGAGACGGTGGTGGTGCCGGGCAAACGGGTACCGCACTTCAAGGCGGGCAAGGAGTTGCGTGAGCGGGTCGACGCCATGGTCGGGCAGCCGATCCATGACGACTGATCAGCGCATTGAATTGCACAAGGAGCGCGACGATGAAACTCCTGATTCGCCTGCTGTCGATCGCGCTCTTCATTGTGTTCTTTGATTTTGCACTGAAGAACACTGATGAGGTTGTGCTGAGTCTGTTCTGGAACGCCAAAGCTAGTGCGCCGCTAGTTTTGCTACTGCTGGGTTTTCTCTTGCTCGGTTTGGTGATTGGTGTGCTCGCCATGATGTCAACCTTGCTGCGTTATCGTCGCGAGCTATTCGCCTTGAGGCGTGAGGCCGAGCAGCAGAAGCAGTCGGCCGCAGACCTTGCCAAGGCACGTAGTCAGCCTCCACCCCCGGAGAGCCTGATTGAGCAGGTTGGTCTCTGACTAGGAGCCAGGATGGAATTCGAAGCCTGGTGGCTGGTCTCAATCCCCTTGTTTTTTGCGCTAGGCTGGATCGCTGCGCGCGTCGATATCCGTCATGTGATCTCGGAGTCGCGACGGCTGCCACGTAGTTACTACCAAGGCCTGAATGCCCTGCTCGATGAAGATACTGACAAAGCCATTGATGCCTTCGTCGAAATCGCCCGACTAGACCCGGAAACTGCTGAGCTTCATTTTGCCCTTGGCAAGTTGTTTCGTCGGCGTGGTGACATTGAGCGTGCCGTCCGTGTACACCAAAACTTGTTGGCACGTGCCGATTTATCGGTAGAAATGAGCGCCAAAGCCCGCTACGAACTGGGGCAGGATTACTTGAAAGCCGGCCTGCTCGACCGTGCCGAGGAAACCTTCCACCTGCTCGTAGGGACACCGTTTGCGCCACAAGCCAGCCGTGCGCTACTGGAGATTTACCAGCGTGAAAAAGAGTGGCCACGCGCGATCGAGGCTGCACTTGCGCTACAAGCTTCGGGCTCCGGCGCCTATCAAAAAGAGATTGCACAGTTTCACTGCGAGATAGCACAAGACGAGCTAGTACACGTCAATCCTGATGCCGCATTGATCACGCTAGACAAGGCGCTGACTTATGCCCGCAATAATGTGCGTGCGACCCTTTTATCCGGCGACGCATTGCTGGCCAAGAGCGATACCGAGGCGGCGCTTCGGACTTGGCGTCGTGTCGAGCAGCAGAGCGCTGCGCACGTCGGTCTGGTAGCCCAGCGACTGTTGGAAGGGTACCGCAGCGTTGATCGCCTGCGTGAAGGGCTCAACTTGTTACGCGGCTATCTGGCCGAGACGCCATCGATTGATCTGCTTGAAGTGGTGTTTCGGGGGACACTCGAACTAGATGGTGCCGACGCCGCGAACCAATTAGTGAGCGATGAATTACGTCGTACGCCAACCCTGCTGGGTCTCGATAAGCTAATTGAGGCACGTCTTATGCACGCGCCGCCTGATAGGCTTGCCGAACTGTCGATGGTAAAGAGTTTAGTCGGTGGTTATGCACAGAAGCTTGGTCGGTATCAATGCGGCTACTGCGGCTTCAAGTCACGACAGTTCTACTGGCACTGCCCGGGTTGCAGCCAATGGGAGAGTTATGCCCCAAGGCGCACCGAAGATCTGTCGGTAATGGGTCAAGCCTGACCTATCACCGCACAATGCAAAATAATCATCCCTTCTTGCGCGTTCAATTCAGCGTTCCTCGCGTTTAATGCTGTCGCGGCCTAGGTTGTTCATGGCCGCGCTTCTGATCAACTTAACGCGGAGTCATTCATGCTGAAAAAATTCTGGTTGCCAGTCCTTGCGCTGCTCATGTTTGCAGGTTCAGTATTTGCAGCAGTCGATGTGAACAATGCCGATCAGGCAGCGCTCGACAGTGTCGCGGGTGTTGGTCCTGCCACTTCGAAGGCTATTCTTGCTGAGCGCGAGAAGAATGGAAACTTCAAGGACTGGGCAGATCTGGAACGCCGTGTCAAAGGCGTTGGTGCGCGCAACGCAGTCAAACTCTCCGCCGCCGGCCTGACCGTCAATGGCAAGGCCTATGAGGGGCCTACATCTGGTGACAGCAAGGCCGGTAAGCAAGATGCTAAAGCTGCGACGAAGCCTGCAGAGAAGGGGGCTGATAAGGGCGCCGAGAAGGGCGCGGAAAAGGGCACGGAAAAGGGCGCTGAGAAGACACCTGCCGGTAAGTAGTCGGTCTGGCTACGGCCGCATACAGTGGCCGTAGCATCCAAGGGCTTTCCACTACAATGGCGGTTTACTTTGCTCTTAGCAAAACATCGCCATGTCATTTCATTCGATCGAGGATCTCGTAGGTAACACCCCACTGGCACAGCTCAAGCGCTTGCCTGGTGAAGAAATCGCTCGGCGTAACAACATTATTCTTGGCAAGCTTGAAGGGAATAATCCCGCGGGCTCGGTGAAAGACCGGCCAGCGCTGGCAATGATTCGTGGCGCTGAGGCGCGCGGCGAAATCAAGCCTGGCGACACCCTGATCGAGGCAACCAGTGGCAACACCGGTATCGCGCTAGCGATGGCAGCTGCCATGAAGGGTTACCGCATGATTCTGCTGATGCCGGAGAACCTCAGTCTCGAACGACGTCAAAGTATGGCAGCGTATGGCGCGGAGATTGTACTGACGCCTAAATCGGGTGGTATGGAATACGCGCGCGACTTGGCAGATCAGATGCAGCGTGAAGGCAAAGGCAAAATTCTCGATCAGTTCGCCAACCCCGACAATCCACGCGCACACTACGAGACCACTGGCCCAGAAATCTGGCGGGATACCGAGGGTAAGGTGACGCATTTCGTGAGCGCCATGGGTACAACCGGTACCATCATGGGTGTTTCGCACTACCTGAAAGAAAAGAATCCAGACATCCGCATCATCGGCGCACAACCTGAAGAAGGCTCACAAATTCCCGGCATTCGGAAATGGCCTGAAGCCTATCTCCCGAAAATTTTTGATCGTAGTCGCGTTGATCAAGTGGAGAGTGTTAGTCAGGCGGTAGCCGAGCAGATGGCACGTCGTATGGCGATTGAAGAGGGTATCTTCGCTGGCATCTCCGCTGCGGGTGCGTGCGAGGTTGCGCTGCGTGTCGCAATGACCGTCGAGAATGCGGTGATCGTGTTTATCGTATGTGATCGTGGAGATAGATACCTCTCCACCGGCGTCTTTCCCGCGTAGACGGCCCAAGCAAAAGGGCGCTGGCGGCGTTGGTGCTGACTCGTCGTACGTCGAGTACTGTCTTCGTCAGCCCCGCCTAGCCATCGCCCTTTTGCTTGAGCCGCTTCGACGTCCTGTTAAAAAATCCGCTGGCGCTATTGGTACTGACTGGTTATGCGTCGAGTACTGTCTTCACCATCCCCACTTAGCGAGCGACATTTTCAGTGGGTGGCAGGTTTTGGTTTGAACTGCTTGTCGCTGATACGAAATTTTTCGCGCCTGTCGCCCATCAATACCCGTAGGTCGCGAATCGATAGGTTACTCACTTCGTGCATCCGTATTAAAAGCGAGGCGCCGACCGGCAAACGTCGGTGACGAATCTTGCTGATCACCGGAGGTGCCACTTCGAGCGCGCGCGATAAGGCGGCGTCATTTTTCAGGTGCAGCTTTTCGATTAGCGAGTCCAACAAATTGTTGGGGTCGTAGGCGATCTGGTCTGCGAGTCGGTGGCTATCCTGATGATCAGACGGAGTGCTCATAGGGTCGTGGTTCCGAGTAGGTCAGGTAATTCAAATGCGGCGGTCGCGTGACGCAGCAGGGTTGATCTGTCCGTATGCCGGAAAGGTCGCAACAACCATCGCAGCCGATGGGCCAATAAGTTCTTAATTGACAATAAATTCTATTGGTTGTTAGTGGCGCTGTAAACATTTTTGAAATTGGTGCGGTGACTTGCATCAAAGATCGTTCACCGCACATCTGGCGCGCCGATCAGCTCACCGGATACGATGGCGGCTGATTGCTTGACCCAATTCGATTACGGCCATTGCGTAGTAGTAGCTACGGTTGTAGTGGGTGATGGCGAAGAAGTTTTGGGTTCCTAGGAGGTAGCGAGTGGGGTGGCTGCCGTCCTCCAGATCGAACAAGCCATAGGGGTGAGAATTCGGCACATCGTCTGGCACGATGACACCGGCTAGGCGCAGCTCATCGCGGCTGAACTTGGCTTCCAAGCTTTTTCCGATGAGCGACGGCCATGGCCTATCGGGCGTAACGTGTACGGGAAACACCAGCGGTTGATCTCGTTGCCAGCCGTGTTGCGACAGGAAACTAGCAATGCTGCCGATCGCGTCCACTGCGGAATTGCGCAGATCGATTTTTCCGTCGCCATCGAAATCGACTGCGTAACGCCGGATGCTACCGGGCATAAACTGTGGCCAGCCGATTGCTCCTGCAAATGAGCCATTCAGTGATAGCGGATCAACATTACTCTCACGCGCCAATAACAACGCTTGCTTCAGCTCATTTCTGAAGTAAGCCATGCGCGACTCGCGGTTGGCAGTTTCCGGATAGGCGAATGCAAGTGTTGTTAGTGAATCCAGAACACGAAATTTGCCTGCGGCTTGCCCGTACATGGTCTCGACACCCAGTACGCCAACGATAATCTCTGCCGGCACTCCGAACTCTTGCTGCGCACGGTCCAGCTCGGTCGCGTAGCGATTCCAGAATTTTGTCCCGGCAGTCAGCCGACGCTGCTCGATGAAGCGTGCCCGATACGCGGTCCAGTTCTTGACGGTACCGACAGGGGGTGGGTTGATTAACTTCACTACACTATCGAGATAGTGAATCTGCCCAAATAAGCTAATCAGAGCATCGCGCTCGAAACCGTGGTCACGGCACATCTCGTCGATGAACCCGTTAACTGCTTGCCACTGTGTGAAATTGGCAAACTCTGGTGCCGGAGTAGCTACTTTTGACTTTGACCGAGCTTTTTGTCCTGGCTTAGCTTTGACGCTGCGTGACTTTGCAATCGGCTTTTTCTTGCTACTGCTTGGGTGGGCAGCGTGAGCTGCATGCGCAGCATGAACAGGCGACGTAGCAAGCACGGCAACAGCAAGCGCTTGAATCAGTAGTACAGGGAGTTTTTTCATCGAAGTGACGGTAGCAGACAGACGGCAAGATGCGCGCAGAGTATAGAGCATCAACGCGTCATGCATAATGATCGAAATAGCGCCCGTCACCATTGCTTATTCGACTTGCCAGCCCCGCACGGCCAACGGGTATTTTCTGGGGGGGCAAACATCGCCCGCAGTTAATACGCCGCAAGTTTCTCATTCGCTCATCTTATGTCCATCCAATGGTTCCCCGGTCACATGAACGCCGCCCGCAAGAAGGCGGCGGAATCCATGGAGAAGGTCGACCTAGTCATCGAGGTACTGGACGCTCGCTTGCCGCAGGCGAGTAGCAATCCAATGATCGAGTCTTTGCGACGAGAGCGTCAGCGGCCGTGCCTGAAAATTCTGAACAAAAGTGATCTCGCTGATCCCGCTGCGACCAAGGCCTGGCTGGCTTACTTCAGCGCGCAGCCCAAGGTAAGCGCGGTCGCGTTGTCTTGTCGTAAGCCCGCCGAGGTGGCGAAGCTGCCGGCGCTCTGCCTCAAGCTGGCACCGCATCGCGGAACGGCATTGAAGCCGTTGCGCATGATGATCATGGGCATACCCAACGTGGGTAAGTCGACCCTGATGAATGCGTTATTGAAGAAGCGCGTGGCGAGAGTGGGCGATGAACCCGCCGTGACCAAGACCCAGCAAAGATTGCTGCTCGGGAACAATATCGTGCTGATCGATACGCCGGGCTTGATGTGGCCAAAAATCGCCCACCCATCGGATGGCCTGATGCTAGCCGCGAGTCATGCGATCGGTGTCAACGCCATTATTGAAGAAGAAGTTGCTACCTTTTTGGCAGATCAGCTGCTGATGCACTATCCACAGCAGTTGGCCAAACGTTATGGCTCGCCGGTCGATGCCCTGGACGGACCCGGTATGATCGAAACCATTGCGCAGGCACGTGGCTATCGCTTGAGGGGTGGTGACCTCGATCTGGAGAAAGCCGCGCATACCTTATTGCTGGACTACCGTAGCGGTGCGCTTGGGCGCGTGAGCTTGGAAACACCGGAAAGTCGTGCCGCCCTGCTAGCGAGTTATGTGGTGGCGCCAAGCGATGCCTTGCCACAGGAAGCACAAGAAGCTGAGTAACAAAAAATCAGGAGAGACCATGGCACAACCGCTCATGAATGAAGATCCGCCTTATCTTTTACGGCGGGATGATCATGGGGTAACGACACTCACGCTGAACCGTGGCGATCGGCTGAATCCTTTGTCCGAGGCGATGATGACGGTGCTGCAGCATGAGATCGATGCCATCGCTACCGATACCAGTGTTCGCGTGGTGGTGCTGGCGGGCGAGGGTAAGGCTTTTTGCGCAGGCCATGACCTGAAGCAAATGCGGGCAGAGCCATCGCTCGGCTACTACCAAAAGCTATTCAAACAGTGCAGTCATTTGATGCTGTCGCTGCAACGCCTGCCTCAGCCAGTGATTGCGCGCGTGCACGGGCTGGCAACTGCAGCCGGTTGCCAATTAGTTGCAACCTGTGACCTCGCCGTCGCCTCGACTGATGCGCGCTTTGCGGCATCGGGTGTGAATTATGGCTTGTTTTGCTCGACGCCAGCGGTACCTTTGTCGCGCAACGTGTTGCGCAAACAGGCGATGGAGATGCTACTGACGGGCGATTTTATTGACGCCCACGAGGCACAGGCGCGTGGTCTGGTGAATCGTGTCGTCGCACCTGAGGATCTGGATCAAGAGGTGGCGCGCCTAACGACGTCGATTCTTGCTAAGCCCGCTACCGCTATCGCCATGGGCAAGCAAATGTTTTATCGGCAGGATGAGATGGGGATTGCAGCTGCTTATCAGCTGGCGGGCGAAACCATGGCTTGCAACATGATGCACGACTCTGCGCTAGAAGGTGTGCAGGCCTTCATCGAAAAGCGTGAGCCATCTTGGCGACGCTGATAATTTGCAGTTTTCTGCTGATGTTGGTCAACGCGATGCCTGATACCTCAGGCAGTCATCGTGTTGACCATTCAACGCATCAATCTGCGGGACTTAACTTGTAGCGTTCGATTTCAACATCGCTTCCGGATTCAGGGTTGCCGATGATGATCGCGTCTTTACCAACGATACGGAAGCGCTGCTGGGCCGGCCCTAGAATTTCATGCTCACCCATGGTTTGCGTGTCATGAAACGGGTCAGCGTAAAAACCTCGCCGCATGGTGATTACGCATTCGATACTGTATCCCTCCGATAACTTTGTACGCGCATAGCTATTGTTCGGGTCGCAGCTGGCGGAAAGCACACTGGGAAAACTCACGAGTCCGTTGCGCTCATGTGCCTCCTTCAGCATCGCCATGCGGAAGGGCTCATCGAGTGTGGTAAGCCTTATGCCTT
>Ga0209358_10004212_pt1 | contig 10372 bp, 10 predicted proteins | sample LauGreFa1BDMLBSN_2_FD_187574 | JGI IMG/M metagenome (GOLD analysis project Ga0209358, IMG submission 187574) | Freshwater lake microbial communities from Lake Michigan, USA - Fa13.BD.MLB.SN (SPAdes) (version 2) | ecosystem: Environmental > Aquatic > Freshwater > Lake | place: Lake Michigan, USA...
GGTGATCCGGTTCGCAATGCGATTGTCGACGAGATGCTCGGCAATTTTTCCCGTTCGCTTAATCGACTGATCGACGATCTTTCGTCGGATGAACCATAAACCAAGGGGGGAACCATGAAGAAGCTGATCAATGGTGTCGGAACCGTGCTGACCGAGAGTCTGGACGGATTTGTTGCGGCGCATGCCGATATTGTGACGTTGGGCGACGAATATAAATTCGTCCGGCGCGCGTCGCTGAAGAAGGGCAAGGTTGCGTTGATCTCGGGCGGTGGCTCGGGCCATGAGCCGCTGCATGCCGGATTTGTCGGGTTGGGGATGCTGGATGCGGCGTGCCCGGGGCAGGTTTTCACCTCGCCGACGCCCGACCAGATGCTCGCCGCGGCCGAGGCCGTCGATACCGGCGCGGGTGTGCTCTATATCGTCAAGAATTACGAAGGCGATATTATGAACTTCGAGATGGCGGCGGAAATGGCCTCGGGCGACGTCAAAACCGTTGTGACGGATGATGACGTTGCGGTTGAAAAATCGACCTATTCGACCGGGCGGCGGGGTGTTGCGGGAACACTCGTGGTTGAAAAGATTGTGGGTGCCGCGGCGGAAAAAGGGCATGACCTTGCAAGCCTGCAGGCCTTGGGCAAGCGCGTGAATGACCGGACGCGCTCGATGGGTGTGGCGCTGACCTCGTGTATTGTGCCTGCCGCCGGAAACCCGACCTTCAGCATCGGCGATGACGAGATGGAAATGGGCGTCGGCATTCATGGCGAGCCGGGCCGTCGCCGGGTCAAGCTTGCGCAAGCCGACGAGATCGCGGCCGAGATGACGCATGCGGTGCTCGAAGAACTGGGCCTGAAAGCGGGAAGCCCCTGCCTGCTGTTCGTGAACGGGTTTGGCGGCACGCCGCTGATGGAGCTTTATCTGATGGTGAATTCGGTGCGAAAAATCCTGGCGGGCAAGGGGATCATCGTCGCCCGTTCATTGACGGGTTCCTATGTGACATCGCTCGAAATGGCGGGATGCTCGATCACGATCACGGCACTCGACGACGAAACCACCGCCCTGTGGGACGCACCGGTGCATACCGCGGCGTTGCGCTGGTAAGGGCTTGGCGCGAAAGCGAGGGTGGTTGAGGCGGAAGCGGTTGCTGGCAGCAGAAATGTTCCCGAACGGGAATATTTTGGTTATGAGTGGCGCTTGACTGGGTTTGTTTCCCGAGCGGGAAATTTTGATAGACAATCTCCGGAAATTCGTGATATTTTCCCGTTCGGTAAAGATCATGAACAGACGCACCCTCACCACCGCCGAGATTGGCGATATTGTAAGAACAACCCGCAAGGCCTTCGGCTTGCGGCAAGACCAACTCGCGGGCGCGGCAGGCGTCGGCCTGCGGTTCATCGTTGATCTCGAAGCCGGCAAGCAGACCGCACAAATCGGCAAGGCGCTTCAGGTGCTCGCCACGCTCGGCTGCTCGCTGGAGATCACACCGCCTCCGGAACCCAAGGGAGCGCGGAAGGCATGATGCGGAGGTTGGATGTTTGGTGGGATGGGCGGATTGTGGGGATGCTGCGGGTTCGGGCTGGAACGGGTAGATGGTGGGGAGATTGCTTCGGGTTGGCGCGGTTGCTTGAGCGCGATAATTCTAGTCTGAAAAATTTTTGATTACTATTTTATCAATCAGCCGCCCCGTCTTCTGAGCTCTGCCTCCATCATAGCTATCATTTGCTGGTAGTCTTTTTGAGTACGCGTCAGATCAATATTCTCCGGAACGAATGCATCCTTCCTCGAAAGTCGTCGGACTGCGGCCCATATCTCCAATTTCCCGTTGCCAATGTACGAGGCGATGAACCGCAGCTTGTCGAGTTCGACTCTTGCTCCAGCAACGCTCGCGTCGTCCTCCGTTGCCATGTGATGAAAGATCTCGAAGTCCAGCCGCTCGGTACCGAAATCTAGCACCAACATTACGGAGGCGAGACCGTTTGCGGAGTTGAGCGCGAGATTTGCCTTGCGATCGGCGCAGTCGACCACTTCCACCTCCATGTCCTCGAATGAAGGAAAGCGATCACGAAAGGCGAGTCGCACCGACAACGGAGGCACAGCCGGAAATTCGCCTATCGGCACCTCTTCACCAGCTTTGATGCGCGCGACCAAATTGGCACCGAACAGTTCCTTGAAGCCCGCGAGCTCGTAGAGGTGCTCGCGCCAGACGGTCATGTCGGACTTCACCCCAAACTCTTTTTCGATGAAGTGCTCCGCAAGCGCCTTCACCATCGGCAAGTCGTTCGCCAGACGACGGCGGTCGTCGGGATCATCGGGATCGATTAGCGGGTCGCTGGCTGCGTGCGCTATAGCGCATCGGTTCGACCCGTAAAGGTAGCTGCCAGGGGTCTCCTGTTTTGGATCGAACCCAGCCCTTTTTTCCCACTCGCGTGTGCTATGGGGATCGAGCCTGCGCGCGGCGTCAAGGTTGGCGTCGATCCAAGCAATCTGAGCTTTCCCTTTACCGAGCGTGATGTTCAGGATTTTGAAGAACGACAGGCACTGGTAGGCGACTGAATTCAGTGTCAGGCCTTCGCGATAGAAGGCCAGCGCCAACCTCGCCCGATCGTCAGTCGGATCGGGCACGTAGTTCAACTCGAACCGATCGTCGATTGCCGCCTTCGCGTCCGGTCCGCCCAAGCCATGGACGCGCGATCCGCCGCCATACTGCGCCGTACGGATGTCAGCCCTCCGAACCCAGGCGATGCTGTTAATGAAGGCGCTGATCAGCCTTTGACCGTCCTCAAAGCTCATCCCGCTGTGCTCGAGTGCAACGACAGGATAGAGGTCACCGAACTTATCGTTCTCGCCTTTGGACTTGCCGGGCAGCAGATAGAGAGTGCGACCTCGAAACGTGATCTCTGTAGGCTCTTTCGGGAAGCCCATGCCGACGATACCGCACTGAACCCACTGGCCTGGTTTGTGGTAGGGGGCGACTTCCTCAACATTCATGGCTATATAGGCCTTAAAAAATTTTAACACCTCTTTGTGCTTTTCACTTCCCTTTCGGGGATCAAACCCTGCTCCGTCGCCGGAGCAGGGCACTCAATCACAGGGCCAAGCAGCCGTATTTGATGTTGAGGTAGTCATCGAGGCCGTATTTGGAGCCTTCGCGGCCCATGCCTGATTCTTTGACGCCGCCGAAGGGGGCGACTTCTGTGGTGATGAGGCCGGCATTGATGCCGACTTGGCCGTAATTCAGGCCTTCGAGCACGCGGAAGGTGCGGCCCAGATCGCGGGTATAGGCATAGGCAGCGAGGCCGAATTCGGTATCATTGGCCATGGCGATGGCCTGGGCCTCCGTCTCGAAGCGGAACATGGGGGCGAGCGGGCCGAAGGTTTCTTCGCGGGCGACGGCCATTGACGGGGTAATGCCTGTCATCAGCGTCGGCTCGAAGAAGGAGCCGCCGAGCGCGTGGCGTTTGCCGCCCATGACGATCTTGGCGCCTTTCGCGACCGCATCGGCGATATGTTCTTCAACCTTCTCGACGGCTTTGGTGTCGATCAGCGGGCCGTTCGTGGTGGCGGCTTCCATGCCGTTGCCGACTTTGAGCGCGGCGATGGCCTTGGAGAATTTCTCGGTGAATGCGTCATAAATGCCGGATTGGACGAGGAAGCGGTTGGCGCAAACGCATGTCTGGCCGGAATTGCGGAATTTCGACATGATCGCGCCTTCGACCGCGGCATCGAGATCGGCATCGTCAAAGACGATGAAGGGGGCGTTGCCACCCAATTCCATGGAGAGACGCTTCATGGTGCCGCTGGCCTGCGCCATCAGCATTTTGCCGACGCCTGTCGAGCCAGTGAAGGTGATTTTCTTGACGAGCGGGTTGGTGGTCAGCTCACCGCCAATTGCCGAGGCCGAACCGGTGACGACATTGACGACGCCATTCGGGATACCGGCCTCCTCCGCAAGCAAGCCCCAGGCGAGGGCTGAATAGGGCGTTTGCGTTGCGGGCTTGGCGACGACGGAGCATCCGGCAGCCAATGCCGCACCGATCTTCCGCGCCAGCATGAGGGACGGAAAGTTCCACGGCGTGATGGCGGCGACAACGCCGACGGGCTCGCGCGTGACAAGGATACGCCGGCCGGGCCATGGCGACGGGACGACATCGCCGTAAACGCGGCGGGCTTCTTCCGAGAACCAGAGGATATAATTGGCGCAGCTGCCGATTTCACCGCGGGCCTCGGCCAAGGCCTTGCCCTGTTCGGTCGTGAGCAGGATGGCGAGTTCTTCCTTGTGCTTCTCGATGAGACCGGCCAGCTTGCGCATTTTTTCGGCGCGCTCGGCGGCGGTGACGTTGCGCCAGACGTGGAAGGCGCGTTCGGCGGCCTCAATAGCGCGGCGTGTTTCAGCGGCGCCGCTGTTTGGAACCGTGCCGATGACGGCGCCCGTGGCCGGGTTTGTGACGTCAATGCTTTGTCGCGAATCAGCTTCCACCCAAGCGCCGTCGATGAGGTTGAGGTTGCGCTGGAACGCGAGCATTGCTGTCATGATAATCTCCTGATTGTTGAAAGAGACGGATGTTTTATCGCGAAACCGGGAAAAGCTAAACCCCCTTTGACAGGTGAGGCGTGTGGATTAGCGCTTGCCGAATGCGCCGGGACAAGGTTTGATTGCGGGTGAGTATCGAAAACCGTTTCCGACCCCTCAAAATCGAGCTTCCTATGCCCATTCTTCCGACACTTCGTGACATCCAGACCGCAATCATGCAGGGAAAAACCAGCGCGGAGGCGGAAACTTCTGCGGCACTCGGGCGCATCGAGACGTGGAACGGGCAGTTGAAAGCGTTTGTTTCTGTCGATCAGGAGCGGGCGCTCGCTGAAGCGCGGCACCTTGATCACCTCGCAAAGCTTGGTGTGCCGAAGGGGCCGCTGCATGGCGTGCCGGTTGCGATCAAGGACATTATCCATGTCGCGGGGCATCCGACGGGGGCGGGATCGCTGACGCGGCGGGCGGCAATGCCGGAATTGCGGGATGCGCTGATTGTCACGCGATTAAGGGCGGCGGGCGCGGTGATTATCGGCAAGGCGGCAACGGTTGAATATGCGTTCGGGGGATGGGGTTCGAACGAGACGATGGGAACGCCGCTCAATCCTTGGGATATGAAGAACCCAAGGGTGCCGGGGGGATCGTCGAACGGATCGTCGGTGGCGGTGGCGGCGGGACTTGTGCCGGGCGCGCTCGGTTCGGATACGGGCGGCTCGATCCGGTTGCCCTCTTCGTTTTCGGGGCTTGTCGGGTTGAAGACGACGGCCGGGTTGATCGAGACGATTGGTGTGCTGCCGCTCTCCGAGATGCTCGATACGCTGGGGCCGTTGACGCGGACGGTGGATGATGCGGCGGCTTTGTTTGCGGCGATGTGTGGCGGGCAGGTGCAGGATGTGTTGCGGGATGACACGCCGGAGCGTCTCGCGGCGTGGTATCGCGGCAAGCGGATCGGGCTTGTGACGGATCTGGGTGTCGAATTGCATCGGGATACGGCGCGGGTTTATGCGGAAACGCGGGAACTTTTGATCTCTCTCGGCGCGGTGATTGTTCCGATTTCGCTGGGGCGTTCGCTTGCGGCCTATGCGGCGCCGTGCGGTGCGTTTCTGGCGGTGGATTCGTATTTCCATTACGGGCATTTCGCGGAAGAAACGCCCTGCCGATTGGGGGAACCGGTGCGGCGGCGGATCATGTCGGCGCGCGATATTTCAGCGGCGATGCATCGCGGCAATCATGAGCGGCGGGAAGCGGAAAAGAAGGCGATTGCAACGCTCTACGAGCAGGTGGATGCGATCTTGATGCCGAGCACGGCGTTTCCGGCGCCTCTTATGGGGCAGCATCCCGAGCATGACAGCCCGGCTGTGTTTACGCGGTTTGCGAATTATCTCGACCTTGCGGCGATCTCGTTGCCGATGGGGCTTTCCGGCGAGGGATTGCCGGTGGGGATGCAATTGGTTGTGCCGGGCTTTCAGGAAGGCCGGGCCTTGCGCCTTGCCAAGGGACTGGAAAGCGCGCGTGGCGGGCCGATCCTCTGCCCGCTCACGTCGCAGATGGTGTGATCAGCCGTCGATTTGCTTGCGCCCTGCCCGCTTGACGAGCGTGACAGCTGCGGTGGCTAGCGCGATCTTGAGGGCTTCGGCTGGCAGGAAGGGCAGCAAGCCGCCGGCGATGGCCTTTTCAAAGCCGATCAGATTGCCAAGCCATGCGACGCCGAAGGCGAAGACGAGAACGTCACCGAGCAGGAAAATGGCGATCGTCGCGGGAAGTGATTTGGCGTAACCGCGGCTGAACAGGAAGCCGACAGCGGTGGCGGCGGCGAGGAAGCCAACGAGATAACCGCCCGTGGGGCCAACCATGTAAAGAGCGCCTGCGCCCGAGGTGAAGACCGGCAGGCCGAGCGCGCCCTCAACGAGATAGGTGATCAAGGTGGCGGCGGCGAGTGTCGGGCCGTAGGCAGCACCGATCAACAAGACGACCAGTGTCTGCATTGTCATGGGAACGGGCCAGAAGGGAACCTTCACATGGGCGGCAAGCGCCAGAACAGCGGTACCGGCCAGAACGAGAAGCGCTTTCGACAGGAAATCGCTGCGTTGGGAGGTGCCGATGAGTGCTGAAAACGATGAAGGCATTTCGTATCTCCTGATCAAAGTCTGAAAGTTCTTATCCTCTATGCCATAGCTTTGCCGCATTGTCGCCCCTGCTTCCACATGAAAAATAGGGGTCAGGGCGTCTCGAATTCGGGCGGCGGGCTGCGGGCGATTACCCAGTCGCGGAAGGCCAACGGGCGTTGATCCATGGGGATGATGCCGTTTGGGGAGGAGGCGTAGGCGCGGGCTGTCTCGACGAGGGAGGCGAGATCGACTTCAGGCGAGATGTTGCCGAGAAGATATGTCCATTTGCCATGCCCAGTCAGGGAGAGCGTGACGGGACGCTCGCAGACGGCGAGGCATTCGACGGGTTTGACGTTACAGCCCGAGCCAGTGAGCTCGGCGCGCAAGGCGGCGATGAAATGATCGGGAGCCTCAAGGCAACCTGTGCAGACGAACAGGCTGGCAGTCGCGGTCATGGCGCGGAACGCTCGAGGCGTTGCCAGATCAGGCCGGCGAGGCTGCCGATCATCAGCCACATTGCGGCGGCGACGACCATGGCATTGACGACGAAGCGGGCGGATAATTCGGGCGGGACGGCGCTGTTCATCGGAACCACCGATAAAGGCGCGCCGACGAGATGCGGGGTGATCATCACAATTGCGCCGATGATGATGGCAATGGGTTTGCCGACTTTCAGGATGAGCCAAAGCCCGAGGAGCGATGTGGCAATGGTGCCGAACCACCAGGCTTGGCGGAAAGGCAGAGCGCCCGCTTCCATGCCCGGCAATTCCGGGGGAAGGCCGAGTGCAGGGGCAAGGCTGAAGGCGATGAAGAAGCACCCGCCCCAGATCAGGCCGCGGCGGGCGGATGGAGCCTCGCCGAGAAGGATCATGCCGGCGACGAGGATGAAGGCGAAGCCGATGCAGGCGCCGACGGTGGCAAGCGTGGTGAAGGCGATGCGCTCAAGCCCTTCGGACGGTGCCCATGCGGAGGCATCGTGAACATGGCCCGCATTTGCATCGGGCGTTGCGGCAGCATCGGGGGCGGCGTGGTCGTGATGGCCGACCTCAAACGTTTCGGCGATGTGGATGATCGGAACCGTCAGGGCCTGTTGCAGAACAGAGGTGATCAGGCCTGCGAACAGACCGGCGAGCAAGCCGGCAATCAGAATGCGATAAGACATGGATGATCACGCACTGCTTCGAATGCGCTCCCCAAATGCCGTGACCGGCACAATTGAAGGAAAAGCTGGCTGCTTAGTGGCAGGGAAAGCTCAACGAATGACGCGTATCATGCGCGGCATTGTGAATAGGCGCGGTTTGCGCCATGCCCACAACATAGACGAGGAACACACCGGCGAGAAAAACCGGAAGAGCCACTTTCCAGGCCGCGGCCCGGGTCTCACGCATTGCAATTGTCGACGTCGCCATTCTCATCTCCTGAACCGCCCCTCCGGCGGCATGGGTTGCACCTGTCTTTGGCAGGTCTCCTGGCTCGCGTCTCTCGGAATTTTGCACCTTCCCGGAGTAATCCAGTGGTAAACGCAAAATCCCAGACGCTTACAGTTGCGGGGGCAGCCACGGCATCAAACCGCGTTCCCTTTTTACCTTCAAGCGAAGGACCAAAGACTAACGCACATGAGCACGTGAAAGTTGAGCTTGTCAAGAATGACGGTATTAAGGGGGGGCCTTGAGAGCAGCTTGCATCGGTACCCGTGTTTCGTGTATAGGTGTTCTCGAGTTAGTCATCTCATCACGGTACTTGAAACCGGATTGTGAGAGTGGGGCCGAAAGGACCCGCTCTTTTTTGTTGCCCGAAGGGGCGGAAAGCGTTCAGCATACGATGATTTCGGAACCGAGACTGATCGAGGATGAAGGGCTTGCGGGCAGCATCGGGCTGATCGTGGCGCCGTCGATCGAGGCTTTGGGGTATCGTCTCGTGCGGGTCCGGGTGAATGCCCAGAATGGTTGCACGGTCCAGATCATGGCCGAGCGGCCTGATGGCTCGATGAGCGTGACGGATTGCGAATCAGTGAGCAAGGCGGTGTCGCCGATTCTTGATCTCGATGATCCGGTCGGTCGGGCGTATCATCTGGAGATTTCGTCGCCCGGGATTGATCGTCCGCTCGTGCGGAAATCGGATTTCGAGCGCTGGGCGGGATATGAGGCGAAGATCGAGATGAATGCGCCTGTCTCGGGCCGGAAGCGTCTGCGCGGTGTTTTGCGCGGTGCCGAGGGCGACATGGCGCTGCTCGAGTTTCGGGACGAGAAGGCGGGTGAGACGATCACGCTGCCGATCCCGATGAGGGATATCGGATCGGCGCGGCTTGTTTTGACGGACGAATTGATCCGCGAATCGCTGCGCCGGGGCAAAGCATCACTCCAGTCGGATACGCCGGAAGGCGAAGAGCCAACGGATGAAGAATTGGTTTCGGAAGACGGGAGCGGGGCAAAACCTGCAAGCGGAAAGAAGAAGCCGGGATCGAAGGGCCACGGGCCGAAACACAAACGGGTTGATAAGGAGTGACTTGACATGGCTGTAAGCGCCAACAGGCTCGAACTCTTGCAGATCGCTGATGCGGTCGCACGCGAGAAATCCATTGACCGTCAGATCGTTCTGGCATCGATGGAAGATGCATATGCGAAAGCAGCACGCTCGCGTTATGGTCAAGAGACCAATGTGCAGGCCGAAATCGACCCGAAAACCGGTGAATTGCGCCTCTGGCGGCATTTGCTCGTTGTTGAGGCGGTCGAGAACCCGGCTGTGGAAATCTCGCTGAAGGATGCAATGCGCTCCAACCCTGCAGCGCAGGTTGGGGACGCGATTGCCGACAAATTGCCCCCTTTCACCTTGGGACGCATTGCGGCGCAATCGGCCAAGCAGGTGATCGTGCAGAAGGTGCGCGATGCCGAGCGTGACCGCCAGTATGACGAGTTCAAAGAGCGGATCGGGGAAATCATTAATGGCGTCGTCAAGCGCGCAGAATACGGCAATGTGATTGTCGATCTAGGGCGTGGCGAAGGTATTGTCCGCCGCGACGATCTGATCCCGCGCGAAACATTCCGCGTCGGTGATCGTATTCGTGCGTATGTGGCCGATGTCCGCCGCGAGCCGCGCGGCCCGCAGATTTTCCTGTCACGCACGCATCCGCAGTTCATGACGAAACTGTTCACGCAGGAAGTGCCGGAAATTTATGACGGCATTATCGAGATCAAGGCGGTTTCGCGTGATCCGGGATCGCGCGCGAAGATTGCCGTTATTTCGCGTGACAGCTCGATTGACCCCGTTGGCGCCTGCGTCGGTATGCGCGGTTCGCGCGTTCAGGCGGTTGTTGGCGAATTGCAGGGCGAGAAGATCGATATTATTCCGTGGTCGCCGGATATTGCGACGTTCATCGTCAACGCGCTGCAACCGGCTGAAGTGGCAAAGGTCGTTCTCGATGAAGATTCGGAGCGGATCGAGGTTGTGGTTCCCGATGATCAATTGTCGCTGGCCATCGGCCGTCGCGGCCAGAATGTGCGGCTTGCGTCGCAACTGACCGGCTGGGATATTGATATTCTGACCGAGGCAGAAGAGTCGGAGCGTCGCCAGAAGGAATTCGCCGAACGTACGACGATCTTCATGGAAGCGCTTGATGTCGACGAGGTTGTCGGACAATTGCTCGCCTCCGAAGGGTTCCGTTCTGTCGAAGAACTGACCTATGTCGATGTTGCCGAACTGGCATCAATCGAAGGGTTCGACGAGGATACAGCGGCAGAAA
>Ga0209358_10004213_pt1 | contig 10371 bp, 8 predicted proteins | sample LauGreFa1BDMLBSN_2_FD_187574 | JGI IMG/M metagenome (GOLD analysis project Ga0209358, IMG submission 187574) | Freshwater lake microbial communities from Lake Michigan, USA - Fa13.BD.MLB.SN (SPAdes) (version 2) | ecosystem: Environmental > Aquatic > Freshwater > Lake | place: Lake Michigan, USA...
CGGACAGTCTCGCCGCCTCGCTCATCGACGGCAGCAAGCTCGCCGATCCCGCCGTGCGCATGGCGCTGTGGAACGGTGGCGCCGCGGCGATCGCCGCCTCGGATGATCCGATGATCAAGCTCGCCCGCGAGATCGACGGACCGGCGCGTGCGCTGCGCAAGCGATACGAGGACGAAGTGCAGGCGCCGACCGCCGCCGCCGAGGAGAAGATCGCCCGCGCGCGCTTCAAGGTCTACGGCACCGAGGTCTACCCGGACGCCACCTTCACGCTACGGCTCAACTACGGCACGGTGCAGGGCTGGGTCGAAAAAGGCAGCCCCGTGGAGCCCTTCACCCGCCTCGGCCGCGCCTTCGAGCGCGCCACCGGCCAGCCGCCGTTCAACGTCCCGGCCTCATGGGAGCGGGCGCGTGGGAAGCTCGACCTGTCGACGCCGTTCAACCTCAGCTCGAACAACGACATCATCGGCGGCAACTCGGGAAGCCCGCTGCTCAATGCCCGCGGCGAGGTGGTGGGCCTCATCTTCGACGGCAACATCCACTCGATCTCTGGATCGTTCTGGTTCGATACGGTGAAGAACCGCGCCGTCGCCGTGCACCCGGCCATCATGCGAGAAGCGCTGCGCAAGGTGTACGACGCACCGACGCTGCTCAAGGAACTCGGCGACAAGTGAAGGACTACGCCTTCGATGCGCCGCCGCCGGTGACGGCCCGCATCGCGGGCAGCGGCACGCTGTTACCGGTGCGGCGCATCTATTGCGTCGGTCGCAACTACGCCGCACACGCACGCGAGATGGGCTCCGACCCGGAACGCGAGCCACCGTTCTTCTTCGGCAAGCCGGCGGATGCCCTGCTGCCCGACACGGAGGCGGTGCCCTTCCCTTCCGCCACTGCGGAGTTCCATCACGAGGTAGAACTCGTGGTGGCGCTCGGCGGCGGCGGACGCGACATCCCTGCCGACGATGCGCAGGCGCTCATCTTCGGATACGGCATCGGTATCGATTGGACCCGTCGCGACCTGCAGGCCGAGGCGAAGGCCCAGGGAAAGCCCTGGGATGCTGGCAAAGGTTTCGACCACTCCGCGACGCTCGGCCCGCTGCATCCGGTGTCGGCGGTGGGACACCCGACGCAGGGTCGCATCTGCCTCTCCGTGAACGGCGCGTTACGTCAGGATGCCGATCTCGCTGACCTCATCTGGGCAGTGCCCGATGTGATCTCGGCGCTGTCGGGTCTCTTCGAGTTGCGGGCAGGTGATCTCATCTACACGGGCACCCCGGCGGGCGTCGGCCGCGTGCTCCGTCAAGATCGGATCTCTTGCGGCATCGAGGGTCTTGGCTCGATCGAGACCGTCATCGCCTGATACGACCGCACCGCCCCTAGAACGCGAACAGCGACGCGTCCGGCGCGGTCGCGACGACCCACCAAAGCAGTGCGCCCGTCACCGCAAGGATCGCCATCGCGAGCAGCGTGCGCGATCGACTGATCCCCTCCGCCCCAGCGGGCAACGATGATCCCGTCTTTCGACCCGTGATCATCGGCAAGATCAGGTTCTCGCGCCGAACCCAAAGATAAAAGAGCGCTGCACCGACATGGATGGCGAGAGCGACCACGATCAGGTCGAAAAGCTGTTTGTGCAGGGTCGTGAGCCGATCGCTCGTGGCGCCCTCCACATAGCCGTACAACGGCCCCGCCTCGAGCACCTGGTCGTTGGCGAACAAGCCGAGGACCGACTGCGTGAGCAACAGACCAAGCAACGCGAGGATCATCAGCGCACCGAGCGGGTTGTGCCCGGCCACCGGCGCCGCCGACCCGCCGCGCCCGGCGCGCAGGTACGCGAGGATCGCCCGGGGTCCACGCACGAAGTCCCTGAAAAGCGCGTACCGGGTGCCGACGAAACCCCAGACGATACGCGTCGTCACGATGAGCAACACGGCGTAACCGAATCGCACATGCCAGGCAAACCAGTCACCCTCGAGTTCGCGGGTGAGCCACGCACCGATCACCGACAAAGCCAACCCCCAGTGCATCAGTCGGACCGGAAGGTCCCAAACCTGTTGCGTCGTTCCCGGCTCGGTCGACATGGTCATCCTCCCGAGATCGTCCGCTGGTTGTACTCGATGAAGTAATCATCCGGATCCCACAAACTCAACGAGGTCATCGAGAGCATCGCGCCGTCGGCACCGCGCACCTCATAGCGGTGCGGCGCGGCATGGATGCGGGCGCCGAAGGCCACAGCACGGTCATGTACGCCGTAGACATCCTCGCCCTGCATCACGAAGATGATATCGCCGACGCCAAGTCGATCGCGACGCGGCGGCTCGGGCAGACGCGGCTGAGTGAACTCCAGCAGCCCGATCTTGCCGACCACGGGATCGGAGGCTTGCATGATCACGAGGTGGGTCTCATCGCCACGCGCGCCGGCGGCGAGACCGACCCCTGAAAGCGTCACCCGATCGTCGTACCAGACCGAGAGCCCGAGCACGTCGCGGTAAAAAGCGACGGAGCGCTCGATGCTGCGGACGATCAGCGTGGTGCGTTTCACTAGCGTGGTCATCGTGTCCTCGCGATCAAGAGCAAGGCAGCGGCGCCCATGACGGCGGTCGGCACCCAGGCGAGCAGCATCGGGTCGCCGCGGAACACCACCGCACCGCTCTCGATCATCTGCTGCAGCAAGAAGAAGAGGATACCAAGCACGAGGCCGACAGCGATCCGGCCACCCGCCCCGGCCCCGCGCAGCGACCCGAACACGAACGGCAGCGCCAACAACACCGCAAACAGCGGTGCCACCGTACGCGCGATGCGCGACCAGAACGCGAAGGTGGGCTCGCGCGAATCGAGCCCGTTCGCTTCGAGGTGACGGATCATGCTCCAGAGCGACGCGGAGGGCAGATCGCCCGGCGCGGTCGCGGCGATTCCGAGGAACGCGGCGCTGACATTGGACTGCAGCGTCCGGCCTGCGCTGCGGCTACCCTCGACGAGGTCGCCCTCGAAGCGGCTCTCGGCGTACTGCTCGAGACGCCAAGAGCCGTCCTCGGCAGCCCTCGCCGTGGCCGCACGCCCGATCGCAAGCAACCGATCGTCGGCTCCGAGCTCGTAGACCATCATGCCGCCGAACAACCCTTCCCCGGTCTGACGCTCGACATTCACGATCAGGCCACCGTCGCGTACCCAGGCTTCACCGGATCCGGCGAAGCTGACATCGGAGAACTTCGCGAACGCCTTTTGTTGGCGGGCCATCTGCTGCAGCGGCGGCGCGAGCGTTTCCGCGAGAACAGCGCCGAACCCCACCAGCAGCACACCAGCGATGGCCACCGCGCGCGCAAGCCGCCAGGGCGAGAGGCCTGCGGCCCGCATCACCGTGAGCTCGCTGCCGCGCGCGAGCGTACCCAGACCGAGCAACGCGCCGATGAGCGCGCCGATCGGTAGCAACGCCCACGCCTGCTGCGGCAGGTTGGAGACCACGAATGCCATGGCGTTCCAGACCGTGTAGGTGCCGACACCGATGTCGTCCTGCTGCCCCATCAGCAAAAAGAGCGCACCGAGGCTGAGCAACACCGCCATCACCATCAGAACGCCGCCGAGCACCGCCCGGACGATATAGCGGTCGAGCGCCGTCATGCAGACACCCAGTGTTCACGGTGGCGCCAACGCGCGATCCATCCGGGCGCGAGAAGAAGCGCGAGGGTCCCCATCACCACCAGCGCGTGCACCCACCAAAGACCGAGCGGCGCCGGGACGATCTCGCGACCCAGCCAGACCCGCGCCGCCGAGGCAAGGCTGAAGTAGACGAAATACACGGTGATCGCCAGCCACAGGCGCGAGTAACGACCTTGTCTCGGGCGCAGCCGCGCCATCGGCACCGCGAGCAGGGCGAGCACGAACACCATCACCGGCAAACCCACCCGCCAGGCGAGTTCAGCCCTGGCTTCGGGGTCTCCTCGCCCGCGCAACATCGCCGTCGGCACAGACTCGATGTCGAAGCGCCCGGACGACGACGGCGGGACGCGTACAGGGATCGTGTTCTCCATGAACCGAACGCGACGGAACTGCGCCGAGCCGGGTTTACCTTCGTAACGCTCGCCGTCGAACAACGTCAGGGTATGCAAGGTCCGGTCGGGAGAGATCTCGTGACGGGCACGCTCGGCGACCGTGATCTCATAGGTATCGCCGCGGCGACGCTTGACGAAGATCCTCTCGAGCGTACCGTCCGCGGCCTGGGATTCCGCATAGAAAACCGCGGAGCCGCCGCCGAAAACGCGGAAACGACCTGGCGTGATCGGCGAGAATTCCCCGGCCTGCAGGGCCGTGCTGCGCAGCGTCTGCACGCCTGCGGCTGCCTCCGGTCCGGCGCGCAACGACAACCACCCGACCAGCATCGCCACGGCGAGCGCGAGCAGTGCGATCGGCGCGTAGATGCGCAGTGGCTCGACGCCACAGGCGACCACCGCCGTCATTTCGCTGTCGTGGTACAGCCGTCCGAGCGCCAGCATCACCCCGAGCAGCAGCCCGACGGGCAAGAGCACCGCGAGGTTGCGCACCACGCCGAGCCCGACGAGATCGAGCACCACGGTGCGGGGGAAACCGCCCTCGGCCGCCCGCGCCAATACCGACGCCAGCTGGTTGGTCAGCAGGATCACCAGCAGCACGGCGGTCACGGCCAACCAGGCGACCAGGACCTCGCGCAGCAGATAACGGGACAAGATCCGCGCCAAGACCGCTCCTCGACCGGCGAGCGCCGGGAGACGATAGAATAGCAGGTCAACCGAAACCCCCTGCGGAGCGCCCCATGCAGTTCGAGATCTTCACCAGCAGCCCAGCCCGTATCACGGTCGATTGCCTCGTGGTCGGTGTCCACGACAATGGCGAGCTCTCCGCCGCGGCCGCTGCCATAGACCGGCAGTGCAACGGCGCCTTGGGTCGCTTCCTGAAGCGCGGCGATTTCCCGGGCCGCCTCGCCGAGACGCTGCTGTTGCCCGCATTCCCGCGTCTGAAGGCCACCCGGCTGTTGCTCGTCGGCCAAGGTGGCAAAGAAGTCTCACGCCGCAGCTGGCGCCGCGCACTCGCCGCCGCTGTCGGCGCACTCTCGCGCACCAAGGTGGCGAGTGCCGCGGTTGCACTCACGCGTCCCGAGCCGCGCGCGCTCGACGACTATCTTTTCGGTCGTTCGGCGGCAGAGACCGCGCATGGCGCGCTCTATCGGGTGAACGACCTCAAATCTGGCACCAAGGCCGCCGCGCCCGCGCTGTCGCGCCTCGTGTTCGGTCCGGTGCGCCCGTCAGGGGCCGCAGCAGCCCGCCGCGGCCTCGTCCACGGTCAAGCCTCGGGCCAAGGTGCTCGCATGATGCGCGACCTGGCGAACCTGCCGGGCAATGTCTGCACCCCGAGCTATCTCGCTGAACAGTCGACCGCCCTCGCCGCCCGTTTCCCCTCGATCCGTGTGCGCGTCCTCGAGGAAAAGGATATCCGCGCCGAGAAGATGGGCTGCTTCCTCGCCGTCACGCAGGGCAGCGATCAACCGCCCAAGTTCATCGTCATCGAGTACAAGGCATCGCGGGGTCCGCGGGCGCCGATCGTGCTGGTCGGGAAGGGGATCACGTTCGACACCGGCGGCATCTCGCTCAAGGACCCGGGCGCGATGGACGAGATGAAGTTCGATATGTCGGGCGCCGCCGCCGTCATCGCCACGATGTCGGTCGTGGCGGAACTCGGACTGCCGCTCAATGTGGTCGGTCTCGTACCCACCTGCGAGAATATGCCAAGCGGTCGTGCGATCAAGCCCGGTGACATCGTCACCAGCGCCGCGGGAGTCACCGTCGAGATCCTCAACACCGATGCTGAGGGGCGGCTGATCCTCTGCGACGCGCTGCACTATGCGCGCCGCTTCAAGCCGCAGGCCGTGGTGGATCTCGCCACGCTCACCGGCGCCTGCGTGATCGCCCTCGGCATGCATCACACGGGCGTCATGGCGAACGACGACGACCTCGCCCGCGAACTCGTCGAGTCCGGCCTGCGCTCCGACGATCGCGCCTGGCAGTTGCCGCTCACCGAAGAGTATGGCGAACAGCTCAAGAGCAACTTCGCCGACCTCGCGAACGTTGCAGGCCGTGACGGCGGTGCGATCACCGCAGGCGCGTTCCTCGCACGCTTCACCAAGGGCCTGCGCTGGGCGCATATGGACATCGCCGGTTCGGCCTACGTGGGCGGCGGCGCCAAGGGCAGTACCGGACGGCCCGTGGCGCTGCTGACCGATTTCCTGCTGCGTCGCGCCGCGTCGCGTCGCTGAGCCCCAGTCAGCGACCATGGACAAGGTCTACGCGCCTGCCGACATCGAGCAGCGCCTCTACGCGCAGTGGGAGGCCTCCGGCCTCTTCGCGCCGCAGGGCGACGGCCCGGGCTATTGCATCGTCATCCCGCCGCCGAACGTCACGGGCACGCTGCACATGGGGCATGCGTTCCAGGACACCATCATGGACGCGCTCACCCGCTACCGCCGCATGCGCGGCGATGCGGCGCTTTGGCAGCCAGGGACCGACCATGCCGGCATCGCCACGCAGATGGTCGTGGAGCGGCGGCTCGAGGGCGAAGGCCTGACCCGCACAGGTCTCGGTCGCGAGGCATTCATCGAGCGGGTCTGGCAATGGAAAGGCGAGTCCGGTGGCACCATCGCTCGCCAGATGCGCCGGCTCGGCGCCTCGGTCGATTGGTCGCGCGACCGTTTCACGATGGACGAGGGCCTCTCGCGCACCGTCACCGAGGTGTTCGTACGCCTGCATGAAGAGGGTCTGATCTACCGCGGCAAGCGCCTCGTCAACTGGGACCCCGTCCTGCAGACCGCGGTCTCCGATCTTGAAGTGCTCAACACCGAAGAAGACGGTTCGCTCTGGCATCTGCGCTATCCGCTCGCCGACGGCAGCGGTCACCTCGTCGTCGCCACCACACGGCCCGAGACGATGCTGGGCGATGTCGCGGTCGCCGTCCACCCCGGTGACGAACGCTATGCCGCGCTCGTCGGCAAGACGCTGCGGCTGCCGCTCGCTGAACGCGAGATACCGGTAATCGCCGACGACTACGTGGACCCGGAGTTCGGCTCGGGCTGCGTGAAGATCACGCCGGCCCACGATTTCAACGACCACGAGGTCGGTGAGCGCCACGGACTGCCCCGCATCAACGTCTTCACGCCCGACGCACGCATGAACGACGAGGTGCCCGAGCGCTTCCGCGGTCTCGATCGCTTCGAGGCGCGCAAGCTTGTCGTGACCGAACTCGAGGCCGCGGGCCTGCTCGAGCGCATCGACCCGCACAAGCTCATGGTGCCGCGTGGCGACCGCTCCGGGGCGGTCATCGAACCCTACCTCACGGACCAATGGTATGTGCGCATCGCGCCGCTCGCCGCGCCTGCGATCAAGGCCGTCGAGGACGGCTCCATCCGTTTCGTCCCGGAGAACTGGTCGCGCACCTATTTCGAGTGGATGCGCAACATCAAGGACTGGTGCATCAGCCGGCAACTCTGGTGGGGCCACCGCATCCCCGCGTGGTACGACGACGCCGGACGAGTCTATGTGGGTCGCACGCTCGAAGAGGTGCGCGCCCGCCACGGCCTCGCTGATGACCTGCCGCTGCACCAAGACGAGGATGTGCTCGACACCTGGTTCTCCTCGGCACTCTGGCCGTTCTCCACGCTCGGCTGGCCGGAAGATGTCGACACGCTGAAGCGCTTCTATCCGACCGCGGTGCTCGTCACCGGGTTCGACATCATCTTCTTCTGGGTCGCCCGCATGATCATGATGGGCATCAAGTTCACGGGCGAGGTCCCCTTCCGCGAGGTGTATGTACACGGGTTGATCCGCGACTCCGAAGGTCAGAAGATGTCGAAGTCGAAGGGCAATGTCATCGATCCGCTCGACATCGTCGACGGCATCGCCCTCGAGGACCTCGTACGCAAGCGCACCACGGGGCTGATGCAACCGCGGCTCGCCCCGGGCATCGAGAAAGCGACCCGCAAGGCCTTCCCGCAAGGCATCGAGGCGCACGGCACCGACGCGCTGCGCCTCACCTTCGCATCGCTTGCGACCCAGAGTTCGGACCTGCGCTTCGACCTTGCACGCGTCGGAGGGTACCGGAATTTCTGCAACAAGCTCTGGAACGCCTCACGCTTCGTGCTGATGATGGCCGAGGACGAGAACGGCGATCCGGTCGACCCGCAACTTCTGAGCGGCGAGGCCACCCCGGGCGTCGCCGACCGCTGGATCCTGTCGCGGCTGGGACAGACCCTCGCGAAAGTCGAGTCGGGCTTCGCAGAGTATCGGTTCGACTTCGCCGCCACGGCGCTCTACGAGTTCACCTGGTACGAGTTCTGCGATTGGTATCTCGAACTCACCAAGCCCATCCTCCAGGACGCATCGCTGCCACAGGCGCAGCGCCGCGCCGCACGACGCACCCTGCTCGAGGTGCTCGAGACGCTGCTCAGGGCCTGGCATCCGCTGATGCCTTTCATCACCGAAGAGATCTGGCAGCGTGTCGCGCCGCTCGCCGGTGTCACGCCGACCTCCGGCAAGACGATCATGACGGCGCGTTGGCCGACCACGGCAGGATCCTCCCTCGATCCCGACGCCGAGGCAGATGTCGAGTGGATCAAGGCGTTCGTACTGGGCATCCGCCAGATCCGAGGCGAGATGGACATCAGTCCTGCGCGGCGTCTGGCCGTGCTGTTGGACGATGCGAGCGCACAGGATCGTACGCGTGTCGCAGCACATGGCGCGTACCTCAGCCGTCTTGCCGGACTCGAGAGCCTGCGGAATCTTGACGCCGGCGAGACCGCCCCCCCCGCTGCGCTCGCCGTGGTCGGCGCGATGCAGGTGCTGGTACCGATGGCGGGACTGATCGACCCGCGAGCCGAGCTTGCGCGCCTCGATAAGCGCGCGGCGAAGCTGCGAGAGGAGATCCATCGCGCCACCGCCAAGCTTGCCAACGAGAACTTCGTGCGAAATGCACCGCCGGAGGTCGTCGCGCAGGAGCAAGGCCGGGTCGCAGAGTTCGAGCGGACCCTCGTCAGCCTGGAAGCGCAGTCGGGCCGGGTCCGGATGCTTCTCTGAACGCCATGATCGTTGAACGACCGCTCGATGAGCGGGTGCGCCTCTGGCACCGTCTACCGCCCGACCTGCAAACCCGTCTGCGCACGAGGGTAGAGTCGTTCCTTCGCCGGGTGCCCTTCATGGGCGCCGGGGGATTGGAGGTCGATGAGTCGATGCGGTGGAGCATCGCCGTGCAGGCTTGCCTCGTGACCTTGGGACAGGCTGACGATGGCTATGAGTCGCTGCACGGCATCACCCTGCACCCGGACGAGTTCGTGGTAGAGGAATCCTTCGAAGACGAGGATACCGGGGTGGTGACCGAGGGCTGGCGCGCGCTCTCAGGGCTTGCGATCGACGGTGATCGCATCGTGCTCTCCTGGCGGGATGTGCAGGACGCCGAAACGCGTGACGACGGCTACAACGTCGTGATCCACGAGTTCACACACTTCCTCGAGCAGACACGCCCTGGTGGCGACCCGGCGGCGCACGCTGAATTGGAGACGGCTTACGCAGAACTCTGCGATGCGGTGGACCGGGGCGAACCGACCTTGCTAGACCCTTACGGCGCGGAGGATCTCACCGAGTTCCTGGCCGTGTCTGCCGAGATGTTCTTTTCTTTGCCCAGCGAACTGCGTGATCACCACCCGGATCTCTACCAGCTGCTGGCGACCTCGTTCGCGCTCGACCCCGCCGCCTGGCCCGTGGATCAATCGCCCCGTTGACGTCAGTACTGCGACGGGTGACGCGCCATGCCGGCATGGAAGAACTGTTGCAGACGCCGCTCGTCCGCATCGGCATCGGCTGTCGGCTCGACGGGTGGACCGAATGTGATGGCCCGACGCGAGAAATCGATGGCCACCGGCACTATCGGCACCCCGGCCGTCAGGGCGATGCGATGATAACCGCGTTTCCAAGCCGGGACTTTCTTGCGCGTACCTTCCGGTGTGATCACCAACACCAAGCCCTTGCGCTCCGCGAACTGCGTCGCACAGGTCTCCACCATGTGACCCGCTCGACCGCGATCGACGGGGATACCGCCGAAACGTCGGCCCAGCCGCCCGAAAGGCCCGGAGAGCGCAGCCTGCTTCGCGAGCCAAGAGGCATCCATACGCATCGCCAGATATGCCAGGAACCCGAAAACGAAGTCCCAGTTGGAGGTGTGCGGAGCGACCACGATCACGAACTTCTGCAACGGCGGATAGGACCCGTCGATACGCCAACCAGCAAGCCATAAGCCGACGACACCGACCACCCGGCGCCAAAGGCTGCGCACCTGCGGCACCTGCGGCGGCAGCAGAGGGAA
>Ga0209358_10004215_pt1 | contig 10370 bp, 5 predicted proteins | sample LauGreFa1BDMLBSN_2_FD_187574 | JGI IMG/M metagenome (GOLD analysis project Ga0209358, IMG submission 187574) | Freshwater lake microbial communities from Lake Michigan, USA - Fa13.BD.MLB.SN (SPAdes) (version 2) | ecosystem: Environmental > Aquatic > Freshwater > Lake | place: Lake Michigan, USA...
AACATAAATAGTTTTTGTAGTTTTGCGCCGCTTTGAATACCAAATTAAAGTCTGACATTTTAAGTGCCGCTAAACCGCTTTTTTTTAAAAACGGTATTAAATCTATTACCATGGATACAGTGGCATCGGAATTGGGTATGTCTAAAAAAACGGTTTATCAAATTTATTCTGATAAAAATTCATTAATAACTGATTTGATTCTACATGAAATGACGGCACAGTATACCGTGCTGAATAATTTAGTTAATAACGCCGAAAATCCCATACATGAAATGAAACTGATTTCTGAAAACATGACGCGTGTTTTTATGCAAATTCAACCTGTTTTTTTTTATGACTTAAAAAAATACCATTCTAATATTTATAAAATTTTTCAAGACCACAAAAACCGCTGGGCTTTTGAATTAATTCATCAAAACATTCAAAAAGGAATTGTTCAGGGTGTTTACAGATCAAACTTGGATGTATCAAAATCTATAGAATTGCGTTTAAAACAATTGGATGAATTGCTGTTTAATGCTGAGTACGGTCTCTCGCAAGCTGATTTTATCAACTCGCATGAACTATCGTTTCGATTTTTTATTTACGGATTATCAACCCTTGAAGGCCATAAATTAATTGATTATTACTATGAACATTAACGTTTTAATTTTTTTATTTGGTGTTTTAGCGTCTGTTGGGCAGGCCCAAACACCCCTTGCGTTTTCATTAAACGAAGCACTTACATATGCTGTAGTGCACAGTCCCAATGTACTTAATACGCAACTTGACGAACGCATTGCCAAAGCACGAACCCGTGAAATTACAGGTTTGGGTTTTCCGCAAATAAATGGCAGTATAGATTTTAAAGATTATCTTGATTTACCTACATCCTTATTACCCGGTGATTTTTTTGGGAGACCGGGCCAATATGTACCCGTACGTTTTGGTACCAAATATAATGCTACCGCCGGATTTTCATTTTCACAATTGTTGTTTAGTGGCGAATATATAGCAGGACTTCAAGCCAGTAAAGCTTTTCAAGAACTCAGCAAAATCAACACGCAACGATCGATGCTGGAATTAGAAATTGCTGTAACCAAAGCCTATTATACGGTACTTGTTAATGCCTACCGCTTAAAAACGTTTAACGCTAATATATTGCGGTTACAGAAAATATTAAATGATACCCGCGCTTATGCCGAACAGGGCTTTGCAGAGCGCATAGATGCAAAACGGATTGAAGTACAATATAATAATGTTTTGGCCGAGCACGACAAAGTACAACGCTTGATGCAGTTGTCGGTAGAACTTTTAAAATTTCAAATGGGCTTTCCCATTCGCGATTCTGTAATTTTAAAAGACAGTTTAAACCGATTTAAAATTGGGGCTTCCGAAGTGGGTGCCTTGAATATTGACCAACGACCAGACATAAATGCCCTAAATGCCCAAAAGCAATTGCAAGAGCTGGATGTAAGACGCCTGCGATTAGGCTATTTACCCAGTATTGCCGCTTATGGCGCCTACCAAACCAATGCTCAGCGCGAAGATTTTACTTTTTTTGAATTTGATAAAAACAATCCCCAAAAACAATGGTATACCATTTCACTGATTGGTTTAAGTATCAACATGCCCATTTTTGATGGCTTACAACGGCATCAAAAAATAAGTCAGGCCCAGTTGAATTTACAAAAAGTTAAAAATGCACAGTTTTTACTTGAACAGGCAGCGCAGCTCGAATTAAAATCAGCACTTGTTCAATTTGAAAATGCACGAAGAAGTTTAACAACGCAAGAACAAAACATTGCTTTGGCGGAAGAGGTGTTTGAAGTATCTCAAAAAAAATTTAATAACGGATTGGGTAATAATTTAGAGCTTGTTAATGCTGAAACCAGTTTAAAGGAAGCTCAAAACAATTATTTCAATGCCCTATACGACTACTTAATTGCACGCACCGATATTCAAAAATCAACCGGTATATCAACTCTTAAATAAATTTATGAAACACCTCACTTTAAACACTTATGCATGTATGTTGCTTATAACAACGGTAATGTACAGTTGTAAATCCAAAGACCCACAGGCTGAACTTCAGTCTTTAAAAGCTGAAAAAACAGCTATTGAGCAGCGTATAGCTGCGCTAGAACGCGAATTAGGCAAAGACAGCAGTCTCGCCATAGAAGTAAGCGCAACCGAAATTAAACCAGAAGCATTTAAAACCTATATAGATGTGCAGGGTCGCGTAGAGGCCGAAGAAAGTGTATCACTATCCAGTGAAATTCCGGGCATGGTTACACAAATTTATGTACGTGCCGGCGATGCTGTAAAAACGGGTCAGGTATTAGCAGAAACAGATTCGCGCATCATTCACCAACAAATTTCAGATCTTGAAATTAATTTAGATTTGGCTAAACAGGTTTTTGAAAAACAATCTAAACTTTGGAATGACCAGATAGGAACGGAACTACAGTTTTTACAGGCTAAAACCACCAAAGAAAGTCTTGAAAAGAAAATAGAAACACTTAAACAACAATTATCAATGACAAAAATTGTTTCTCCTATTTCTGGTATTGTAGATGCTGTTAATGTAAAAATTGGACAAGCCATTGTGCCGGGCATACCTGCCATTAATGTAGTAAACCTTAATAATCTGAAAATGGTTGCAGAGCTTGCCGAATCGTACACCGGCAAAGTAAAAAAAGGCCAAACCGTTCAGGCTTTTTTTCCAGATCAAAATTTAAATCTTGAATCGAGTGTCCACTACGCCTCAAAAATAATAAACCCTTTAAGCCGTACCTTTCAGGTAACTGTTTTTTTAAACAACACAGCAGAAGTATCGCCCAATGCTGTTGTAAAATTACAAATCAATGATTACACCTCATCGCCCGAATGCTTAAGCATTTCAGAAAAATTTATACAAAAATCAGGTAATGAATGTTATGTGTGGGTTGCTGAAAAACAAAAGGCGCAAAAAAAAACTGTTAGTTTGGGACGCAATTACCGCGGACGCTCAGAAATCCTATCGGGATTAAAGCCGGGTGATTTAATTATAACACAAGGATTTGATTTAGTAAAATCGAATGATCCGGTAAACGTAATACAAAAAAATGCAAATCCGCTTTAATTGCTTAACATGAAACTGATTAAAGAATTTAAGCCTTCCAGCTGGGCCATAGATAACCGTTTAACAGTATACCTGTTAACCGTATTTATTACGGTTGCCGGAATTTTGGCTTACCAATCACTCCCCAAAGAAAATTTTCCGGATATTACCGTACCTACCATTTTTATAAGCACTGTAAACGGCGGTAATTCACCTACAAATATTGAAAATACAATTACAAAACCTATTGAAAAACGGTTAAAGTCAGTTTCTGGAATAAAAAAGTTTACCAGTAACTCGCTTCAAGATGTGTCCATTGTTACCGTTGAATTTCAAACCAGTGTGCCTGTTCCCGTTGCCAAGCAACGTGTAAAAGATGCCGTAGACGAAGCCCGTTCTGAAATGCCACAATCGTTAACACGAGAGCCTGTAATTAAAGAAATAGCGTTTTCTGAAATACCAATAATGTACATAAATGTTGCAGGTAATTTTGAACTTAAAATGCTTAAAAAATATGCCGATCAAATTAAAGAACGCATAGAGGGATTAAAAGAAATAAATGAAGTAAAAATGGTTGGTGCGCCGGAACGTGAAATACAGGTTAATGTTGATGTCTACAAGCTTCAAGCCGCTAATTTGACACTAATGGATATACAGCGTGCCATTGGTCAAGAAAATTTAACCATTACGGGAGGTGCCATACCTATTAATGGCATGAAACCCAATTTAAGCATTAAAGGTGAATTTAAATCACCATCAGAAATTGAATCTATTATTGTAACATCTTCAACAGGTGCAAAAGCCTATTTAAAAGACTTTGCGAACGTTGTGGACGGATTTAAAGAAAAAGAAAGCTACAGCAGCAGCAGTGGAAAAAATGTAATTACATTAAATATAATAAAACGTTCGGGTGAAAATCTTATTGATGCTGCAGATAAAATTAAAGCCGCTATTGCTGAATTGCAAAAAACAAGTATTCCCTCAGAATTACAAATAAGTATAAGCGGTGATCAAAGTGCGCGTACCAAAAGCACGCTGCACGATTTAATTAATACCATTATCATTGGATTTATACTGGTAACGGTGGTATTGATGTTTTTTATGGGCGTAACCAATGCCTTGTTTGTTGCGTTATCGGTGCCATTATCAATGTTTATTGCATTTTTAATTATGCCCAGCATTGGATTTAGCTTTAATATGATTGTGCTGTTTGCCTTTTTATTGGCATTGGGAATAGTTGTTGATGATGCCATTGTGGTAATTGAAAATACACACCGGTTATTTGCTAATGGTAAACGCGATATTGTTTCGGCTTCAAAACTGGCTGCAGGTGAAGTTTTTTTACCGGTATTATCAGGTACCATTACAACCTTAGCACCCTTTATTCCACTGGCATTTTGGACAGGTATAATTGGCAAATTCATGTATTTTTTACCCATAACACTTATTATTTCATTGCTGGCTTCACTCTTAGTGGCTTACATTATTAATCCGGTTTTTGCTGTAGACTTTATGAAGCCTCATGAAGAAGAAGCAAAAGCTTATGGTCGATTAACCCGTTCTACCCGCAACCGTTTAATTTTATATGGCGTTTTAGCCCTGCTTTCATTTATTAGTGGCCACATAGGTGTTGGAAATTTTATTGTATTTCTGGCATTGTTTATGCTGCTGAACCGATTTTGGCTATACAAGGTTATTGAAGCTTGGCAATTTAGAATTTGGCCGCGTTTTATTTCAGCTTATACCCGTGCATTAACCTGGTGTTTGCGTAAGCCCTGGCGAACAGTATACATGACCATAGCTTTATTTATTGGCTCCATTATCTTTTTTGTAATTCGCGGACCAAAAGTTCAGTTTTTTCCTCAAGGTGATCCCAATAGTATTTACGTGTATTTAAAATTGCCAGATGGTACAGATCCCTCTGTTACTAATAGCATTATGCGCCGTGTTGAAAAAAAGGTAAATGCTGTTATAGGCACCTCAAATCCGGTTGTTGAATCGATGATTAGTAATGTTACTATTGGTGTAACAGATCCTCGGGATGGTGATCAAAACGCCTATCCAAACCGAGGAAAAATTGCCATAAATTTTGTTGCCTTTGAAGATCGTAAAGGCGTTTCTACAAGCACCGTTTTAAAACAATTACAAGATATTGATTGGAATATTCCGGGTGCTGAAATTACTGTTAACAAAGAACAAAACGGACCCCCGCAAGCAAAACCGGTTAGTATTGAAATTTCAGGCGATGATTTTGAAGCATTGGTTCGGCAATCGGTTTTAGTTAAACAGTATATTTCAAAAAGTGGTGTTGAAGGCATAGATAATTTAAAATCAGACTTTGTAAGTAATAAGCCTGAAATTATTTTTGATATTGATCGCGAACGTGCCCAGCGTGAGGGTGTTTCTGCTGCACAATTGGCCATGGAAATTCGCGGTGCTGTATTTGGTGTGGAAGCTACAAAATTTCGTGACGTAGATGATGAATATCCGGTACAGTTACGTTATAAAGTTGATCAACGTTACGATATTGAAACTATTAAAAATATAAAACTGACATTTCGTGATATGAACATGGGCGGAATGGTTCGTTCGGTTCCCATTTCTGCCTTGTGTAGTATTCGATACGACTATACCTATGCGGGCATAAAACGAAAAAATAACGAACGTATTATTACCCTATCCTCGGATGTTAAAGAGGGTTTTAATCCTAATGAAGTAGCAGCCAAAGTACAACAGCAATTAAGTACGTATAAACATACAGATCCTGTAGTTGTGCGTTTTGCTGGACAAGCCGAAGATCAAAAAGAAACCTCAGGATTTTTGGGGAAAGCCATGTTGATTTCTATAGCCTTAATGCTCATTGTGCTGGTGGGTTTGTTTAATTCGCTGGGAAAGCCCCTTATTATTTTATCGGAAATTTTACTAAGTATTATCGGAGTATTTATTGGTGTGGGTACATTTAAAATGGAACTTAGTATCGTAATGACCGGAGTAGGTATAATTGCCTTAGGAGGAATTGTTGTTAGAAACGGGATTTTACTTGTGGAATTTGCAGAATATTCACGTTCAGGCGGCATGTCACTTTATCAGGCCACGCTTGAAGCCGGACGTACACGCATGACACCGGTTATTTTAACAGCAACAGCTGCTATTTTAGGATTAATACCTTTAGCGGTGGGCTTGAATATTAACTTTGAAACGCTGTTTTCAGAACTAAATCCTCATATCTTTTTTGGAGGTGATAATGTTGTGTTTTGGGGTCCCTTAAGCTGGACGATGATATTTGGCTTATTGTTTGCAACCGCCTTAACCCTTTTATTAATTCCGTCCATGTATTTGATTGTAGAACGTTTAAAACGGAAATCTGAAAAATTACTGGCTTTTTACCATTTACCCCGTATTTTGCTCTATGTGCCATTTTTTATATTGATTTTACAGGGCTGGACACGGTTACAATCCCAAACAGTTGATTTTGGTGATTTGGATGCATAAACTTATATTTATTATATGAAACATTTAAGTCCAACTTTACTTATTGCATGTGCAGTTATCGGTGCATCATTAATATTAACATACGGTATTCGATCCCGAAATGATTTTCAAAATGTTGTATCTGTAACCGGCCTCGGAAGTAAAAATTTTGTTTCAGATTTAATTGTTTGGAAAGGTACTTTTTCGAGAAAAAACATGGATTTAAAAGATGCTTACGCCGCTCTAGATCGGGACCGCGAAATCATCCGAAATTTTATGAACAAAAACGGATTACGCCCTAATGAAATTGTATTTTCTTCTGTTCAAATAAGCAGAGATTACACTGAAACCTTTGATGCACAAGGCAACCGTACCAGCTCCATATTTAATGGTTTTAATCTGACTCAGAACATTGAAATAGAATCAAAGTCTGTAAATCAAGTTGAAACCATTTCACGCATTGCCGTAAGCGAATTAATCAGCAACAATATTGAATTTTCCTCGCAAGAGCCCGATTATTTTTACACAAAATTAAGTGATTTAAAACTTGAAATGATTGCATTGGCTACTAACGATGCCCGGCTGAGAGCACAAAATATTGTTGAGCATTCGGGTTCTAAACTTGGTAAGCTTAAATCGGCAGATATGGGAGTTATTCAAATTGTGGGTAAAATTCTACTGAAGACTATTCCTGGGGCGGCTCATTTAACACCAAATCTAAACGTAAAACAGCATCCATAACGGTTAGTCTTGAATTTAAAATTGATTAATTTTTTAAATTAATCCATTTGCTTTTTTTGAATTTCACTTACAATTTTTAATGCTTCATGCACATCCGGTACCAGTTTTATTTCGAGCCAGCGACGCTCATGTTTTTCGGTAAGCTTACAACGGTAATGGTGCTTTTGCGTAAACTGCAAGATTGCTTCAAAAACTGCTCCCTGATAATAGGATTCTAGTTTAGGCGAAGGTAAATACAATTTAAGCACATTGCTCTTAAAATGCATTTTATCAATCTGCAAAGCTTGTGCGATCCAACGCATGCGAATAAGCTGAAAAAGCTCGTTTACAACTTCTGGAATTGCTCCAAAGCGGTCTTGCAACCTAAGTATAAATGCCTGTAATTCGTCTTCATGGGTTAATTGGTCGAGTTCGCGATACAAGTTTAAGCGCTCTTGAGCATTTCGGATATAGGTATCTGGTATGTATAATGACAAATCGGTTTCTAAAGTAACATCACGTACAAGTTGCTTTGAAAACTGCATTCTGTTTGCATCTTGAATATGTTGCCCTAATCCGGTTTCATTGTGCAATTCGTTTACAGCTTCCTGTAAAATTTTCATGTAGGTGTCAAAGCCCATTTCTTGAATAAATCCGCTTTGCTCGGCCCCCAATACATTTCCGGCACCTCGTATGTCTAAGTCGCGCATTGCAATTTGAAATCCACTTCCTAAGTCGCTGAATTCAACTATGGCCTGCATGCGTTTTTGCGCATCTGATGACAATGTTAAGCCGGGGGGTGTGAGTAAATAGCAAAAAGCCTTTTTATTGCTACGTCCTACCCGCCCCCGCATTTGATGCAAATCACTTAATCCGTAATACTGGGCGTTATGAATAATTATGGTATTGGCATTACGAATATCCAAACCGCTTTCTACTATGGTTGTTGATACCAAAACATCCAAGTGGCCTTCCATAAAGTCAAACATCACGGCTTCAAGTGTTTTACCCTCCATTTGACCATGTGCAATACCAACACGTGCCCCCGGAACAAGCGTTCGGATGTGCTGTGCTAAATATTCCAAATCGGTTATGCGATGATTAACCACATAAACCTGCCCACTGCGACTGAGTTCTAGTTTAATAGCATCTTGTATTACGGTGTCGTTAGTATTATGCCAAAAAGTTTGAACAGGAAAACGGTTAGGTGGTGGTGTTGAAATTATAGACAAATCGCGTGCGCCCATTAAACTAAATTGTAATGTACGGGGTATGGGTGTAGCCGTTAATGTTAAAGTATCAACCTGTGTTTTTATTAGTTTTAATTTATCTTTGGCAGCAACACCAAACTTTTGCTCCTCATCAATTATAATAAGCCCTAAATCTTTATATTGAATTTCTTTTCCCAGCAGGCGGTGTGTTCCAATAATAATATCCAGTTGACCCGTTTTTAGTTTATCGCGAATAAGATGTTGATCTGCATTTGAGCGAAAGCGATTTACATAATCAACCTTGCATGGTAAATGCGATAGCCGTTCACTAAAGGTTTTAAAATGTTGATATGCTAAAATAGTTGTAGGTACAAGAACTGCTACCTGTTTTCCCGAACATACAGCTTTAAACGCCGATCGAATGGCAATTTCTGTTTTACCAAATCCAACATCGCCACACAACAAACGATCCATGGGCGTATCAAGTTCCATATCGGATTTAATTTCGCGAAGTACTTTGATTTGATCAGGGGTATCTTCAAATACAAATGATGCTTCCAGTTCATGTTGCAGATAGGTGTCGGGGTCAAATGCAAATCCTTTGGTTTTTTTTCGCTCGGCATACAATTGAATTAAATCGTAGGCAAGGTCTTTTACCTTTCGTTTAGTTTTTTGCTTAAGGTTTTGCCAGGATACAGAACCCAATTTATCCAATTGAGGAACTTGCCCTTCTTTACTGGTATATTTACTTACGCGATGTAAATTTTGAATGTTAACATAAATCGCATCCTGGTCACGGTACAAAATTTTCATACATTCTTGAATACGCCCTTGTTGTTCAAGTTTATGAAGTCCGGCAAAACGCCCAACACCATGATCAATATGTGTAACGTAATCGCCCGGCTGCAGCTGTGTTAATTCGTTAAATGTAATGCCCGCTTTACGTTCGGTTTGTTTTTGTGAACGTCGTGCAACATGGTACCTGTCAAATATCTGATGATCGGTAAAAACAGCATGTCGGTTAACCGAATCTATAAATCCGGCATGCAGTGTATAAGGCAAAAACGTAAACCATGATGGGGGTACTATTGAATTTTGAGGTGCATGATCGTTAAGAATAGAAATTAAACGATCGGCCTGTTTAGGATTTTGAGCTGAAAACCATATGGTATAACCCTGTTGTTGCAGTTGAGTGAAATATACAGCAAGACGTTGAAAGCTGTTTTGAAATAGAGGCTGTGGCTGTAATTGAATATCCAAAATTGAAGTAAGGTCGTGCACGTTAAAATCCTGAATTCCACAATCTAATATCCAATACGATGCAAAAGCAGATGTAGCTTGTTTAGGGCTCCATAATATATGGTCGGGTGGTTTTAAAATACTATGTGTTGCCATTTGTTCATAAACAGCGGTTTCGGCATTATAACACGCTTCTAATGTCATTAAAACATGTGAAAGCCCCTCGATGATTACAATTGAAGTTTCAGGCTTAAAATAATCTAACAGTGAACTACCAATTTGTGAATGCTCTGCTTTAACGTTTGGTAAAATGTTTATAAAGGCATGTTTAGATACCGATAACTGATTGAGTGGATCAAATGCTCGTATCTGCTCAATAGAATCTCCATTAAATTCAATGCGGTAAGGCAATTCTGATGAAAACGAAAATACATCAATTAACCCACCACGCACACAAAATTTACCGGGTGTAGTTACCGGATCTTGGTATTCGAAACCATATGCTTCGAGCCACTCTTGCAAAAAAACCAAATCAACCGCCATTCCGGTTTTTAATTCAAAGGTTTGCCCCTGCATGGTTTTTTGAGGCGGTACTCTTAGGCTTAATGCTTCTGGATAGGTAATTACAATTGTGCTATGGGAATGGT
>Ga0209358_10004216_pt1 | contig 10370 bp, 5 predicted proteins | sample LauGreFa1BDMLBSN_2_FD_187574 | JGI IMG/M metagenome (GOLD analysis project Ga0209358, IMG submission 187574) | Freshwater lake microbial communities from Lake Michigan, USA - Fa13.BD.MLB.SN (SPAdes) (version 2) | ecosystem: Environmental > Aquatic > Freshwater > Lake | place: Lake Michigan, USA...
AGTGAAATGGGTTTCTGCCGCTCGGTACAAAGAACGGGGATGTGGCGGGAGCGGGGAAGGTGGTGTAGTTCCAACCGAGTTCCCCGAAGACGGTATCGAGGGCCGGCAACCAAGCTTTCGCGTGGGAATCGCCCAGGAGCACGGCCTGGACCGGCCCGGGAATCGGGGTCGACCTACGGATTCCTGACTGCCAATCGCGAACCAGGGGAGGCTGGATGCAGCCGGGGCTCCCGTCCAATTCCACTTCCGACGGCGTCAGGTGGGCATCGCACCAATCGGTCGGGATCTCGTAGTTCCCGGAGCTTCTCAATCCGACCCGGGGAATGAAGAACGCCAGCAGGCCGACGGCTGCCACCGGGAGGATGATTCCCCGGAGGATCCTGGCCTCGCAGAACGACCTCGTCGGCACTTCGATCAGGTGGTAGCTGGCGATCCCCAAGGTCAGGCCGGCGGCAAACTGGGCCCAGGTTTCCTCGAAGGCAGCCTGACGGCTGAGCACGATGACCGGCCAGTGCCACAGGTACCACGAGTAGGAGATCCGTCCCAGGTAGACGACGGGTGACAGCGACAGGAATCTCCGGACCCATCCCGAGTCCCGCCCCAGTCCGATCACCAGCGCGGCTCCCAGCGTGGGCAGCAATCCAGCCGGAGCCGGGAACCAAGCCCCCTTCCGGACCACGAAAAAGGAAGCAAGGACCATCAAGCCGCCGAGGTCGGCGAGCATTCCCCGTGTGCGGCTGTTGGAAAACCGGGCGTCGAGCTGGGTCTGTGCCAGCGCCAGGAGACACCCGACGAGGAGTTCCCACGCCCGGGTCGGAAGCAGATAGAAGGCGGCGGCCGGATAACGTCGGGCCCCAAAGACCGCCAGCCCGAAGCTGGCCGCCGCTGCGGCCAGCAGGATCCACTTCATCCGGCTGCTGCCCAACCGGCGGAGGAACAGCATCCCCAGTGGAAAGACGATGTAGAACTGCTCCTCTACCGACAGGGACCAGCAGTGCAGCAGCGAGAAGTCCTCGGCTTCCGGGCCCCAATAGTTCCCGGCATTCCGGTACATGCAGACGTTCGCCCAGAAGGAGAGCGTCGAAGCAATCTGGATTCCCAGGAAGCGGAACTCCCCTCCGACCAGAAGCAGGTAACCGGCAACGAACGTCATCGCGAGCAGGACGCCCAGGGCTGGGAGAAGTCGGCGGGCGCGTCGCAGCCAGAATTCCCGGAGACCGAACGTTCCTGCGGCCTGCTGCCGGGCGATGATCGAGGTGATCAGGAATCCGGAGATGACGAAGAAAACGTCCACACCGACGAACCCGCCGGGAATCCACGAGGCTCCGAGGTGGAAGGCAACCACCGAAGCGATCGCCATAGCCCGTAGACCGTCGATCTCGGGTCGATACTGGATGGATGAACTCATCAGGTCGGAGTACGTGAGCGCCGCGCGACCCAAACTATCAATCGGTCGGTGTGGAGGCACTTCGAACTTCCTGTTCCGCAGGAATACGCCCGCGGCGGCATCCTGGTACCTCCGCGGTGGGGCGGGACTCTGTCGAGCCGCCACAGAGTTTGAAGTTCCCGGTTCGAGGTTTGAAGCCCCACCGTCATCGGGATCGAACCCCCTCCCACATTTGCGAGAAACCTTGCTTGCGGTCGGAACCGGGTGGCCTTTACTGGCGTCAGCGCAGGTCCTTCACGACCCAAGCTTTCCCATGGAAAAACTGCTCCTGATCGATGACGAGGTGGACGTTCAGTACTCGTTCCGCCGGATTTTCGACTCCCCGGACCTCGAACTCCACACGGCCTCCAGCGGTGAGGAAGGGCTCCGGCTGATCCCGCAGGTGCGGCCGGACCTGGTCATCACTGACATCCGGATGGCCGGCATCAACGGCCTGGAGACGCTGCGCCGGATCCGCCAGTTGGATCCCAAGCTGCCCGTCATCCTGATGACGGCCTATGGCACGACCCAGACGGCCATCGAGGCGATGAAGCTGGGGGCCTTCGACTATCTGCTGAAGCCGTTCGATGTCCCTCGCCTGAAGCAATTGGTCGGCGATGCCCTCAAGGCCTCCCGCGACATGCGCCAGACCGTCGCGGTCGCCCCGCAGCTCGAACAGCAGGACTACGATCTGGGCGTCATCGGACGTTCGGATCCGATGCAGTCCGTGTTCAAGTTGATCGGGCAGGTGGCTTACACCGATGCAACGGTGTTGATCACCGGAGAAAGCGGCACGGGCAAGGAACTGGTGGCGCGGGCGATCTACCACAACAGCCGTCGGAGCCAGCAAGCGTTCCTCGCCATCAATTGCGCGGCCATTCCGGAAAACCTTCTGGAGAGCGAACTGTTCGGTCATGAGAAGGGCGCCTTCACGGGAGCGAGCCAGCAGCGCATCGGCAAGTTCGAGCAATGCCACGGTGGTACCCTCTTCCTGGATGAAATCGGCGACATGTCGCCCACAACGCAGACCAAGATCCTGCGCGTCCTGCAGAGTGGCACGTTCGAACGGGTCGGTGGCAACTCCCCGATCCGCGTGGATGTGCGTATCATCGCCGCCACCAACAAGCCCCTCGAGGACGCCGTCGCCAACCGGCAGTTCCGCGAGGACCTGTTCTACCGGTTGAACGTCGTCCGGATCCAGCTGCCGCCGCTGCGCGAGCGTCGGGATGACATCCGGCTCCTCGTGGACTACTTCCTCCGCAAGCTCGCCGGTGCCGGCGTGCCCAAGACGATCAGCACCTCCGCCGTGGCGGCGTTGGAGGCCTATCACTGGCCCGGAAACGTCCGCGAACTGGAGAACATCATCCGGCGCGCCACGGTCGTCGCCAAGGGTCCGGCCATCCTCTTTTCAGACCTTCCTCCGGAGGTTGCCGCTGCCGTCCACAAGGTCACGGCCGCCACTCACCCCGGCACGGCGCCCCTGGTATCGCCCGCAGCTCCGACGGCTGGCGCCGGCTCCGCGCCGTCGTCGCCAGCGCCGGCGGCAAACCCTCGCACGGATCCCCTCACCATTTCCGAGATCGCCCAGATCCTGTTCCGGTACGCCCGGGCGGATTCCAAGCTGGGGGTCATCCCCGCCGTCGAGCGGGAGCTCGTCATCCAGGCGCTCAAGGAAACCGCCGGCAATCAGGTGCAGGCTGCCAAGATGCTGGGCATCACCCGTGCCACCCTCCGGAAACGCGTCGAGAAGTTCAGCATCCGACGCGAGCTGAACGTCGCCTGATCCGCCTTCCCTCCGGACTCGACCCTTCCCGCGCATGAACACTCCGGTTCCCGTCCTCAGCACCGAAGGCATGCGGGCGTGGGAGCAGGCATCGTGGAAATCCGGGCTCCGGGAACGCGAGGTGATTGCCCGTGTTGGTGCCGCGCTGGCTTCGTGGTTGCGCAGCAATATCGCACCGGGATCCCGCCTGCTGCTGGCCTGTGGCAAGGGCCACAATGGAGACGACGTCCGCGCCGCCGTCCCGCACCTGGCTGGGTTCGCAGTGGAGGTGGTCGACGTTCGCGACCCCGCCACCGACCTGGCCCGGTTGCAGGGCGCCCTCGGCCGCCATCCGGCCGTGATCATCGACGGCTTCTTCGGCATCGGGCTCAACCGTCCCCTGGAAGCTCCCTGGATCCGGGTGATCGAACTGCTGAACCAGTGCCGAATCCGCATCGTGGCCATGGACGTTCCCTCCGGGCTCGACGCCGACTCCGGGCAAACCTTGGGTGCGGCCATCCGGGCGGATTGGACCCTGACCGTTGGCGCCGTGAAGCGCGGCCTGATCCGGATGGAGGCGGCGGAGTTCACCGGTCGGATCGTGGTCCTGCGCGAGGTCGGGTTGTTGCCGTGGTCGGATTCCCTGGTTGCGCCCCAGGCCTGGGTGGGAGACGAGGCCGAGTTTGAGGGATGGCCTCCGCCGCGCCGCTCGACGGCGCACAAGGGTGATTTTGGTCACGTTGTGATCCTCGCCGGCAGCGTCGGGTACCACGGCGCCGCCGTCCTCGCCGCACGGGGCGCGCTCCGCGCCCGACCCGGGTTGGTCACCGTCGTGACCGCGCCGGATACCTACCTGCCGGTCGCCTCCCAACTCGCGGCCGCCATGGTGCGGCCTTGGTCTCCCGAATTCCGGCTTCCACCCAGGACGACGGCGGTGGTCGTTGGACCTGGCCTCGCCGATCCCGGCCTTCCAGATGGAATCCGCCGCTGGATCGCCGATCTGTGGACGGGTTGCGACGTTCCGGTGGTGGCCGATGCCTCAGCCCTCGATGCCTTGCCCTCCGGTGGGGGACCATCGCTGGGGGTGCGTGTCGTGACACCCCACGCCGGCGAGGCGGGACGGTTGCTGGGTGTCAGTCCCCTGGAGGTTCAGTCTGATCGCATCGGCGCGCTGGAGCGATTGTCAGCGCGACTGGGCAAGGCGTGGGTGGTGCTGAAGGGACAGGGGACACTCGTGGGTCGATACGGCGAGTTGCCGTGGTGGAATCCGACGGGCAACGCGGGCCTGGCCCAGGGCGGTAGCGGGGACGTCCTCGCTGGATTCCTGGGTGCGAGCCTCGCCCAACCCGCGCTCGCTGCCGAGGTCGTCCGCACCCTCCGGGGTGCTGTGTTCCGACATGGCCAGGCCGCCGACCGGCTCGAGGCCACTCGCGAACCTTGGTCGGCTGAGGACCTCGCCCGGGTGGTGCGTTGGTGACTTCACATCGGAGACACGGGAATACAGCACAACGGAGGCGCGGAGAGGCGGAGTCGGATTGGGTGCGGGGTCGTGGGTGGAGTTGGAGGCGGTGCGTCAGAGGGAACGAGCCGTGACCCGGAACAGTCCGTGATCGTCGGTGGTTTCAGGAGTCCACTCGCGCCAGGCGTCGAGGCCTTCGGTCTCCGGGGATGCGACGGTCCAGGTTCCGTCCGGGTGTTGACGTTCGATGGTGTAGCTGACGCCGCGCAGGGTGTGGAACCCGAGGGTTGGTGCGCTGGAATCCGGGTGACGGCGGAGGTCGATCGCGACCCGTTCGTTGGGCAGGGTGAAGCGGATGATGTGGCCTTCGATGCCGTTGTGGAGTCCGACGGCGCGGCCATCCTGGCTCATGCCGAAGACATTTCGGGCATCGATGGCACCGCGTGTGAGGCTGGGCACGAGCTCACGGAGCCGGTGACCCGTCCCATCGGATTTCCAGATCATCGGTTCGGTGTTCACGGGGTCCGACGGGAGCCAGGTCTCGCCGCCCAGGACCGAGCCATCAAAGGCGATGCCACCAATGGAGCTTTCACGGTCGAGGGGGCCGATGCGCTCGACACCCTTTGCGAGTGTCCAGCGGGCAGCGACGGAGTGACCGTTGGTCCGCATGTGCCCTGCGACGGTCAAGCCGTCCGGTGAAAGGCAGACCGCACTGAAGACATTGGTTGGGGGAAGGTGGATGACGCCCTGCCAGGCACCCCAGTAGTGGAGGGTTTCCCCGGTGGCGGAGGCCAATCCGAAGAGGCAGGCATTGCCGGCCTCAGAGGAGGCGATGACGCGTGGACGCACGTCCGCCGGTATCGCCCCATGGAAGCGCGCCGAGTAATTGAGGGAAATCAGGTGCCGGGCGAAGGTGCGGTCCGGCAACAGGCCGAATGCCCAGCTGCCATTGCCGGAGAGGCCGAGTCCGGACAAAAGCGGCAGTGGGATGAGGTTGCCGCCTCGGATCAGGAACACATTGGAGACGGATCCCGACCGACGATTGCCGATGGCGACCGCCCCGTCGGATGTCATGGCAGGGACGGTCCAGGCCGGGGTTACGGTGGGCTCGGAAGGGAAGTTCGGGTCGGGGAAGGGAACGAAGATGTCCTGGCGCGCGAATTCCCGAAGGATGGACCCGAAGTTTTCCGAGAGTTGGTGGGAGATGGTGGAGGCGAACCCGGCGGGCGTGCCGACGGAGGTTTCCTTCCGGTAGAAGGCCGCCCGTCCGTGGGCGGTGAGACCGTGGAACGTGACGGTCGCACTGCTGCCCAGAGTGGAGGCAAGGGCTGGGCCGATCGGGATGATGGCATGGCCAATCTCGGCCGGCGCGACATACGCGCCGACGCTGAACAGGGGCATGCCATCGAGCTTGATGGCGATACGGGTGGTGTCCGTGCTGACGGAGATCACGGGAGCGGACAGCCACGAGGTGCTGGAACCGCGGATGTTGGCGTCCTCGAATCGCTGGTAGCGGTTGCCTTCATGGTTCCATACACGGACGAGGAATCGGATGCGGTCGCCGACCTGATAGTTGCCCAGGCCGTCGGGACCGGGGGCGTTGACACGACCCGGTGGGCGGAAAAGCGAGGCGGCCCGGACCAGTTTGGCGTCGGTGGCGGAGGCCGGGCCGTGAAGGACTTCGGCGTAGTAATTGATGCGGTCGACGACGGCGCCGTTGACCCGATTGGTGATCAGGAGGTTGGTTGGCGTGTCGAGTTCGACCCAGGCTTGGCCGAAGGCGACCGACGAGGTGGCGAGGGCAAGGCAGAGGACGCGGATTGCCCAGAAGATCCCGCGTCGATGGAGGATCGTTTGCATCGGATGTGGTGCCATGGAAGAGGGAAGTCGGCCGCTTCCGCAATGGGTGATCCGTGCCCCGGGGGGGCAGCCGCCAGATGCCAGACCAAAGCCTCCTGACGTCGACTTCTACCCGTTGCCGGTGCCTGCTTCTGGTTCAGCGCGTCCTGTTCCGGAGTAGCACGAGGGAGGGTCCCTTCTTCTCCCACATTTCCTTCACGAACTCCGGGACGGCGGTGGGCATCCGGATGAGGGAGCCGAGCGCGATGTCCTCGTCGCCGTCCCCATCGAGATCCCCGGCGTCCAGGGTCAGCCAGCGACCCGTGACGCACTCGGGAAACGTGGATGTGGTGAACTGGAGTTGGTCCTTGGTGCCGGTGTTTTCGAAGAGGAGGAAACTCTCCCGCGGCGAGGCCTCGTAGTCGGGAAAGAACGAGACGGCAGCGATGTCGAGGTCGCCGTCGGCATCGAAGTCCCGCGCGAGCGCCCGATAGGCCCCGTTCATCGGACCAAACCACGCCTCCTCGAACTTGCGGTAGCCGCGGTTCAGGTAGATCCGGACGCCGTGATGGGCACGGGCGGGCGAACGCGAGAAGTCGGCGTTGTCGCCATTGGTCACCAGCAGGTCTGGCTTTCCATCCCCATTGAAGTCCGCCACCTCGAAGCCGCTGTGTCCCCAACTCGGGTCTTTCTGGAACAGCGTGTGCCTCTGGAAGCCTCCCTTTCCGTCGCCCGCGAACAGCACCATCGTCTCCAACGCCTGGGCGAACAGCACGACGAGGTCCCGCTTCCCGTCGCCGTCGAGGTCGGTGACCTCGCACCGGATGGCACCCGGCTTGTCCCACAGGACGTGCTCGGACCATCGGTCGCCTTCGAGTCCCTCCCACCAGGAGAACCGGCCGACGAAATTGCCGTAGACGCAGAGCGTGAAGTCGAGTCGCCCGTCCCCGTTGAGGTCCACCGGCTTGACGTCGGAGACGCGCGGGAGACCGGTGACGATCTCGGTGCGGTTGTAACTGCCGTCCGGCTTGCGGCGCAGGCGGAGCACCTGGCCGCGGGGTTCCTCGCGCGGAAAGAAGTGCCCGATGCAGGCGAGCCACTCGGTGTCGCCGAGGGTGGTGCTGCTGACGGGGATGTTGCCCAGCTTGATTCCCTCGCGGATGTCGAGCCCAGGGCCGATGACGTTGAGGCCCTGAAAACCTGCGTCGCCGAGCAGCAAGCGGCGGTTCGGCGCGTCGATCCGGACCAGCGTGGTGAGCGGTGGGGAGTGGCGGTCGGGAAGGAAGGTGGTATCGAATCCCTTCAGTCCGACCCGGATCTTCGCGTGATCCTGGATCGAGGCGAGTTTCTCGGGCGCGTTCCGGATGAAATGGGACGAGGCCAATGTGAAGGCGGCCTCGGTCATGGCGGGCTTCTCGGGAAAGGCCTTCGATTCGAGGAGAAGCGGCACATCCAGGAAGCCGGCCTCGCGGGTCGGACGGTCGAGCCCAACCATGACCCGCATCTTGGGCAGGAGTTCGTTGGTCCAGGTCTGGCGGTCGAGGCGAGAGGGCTCCGGCAAGGCGTGACAGGTCGCGCAATGCGTCACCGCGGCGAGGCGCGCGGCCGTGGGATCCGGAGCGGAACCCTCCTGTGCGAGGGCCCGCGCCAGCTCGGAACCGAGCACCATCCCGATGGCCAATGCGAACGGCTTCATGATCCTGGGTCGGACGGCAGGCGATCCGGATGGAGTTTGCTGAAGGATCGCCCGGCGCGGCTGCCAATCAGCGTTTGCCAGCCTTCTTCGCCGGCTTGGCGGCTGGCTTTTTCGTCGTGGCTTTCTTCGCCTTGCTCTTCGCCGGTGCCTTCTTCGGGGCGCGTCCCTTGAAGGTCAGTTCGGCAATGCCCGACTTGTCGAGTTCGCCGATCCCCAGCCGGGTCATCCGCGAATACTGGGCGAAGGTCGTCTCGGCGAGTGGCAGGTTGAGCCGCGCCTTGCGACCAAGTTCGAGGGCGATGCCGGAGTCCTTGGCAGCGTGGGAGGCACTGAAGAAGCACGAATGATCGCGGTTCTGCATATCCTCGCCGTCGGTGACGAGCACGCGGGAGTTGGCTCCGGTCTGGGAGAACACTTCGCGCACCATCGTCAGGTCGAGTCCGACGGCGTCCGCCAGGGCGAGCCCCTCGGCAAGCCCGGCGGTGTTGATGTTCATGACCATGTTGACGAGCGCCTTGAGCTGCGCGGCCTTGCCGGTGGTGCCGACGTAGCGGAGGAGCTTGCCGTCATCCGAGAGCTTCGTGAGGACCTCCCGGACCTGGGTGAAAACCGGTTCATCGCCACCGACCATGAGGTACAGGGTTCCCGCGCGGGCTTGATTGATGCTGGATGCCATGCAGGCCTCGAGCGACGCCGCACCGGCCTTCGTCGAGCGCTTGGCAACCTCGACGTGGATGGCCGGACTGACGGTCGCGCAATTGATGAACACCCGGCCGTTGGCGCCCTTCAGCAGGCTATCGCCCTTCTTCGCAAAGATCCGGTCCATCGCCGCGTCGTCGGTGACCACGGTCAGGATGACGTCGGCGGCTGCGGTGACCTCCGCGAGGGTCGACGCGGCGGCGGAACCCAGCTCGGCCGCCAACTCCTTCACCACCTCCGGGCGGACGTCGTACAGCGCCGTCACCGCGTGTCCGCAATCCTTCAGCCGCCGTGCCATGTTTGCGCCCATCCGACCCAACCCAACAACCCCGATGCGAGTGCTCATGATGATGCCGGAAAGAATAGGCCGGCGGGTGCCCGGGTTGCACGCGCGGTTTTTGTCGGGGCGCTCGGGGAGAGGGTCCCTCTTGACACTGCCCCTGAAACCGGTGGGGCGAGACTCGAGCCGTTCCAGAGGTTGAAGTTTTCCGTTTCAGGTTTGAAGCAGGGGCAGGGCTTGAAACTTGAATCCTGGAACTTGGGATTCCTGGGCGGCTCGTGAGGACACTCGCCCCACCCCTCGCCGGGGACCGTTTCAAGGTGCGCCCGCGGGAGTGGGTTCCGGGCGTTGGATTCCTGTACGGGGTGGCGCGGGTACGGGTGGAGGTGTGTCGGGGTGAGTGTCAGGCATGTGCCATGTGTGACACAGTGGCTTGGATTGTCGCACGTCGTGGCACGATCGGAGCGTTTGGAAACGTGGTCAATTGATTCGATTTAAAACTCAACATGTTGATTTTGAATAGTTTGAAAAACAGCTGGAGCTCGCAACCTCCTGCGGCACCCGGTTTGCAAGGGAGGAGGAGACTAAGGCGACAGGCTTATGGCAAAGGTACTTGGAATTGATTTGGGGACGACCAACTCCTGCATGGCGGTGATGGAAGGTGGAGAACCGCTGGTGCTGGAGAATTCAGAGGGCAAGCGCACGACACCCTCGGTGGTTGCATTTACCAAGAGTGGCGAACGGGTGGTTGGCGAGGCTGCCAAACGGCAGGCCGTGACCAACCCCCGCAATACGGTCTACTCCGTGAAGCGCTTCATGGGCCGGAAGTTCGATGAGGTCCAGGAAGAGGTGAAGCGGGTGCCGTACAAGGTGGTCAAGGCGCCGAATGGCGACGCCTGGATCGAGGTGGAGGAGGAAGGCAAGCCGAAGCAGTACAGCCCGCCCGAGGTTTCCGCGATGATCCTCGCAAAGCTGAAAGCGGACGCGGAAGTCCGTCTCGGCGAAACAATCACGCAGGCGGTCATCACGGTTCCCGCTTATTTCAACGATTCCCAGCGGCAAGCCACCAAGGACGCGGGTCGTATCGCCGGCCTGGAGGTTCTCCGCATCATCAACGAACCGACGGCGGCGTCGCTGGCTTACGGTCTCGACAAGAAAAAGGACGAGAAGATCGCCGTGTACGACCTCGGTGGCGGCACGTTCGACATC
>Ga0209358_10004221_pt1 | contig 10365 bp, 5 predicted proteins | sample LauGreFa1BDMLBSN_2_FD_187574 | JGI IMG/M metagenome (GOLD analysis project Ga0209358, IMG submission 187574) | Freshwater lake microbial communities from Lake Michigan, USA - Fa13.BD.MLB.SN (SPAdes) (version 2) | ecosystem: Environmental > Aquatic > Freshwater > Lake | place: Lake Michigan, USA...
CAGAGAAAATGGCCGCGCCAGGCGCCACGCGAGACAGCAGTCACTTGCGATGGCCTCCATGCCAGATCCCGACGAATGCATTCAGATTTGACATCTGAATCAGCGAGTTAAGTTCCTTTGAAAGAGTCACTTACGAAGATCGCGCCGAGGCCACACCCCCGCCCCCGCGCCACTCCTCTTCCGGATGGCCGCACGTAAGTCCGAGCCAACTCCTCACAAGCCGCTCCTGGATACGCGCTTGCAGAAACACGGACACTCTTGTCTGCGGAATCGCCATTTGGCGATTTCCGCTTCCTGACGTTTGCTCCGCGTTTTTTCCTGACCTATCTTCGGCCCGTACGTTGCATCGCGAGGTCACCACCCTCGCGCCCCGCAGGTCGTCCCGGCTGGAATGCGCGTACGAACAATCGGAGTGCTCCCATGTTGTCGTCGCATGGCGCGCGCCTGTCATCAGGCTGCAATGTAATGTCCATTTTGGCCTTCGGTCTGGCAACCAGCGAGTTCCTCTCGGAGGTGACTCGTGGGTGATTCCGATCTGCTTCGCGCTCCCGTGGGCCGCCGCGGCTTCGTCAAGGGCGGCGCCCTCGCTACCGGCGCATTCTTCATCAACACGAAGTACGGCCATCTGAGCCTCGCCGAAGAGCCCGCAAGCCCGTTCACCACTCCCTGGGTGCAGCCGCTGCCCTTCGCGCCGTACGCGATCCCGGTACCGACGTTCGAGCCGCTCGACCCGCTGCCCGACTTCTCGCAGTTCCAGCGGTACAACGAGTTCCCTGCGGCCGACATGTACAAGGTGCGGATCTGCGAGGCACTCTTCCGCGCTCACCCGCAGCTGGCGATGTGCCCCCACACCACCTACGGCGGCACGGTGCCCGGCCCCACCTTCATGATGCGGTACGGCCGCCCCGTGATCACGCGCTGGGAGAACTGCATGCCTCCCAGCATGCCGAGCTTCGGAAGCTGCGACGTGGTCACCCATATCCACAACGGCCACCATGCGCCCGAGTCGGACGGCGGTCCCTGGAACTACCACCACCCTGGCACCTACCGCGACTGCCACTACCCGAACATCTACGCCGGTGGCGATCCGCTCGAGGCGAAGGGCACGCTCTTCTACCACGACCACTGCCACGACTTCACCGGCGCGAACGTCTACCGCGGCCTGTCGGGCTTCTTCCTGCTGTTCGACAACCTCGACAGCGGCAACGAGCGCGACACGAACCCCGATGCGTTCCGCCTTCCGAGCGGTGTGCCGGACGGCCGCCGTCTCAAGGGCCGCTACGACATCCCCCTGGTGATCTGCGACCGTCGCTTCGACCAGAACGGCATGCTGTCGTACAACACCATGGAGATGGACGGCCTGCTCGGCGACAAGTACCTCGTGAACGGCGCCATCCAGCCGTACTTCGAGGTCGAGCGCCGCAAGTACCGCTTCCGCCTCCTGAACAGCGGAATCTCGCGGTTCATCGACGTCTGGCTCTCCAACGGCATGACGTTCCAGTACATCGCCAACGACGGCAACATGATTCCTGCGCCGATGACGCTGCAGAATGTTCCGCTCGGCGTGGCGGAGCGCGCCGACATCATCGTCGACTTCAGCCAGCTCCCGCAGAGCACCACGGAGATCTTCCTGGTGAACCGCGCCGAGCAGACCGACGGCCGTGGCCCGACGGGCAACACCCTGCCCATGGCGCAGTCGCCGAAGCTGCTGAAGTTCATCATCCGCCCCGGCGTCGTGGCTGATCCGAGCCGGGTGCCCTCGACGCTGCGCGCGCTGCCCGACATGAATCTGCCCGTCGCCCAGACCCGCAACTGGCACTTCGACCGCGAGAACGGCCTGTGGACGGTGAACACCCAGCTGTTCGACGAGAACCGCTGCGATGCCGCCTGCAAGATCGGCACCGCGGAGATCTGGAACCTCTCCACCGCCGGTGGCTGGGCGCATCCCGTCCACAACCACTGCGAGGAGCCCCGTGTGCTCACCTACAACAAGAAGTCGGTCGCTGACACGATCCTGCAGGGACGCAAGGATGTGCACCCGCTGTATCCCGGCGACGAGATCTCGGTGTACATCAAGTTCCGCGACTGGCTGGGCCGCTACGTGATGCACTGCCACAACCTCACGCACGAGGACCACGCCATGATGTTCCGCTGGGACATCGTGCCCTGATCCGCGGCTCCGCAACCAAACGAGAACCACTCCAAGTTCTTCCCGTGCCGCGCGCGTCGCGTCGTCCTGATGCGCGCGGCCGGGAGGGACCTTTCAGATGACAGACCGGGTCCGCAGCGCACCCCCGCGCGGCTCCGGGACCAGAAGGCACACTCCATGTCCCCACAACACACGATGGCAATCGAATCCAAGCAGGTCTCGCGGCGTTCGTCGTTCGCAAGCCTGTTGATGCCCGCAGCGGGGCTCCTGCTCGCCGGCTGCGCCGGCGGCGTCAAGTCGGCCCTCAAGCCAACCGCGCCCGATGATGCGAACTTCCCGCCCAAGCGCGGCGCCTTCCTCATGCGCAGCAATGGCACCCGCCAGTTCCGCAACCACACGCTCGTCGACCAGGATGGCCGCACCGTGCGCTTCCAGGATGACCTCATGGAAGGCCAGATCTTCGGCGCCACCTTCCAGTACGCCAACTGCCGAGGCATCTGCGCCAACATGACCGAGCAGATGAAGAAGTCGTACGAGCTCATGCGCACCGTGATGGGCAATCCCGTGCAGTACTACATGTTCTCGCTCGCCGAGGACTCGCCCGCCGACATGAAGGCCTACATGCAGGCCCGCGGCATCTATGGGCTCCCGGGCTGGCGCTTCTTCTCGGGCTCGAACGAGGCGATCACCGACATCCGCTGGGCCTTTGGCTTCGGCGACCGCAACGAGGAACTCGACCAGAACCTCGAGGGCCACACGGGCATGATCCGCTTTGGCAACCACAGGCTCGACAAGTGGGCCGCCTGCCCCGCACAGGGCAGCCCCGAGGCCACCGCGCGACTGATGGTGCGCATGTTCCCGTCGACGGAGCGCCCCGACCTGCCCGGGATCAAGTCAAAGATCGCCGACCCCGTGCACCCGATGAAGAACTGGACACCTGCCCTGCCCGCCCGCACGGAGCTCGCGTCCAACAGATAAAAACAGCGTGAGAACGCCGCCACACCGCGGTGCTCCCGGCGCGCCTTCCCCTTGGGCAAGGTGCTCTCGGACCCGCGGCTGTGGTGTTTTTGTGCGGCCTTTTCCAACCAATCGGGCGTGTCCCATTTGCCCAAGTCCCTCCTGGGCGGCATGTTGACGTGTCGTCCTGCGGGGTTCGCCCCGCCTCTTCAGAGGTCGTCCCTACGAAGAGAACTGGAGAACTGAAGGAGTGGCCCTGACCGCGGTTGCCGCGGCTCCGCGTTCGTCGCGCGGAATCGCATGTGGTCCGGGGCTCGCGGAGGTGCGCAGTGCGTGATCGCTTGTTCCATGCCCAGATCGGGCGTCGGGGTTTCGTGAAGGGGTCCGCGCTCGCGACGGGCGCGTTCTTCATCAACACGAAGTACAGCCTGGCGGCCCTTGCGGACGAACCCGCGAGCCCGTTCACCACCGCGTGGACCCAGCCGCTGCGCTTCGCGCCCTATGCCATCCCGCTTCCCGCGTGGCAGGCGCTCGATCCGCTGCCCGATCCCGCTCGGCACCAGCGCTACGACGAGTTCTCTCCGCGCTACTTCTACAACATGGAGGTGTGCGAGGAACTCGTTCGCCCCCATCCGCAGCTCGGCTGGAGCCGCTGCTCCACCTACGAGCACTCCGTGCCCGGCGTCACGTTCATGCACCGTTACGGCGTGCCCGTGCTCTGCCGTATCAACAACCAGCTGCCGCAGGTCATGCAGGGATTCGGCAGCTGCGACGTGATCACCCACGTCCACAACGGCCACCACGCGCCCGAGTCCGACGGCTTCCCCGAGGACCGCTTCAGCCCGGGCACGTTCCGCGACCACCACTGGGCCAACACCCTCGCGTCGGGCGATCCGCTCGAGGCCAAGGGCACCATGTGGTACCACGACCACTGCCTCGACTTCACCGCGCAGAACACCTATCGCGGCCTCGCGGGGTTCTTCCTGCTGTTCGATGACCTCGACAGCGGCAACGAGCTCGACCCGAATCCCGATGCGCTGCGACTCCCCAGCGGTGTGCCCGACGGCAAGCGCGTGCGCAACCGATTCGACATTCCGTTGATCTTCACCGACCGGCGCTTCAATCAGGCGGGCGAGCTGCTGTTCGACACCATGAACATGGACGGCATCCTGGGCGACAAGTGGCTGGTGAACGGCTTCGTGCAGCCCTACTTCGAGGTGGAGCGGCGCAAGTACCGATTCCGTCTGCTTGACGGCGGTCCGTCGCGCTTCTACGACCTGTGGTTCTCGAACGGCATGACCTTCGACGTCATCGCGAACGATGGAAACCTCCTGCCCGCGCCCGTGACGGCCCAGAGCGTCAAGCTCGGAGTCGCCGAGCGCATGGACATCGTGGTCGACTTCAGCGAGCTGCCCGAGACCACCACGGAGATCTACCTCGTCAACCGTGCCGAGCAGGTCGACGGCCGAGGCCCCACCGGCAACGTGCTGCCCATGTCGCAGTCGCCCAAGCTCCTGAAGCTGGTGATCCGTCCCGACACGGGCATCATCGACGCCAGCCGCGTCCCCTCGTCATTGCGGGCGCGGCCCGCGATGGACTGGCCCGTGGCCCGCGAGCGCTCGTGGCACTTCGACCGCACCAACGGCATGTGGACGGTCAACGGACAGCTCTTCGACCACAACCGCTGCGATGCCTTCTGCAAGCAGGGAACCGCGGAGATCTGGCATTTCTCGACGTCGGGCGGCTGGGCGCATCCGATTCACATGCACTGCGAAGAGCCGATGCTGCTCACCTACAAGGGCAAGCCCGCCAACAGTGGCATCTGGGCGGGCCGCAAGGACGTGTTCACGCTGTATCCGGGTGACGAGATGTCGGTGTACATCAAGTTCCGCGACTGGCTTGGACGCTACCCGATGCACTGCCACAACACGGTGCATGAGGATCACGCGATGATGGTGCGCTGGGACATCGTGCCCTGACCGAGACCGACTCCGACCGCACGGGCATCCGTCATGACCACACCAAACCCGCTCTCGCGCCGCGCGTCACTGCGCTCGCTCCTCCTTCCGACGACGGCGCTGCTTGCAGGCTGCGCGTCGACGCAGCCGCGGCCGGGTGCGACCGACGACAGCGCCAGTGATGTCGGTTTCCCCCAGCGAACCGGTGCGTCCGTGATCCGTGCGAACGGCACACGCGCGTTCCGCAACCATGTGCTCCAGGACCAGGACGGCCGCACCGTGCGCTTCCAGCAGGATCTGATCGAGGGCCAGGTGTTCGCTGCCGTGTTCATGTATGTGAACTGCAAGGGCATCTGCTCCGACATGATCGGGCAGATGATCGGCGCATACGACCTCCTCACGCCCGTCATGGGCAACCCCGTGCGCTTCTACACGTTCTCACTGGCGCAGGATTCGCCGGAGGCCATGAAGGGCTACATGCAGTCCCGTGGGATCTACGGGCGCCCGGGTTGGACCTTTCTCACGGGCACGCCCGAAGTCATCAAGGACATCCGCTGGGGATTCGGCTTCTTTGATCCCAACGAGGAGGTCGACGGCAACCTCGAGGCGCATACGGGGATGGCGCGCTTCGGCAACCATCGGCTCGACAAGTGGAGCTCGTGCCCCGCGCTCGCCAATCCACTCATGACCGCGCGCAGCGTGGTGGCGCTCTTCCCTCCGGGAGAACGGCCGCAGATTGCGGCGCTGCAGGATTCGGAAACCGTGCCTGCGCGACCCATCCCGAACTACCGGCCGGCACCACCGTCCACACGCGAAGGGGCCTGAAGGCGATAGGTGCCGCTGGCCGATCCGGCGTGATCCACATCGGAATCGAACGGAGGACGTCCCCCGCAGACGCGATGGGTTGTCTTCCATTCGATCCTGCAATGGGTGCAGGCCGGCCGCGCATCGTCGTCCACTGAGGCGCAGGTCCACCACTCCACAGTTTGGTGCAACAGCGTTGGCGCATGTCCATGCCGAACCGCACGGTTGTTCGCGGGCGCTTGGCGGCTACGACGAGGCTGGTCGCGATTGCCGAATCCCGGGCGCAGTTCGACCGCGTTGTCGGCTTCGAGCCGTCGATCAAGACTCTTCCCGTTTCCACGCCAACCACGCTGAACGAGTCCCTCGCCAATCGCGCTGCTGTCGTGCGACTGGGCGAGGCGCTCTGCTGGGATGTGCGGCTGAGTGGGTTGTGACAACTGTGCGGCCGTGTCCGAGAAGAACCGACACCTGTCGCGCCGCACGGCGCCACGCGGCACGCGCACAAATCTGTCGCTTCTAAGTGTCTTTCTGTATTTGACTTGCACCTCGATCGCTCCATCGTGGTCATGCGCCGTGTCTCCCATCCACGGCGCACGCTGTTCTCTTCGTCCGAGAGCGGCAGGTTCGCGCTTCGTCCGCGCCAACCACTGGGGACTTGAGAGGTGGCAGATGAACATCCTGTCCGTGAGGCTTTCGCGTGGCCTAGTTGGGCTCGCCGCGATCCTGGCGCTCGCACCGAGCGCGTCCGCGCAGTTCCTTGAGCCGTCGCTCAAGATGGCGATCCGTCCCGAGCCGACGAATCTCAACGACTTCATCGCCGACCGAGAGGCGGCAGTCCGGCTCGGCAAGGCGCTCTTCTGGGACATCCGCCTCGGCAGCGACGGGCAGACCGCCTGCGCCACCTGCCACCACCATGCTGGTGTCGATTCGCGCGTGAGCAACCTCGCGAATCCCGGCGCCGACGGCAACTTCGAGCCTGGCTGCGTGCCCGGCCAGCCGATTCCCGCCAATCTCTTTCCGACCACCCGGTACCAGGTCGCCGCAGACCGCTTCAGCAACCAGACCGTGAACATCGACGACGTCGTCGGTTCACCGGGCGTGCTGCGCGAGGCGTTCCTCGGCCTCGACGCGAACGGCAACGAGATCCGCTCGGCGCTCAATGAGCCCGTGTTCGTGGCCAACGGCGCGACCCACCGCCAGGTGACGGACCGCAACACGCCGTCGACCATCAACGCGGTGTTCAACGTTCGCCAGTTCTGGGATGGCCGCGCCAACGCCTGGTTCAACGGCGTGAATCCGTTCGGACCGGTGGACGACGCCGCCCGCGTGTGGAAGGTGAACGCCCAGACGGGCGCCGTGGAGCAGGTGCAGATCCAGGTCGATCACGCGTCGCTCGCCTCCCAGGCCGTCGGTCCCGTCGGCAGCGGCGTGGAGATGGCCGCGCACGGGCGCAGCTGGGTCGATGTCGCGCGCAAGCTGCTCGACGACCCTGCGCTCATGAACCAGAAGGTGCATCCGAGCGACAGCGTGCTCGGCGGATACGTCGCGCCCGGCTCGGGTCTCACGCAGACCTACCAGCAGATGATCGCCGCCGCGTTCAAGCCCGAGTGGTGGAACGGTGCGGATGTCAGCGCAGGCACCTCGCAGATGCAGGCCAACATGGCGCTCTTCTTCGGCCTCGCCGTGCAGGTCTACGAGGCGACGCTCGTATCGGACGAGTCGCGCTACGACCAGTGGATCGAGAACAACGGTCCCATGGGCGAGGCGCGTCACCTGATGACCGACGAGGAGCTGCGCGGACTGCGCCTCTTCTTCAACCTCGATCCTGCGCTGCCCGCGACGAATTGCCGCGAGTGCCACATCACCAGCATGTTCACCGTGGCCACCTACGGTGGCAAGGTGGGCGGCAACATCCTCGCCGGTATCGGCGCGTTCCCCGTAGGCACGCCCGATGGCGACGGCGACAACGTCCCCGACCTCATCGACGCCTTCCCCACCGATCCGAACGAGTGGGTCGATAGCGACGGCGACGGCATCGGCAACAACGCCGACCCGGACGATGACAACGACGGCATTCTCGACGTGAACGACCCCCTGCCGCTCGAGCCGGGTATCGGGGAGCCGCCGCCGGCGGATCCGCGCCTGGCACCCATGCCGCTGGCGTACATGCCCGACCTCACCGCGGAGACACTGGCCACGCTGATCTTCGAGGAGCCGCCACTGGGCATCGAGCCCAACATCCAGCGCCTCGACTTCCCGCTGGGCGGAACGGGCATCCGGATCCTCGACATCGATGACAACGTGCTGGCGCAGATCCCGCTGGGAACGCGCAACTCGTATCCGTGCATCTACAACGCCGAGACGCTCACGCCGGCTCCGGCGTTCGGACCCGACGCGTTCGTGGAGACGATCATTAGCGTGATCGACTGCCGGATGACCATCGAGGTTCTCATCGTGGGCTTCCCCCTCGGCGAGTACCAGCTGTTCATCAACGGCTCGCACCGCGGCGACCTGTTCTCGGTGGCGGGCGTGGTGTATGACGAAGGCTTCTACAACATCGCCGTTCGTCCCCCGGGAGAGGATCCTGGCGTCAACGGACTGCATCCGAACGGCGTGCCCCTGTCGGCAGCGCGCCGGGCGGCGCTGAACCCGATGCTCACCGAGTTCGGTCAGATGCCCGACATCACGGGTCTCGCCATCCAGGTGGACAACGCCTTCAAGACGCCCACTCTCCGCAACGTCGAGCTCACGGGTCCGTACTTCCACAACGGTGGCGCCGCGACCCTCGAGGACGTCATCCGCTTCTACAACCGTGGCGGCGACTTCCACGAGGCGAACATCGCGTCCATCGCCCCGGCCATGGTGTCGATGAGCATGAGCGAGGCGGACATCACGGCGATGGCGGCGTTCCTGCGCACCCTCACCGACGATCGCGTGCGGACCGAGCAGGCTCCGTTCGACCACCCCGAGCTTCCGCTGCCGCATGCGCCGACGCTGCCGGCCGTGGGTGCCGATGGCCGTGGCACCACGCTCTACCCGCTGCGGACCTTCACCGAGAACATCCAGGATGCCGACAGCGATGGCTTCCTCGGCCTGTTCGACAATTGCCCGAGCGCCTTCAATCCAGACCAGCTCAACAGTGACACCGACGGTTTCGGCAACGCCTGCGATGCCGACGACGACAACGACGGCATCATCGACATCGATGACGCCTACGCGCTCAACCCCGCCAAGGCCGATGTCGACAGCCTGATGACCTCCGCTGCCATCACCACGTTCCTCGGGAACGCGGTCGGCGCGACGGTCGATGGCACCAGCATGAGCCTGGCGCAACTGACGGCGGTCGCCGACCGCGCGTCGCACATCCGTGCGGCGGGCATCGGAGGCACCTTCACCCTCTCGGCCACCCTCAGCGACGCGCGGCTCGCGGCGATCCTCGCCAAGGCCGCTCCCGCCACGGGCTTCGTTGGTGGTGCCAACATCACCATCGACGCGACGGGCATGAGCGTCATCCAGCTCAACGCCATCGCGGCGAACATGACCGGTGTGGCGCGCGTCGACAACCTGGCGATCACCTCTTCGGTGAGCGCCACCACCATCGCCGCACTCGTGGTCAAGGCGCCCTCGGGCGAGGTGACCATCGTGGCGACGGGCTTGTCGCAGCAGCAGTTCGCTGCGGCACTCCTCGCACCGGGTTCGATCTCGATCACGGGCAACGTCTCGGTCAGTTCCGCCTTCAGCGTGGCCGACATCGGCCGCATCGCCACCAGCCTCGCGGCAGGCGGCGTGATCAACGCTGATATGGCGGGCCTGAGCGCCGACCAGCGCACGGCCATCACCAGCGGTGCTTCGCTCGTCATCGATGCAAACGTGACCGCAGAGGTGGGACAGCTCTTCACGGCCTACGTGAACTTCGGCACCCTGCCGACGCGCGCGGTGGCGGTGCAGGCGCGGCTCCTCTTCGATCCGACGGCGATCGAGTATGTGCCGAATCCCTCGGGTATCGGTGGCACCGCCTTCCCGCAGACGATCTTCGTCTCGCAGGCGGCGGGCTCCGTGACCTTCAGCACGGGAGTCGACCTCGGCGGCAACGGCGTGGGCGTCACGACGGGCAACGTCGCGCAGCTCACCTTCCGCGCCCTGGCGTCAGGCTGCAACATCGCAACGGGTCTGCGCGTCGCCCCGACGGGATTCCTCAACCGCATCTCGTCGGAAGCCACAGGAGGCACGGCGTCCGCTCCGATTCCGTTCTCCACCGTGCACCTCGTGAGCCTCTCGTCGCTCAGCCCCATCACGTTCGCCGGCGTGCCCGATCAGGGTGTGTCGGTGCCCGCAGACGCGGGATCCGTGCTGGGCGCCTCGGTGGCCGCACCCTCGGTCACCGCAGGCAACGGCTGCGAGAATCTTCCGGTCACGCTCTCGGTCAGCTTCCCCGCCACGAGCGGGCTGCCGAACGCGGGCACCTGGCCGGCGCGGTTCCCGATCGGCGTGTCGACC